>Ga0209700_100474_pt1 | contig 75381 bp, 41 predicted proteins | sample SiratroredBW_FD_187528 | JGI IMG/M metagenome (GOLD analysis project Ga0209700, IMG submission 187528) | Root nodule microbial communities of legume samples collected from California, USA - Siratro red BW (SPAdes) (version 2) | ecosystem: Host-associated > Plants > Roots > Nodule | place: USA... | reverse complement strand
AATGGGGTCTCCTGGTTGAGATGAGTCTGGTAATGGATCTGAGTACAGATCTTTGTCTTTTGAAGATATTATAGGGACTCAACAAAGGAGAATGGGTTTCAGAGATTTGAGCATCTTCTGGAACATAGGAATACTCAATAAGGTTTTCTATTTTTGAAGACAGAGTTTTCAACCAAAGACAACCTGGACCCTGCCTACTGCCTCATTATTTAAGAAAACATCTATCATAAGAAAATCGTCAATGAATTATTTTAAAATATTTGAACGTGTTTGTTATGCTCGAATCTCAAAACCCAAAGGAATACAATTCCAAAAATAAAGTGAGAAATAGATATTTGATTATAAAACTTTTTGAAATTGACAAGATAAAAAGTGAAAAAAAAAGTTCAACAATTATTTCAAAACATAATTTAATAGCTTAAGATCTCGAATGTAAAAATAAAAATTAAACCTAAATGCAATAAGAAATTGAAATAATTGAACACATTAAGGAGAAAATTGTTAAATTTGAAAGTTTGTTAAGAATATTTAATGATCCTCATGTTACTTTTTATATTTATAATTTTTAAAATACTATTTTAAAATTTTTAAGAATTATTTTTAATTTATAAAAAATTAGAAAGAAGCTAGTTCAATTCTTAATTATCTTCTTCTTACTTTAAAATTATAATATTACACCTCTAAAATTTCATCAACAAACAGAATTCCTTAATTTGATTATAGAGTTGATCAAAGTGCATACAATTCTATAATAGTTTGTGACGAATTATACATTTTTCCTCATCATTGTGTAGTGTGTTTATTTGAAATAAACCTTTAGTTGTTTTGAAGTAGAAAACAAACACCCATAGTTGTCTGCTTTTGTTTACTTTGGATTTACATCTTATTTCTTCAGTTTTCCTCATACTGTGTATTCCTGTTTAGGTGTCGGATTGGGCTTAAGTAGGAGTGTGAATAGTTGTAAACTCCATCAACATATTTAATTTTACAGATAAAAATATATTTACTATTTTAATATATATTTTTTCTTTTTGGCAACTTATCAAAGATAAGATTTGAAATGTCTAACTAGTAATATGGGGAATAGATGTGAGCTGAATGTCAATTTTCATATACTTTTTTCATTTAATAGGCAGGTTAGGAAGGATTTGACAGGTAATCTTTTCATAACTAGATATTTAATCATGTTTGTGATATTTTGTAATCATAAATTATTAGGTGTCATGATATTTATAAATACTCCTAAAATATTTATATACTTTTTATTGACAATAGAGATATTTTTTGAATATATTTTTAGTAAAATACGTTTATATTTAGATATATTAAAATTATTTGTATATAAAACAAATTTAATTCTAAAATTGTAATTGAGCATATTTCTTATACGTTTATATTTTTAAATTTGATATTTTTCTCATTTAATAAGAAAATTTTCAAATTTAATATCAAGGTCTTATACGAATTTAAGAAAGCTTGTTATCCTTATCCATTCTACTCCAAATGAATTATTTGACCTATCATGTACTACATGAAGCCCTACCTATACTCAATCTGTTTTATTTATTTGATGATTGCTTACCATTTCAACCAACAACTAACTGAGATTAATCACTAATGTGTGTTCCAATACTGGTATTCAGGTTCTTTGTTTCCAAACAAAGGAAGAAACATATTTCAATGACAATGGGTAGAACCAGGAGCCAATAGGCATTAAAAAAAAAAAAAAAACTGCAATGGAGTAAACAACTTTAACCATATTCTCATATTATATTCTTTTGTTTCCACTGGAAAAAAAAATTTAATGGATGAAGAGAAGAACAAAATATTATCACTTGAATGAATATAAAAAATGTAAATATTTTTTTTAGTAGAATAGACTTTTTTAGGAGAAAGAAGAGACTTTGTTACTATATATTGTATATATTTTGTATGCATGGAAGACAAGATGTTAATAATAAGGCAAAAAGAAAATGGATAGGAAAAATCTAGAAAATGTACTAGATACTAAAATAAACGTGTAGAAGAAATTAAACAATTTCAGTAATTTATTAAGTTGGAGGATGAAAACTCGTAGTCCAAGCTTGAAGACAAGGAGGATATTAGACGTGTTTTGGTCTAAAATTTTGGTGAAGATATTTGTAGGTTATTTTGAACTTATGATAAGAAGAAGATGAAATAATTTTGTATACATGACAATCTATCTTAATAATTTGGGAAAAATAAGATACTTGACAATGTGTCTTGATGCTTAATTATCATGTAATGATTGACATGTTGTTGAAGAAGATTAATTTGAAAATCACATAAGAGGAAGGTTAGCCATTATAGCTTGCATGAAGTGGAAGATGTGCTCTATTTGTTAGTTATCTAGGAGATTGGAGATGATCCAAGATATATGCAATTGAAGTTCAATCTGAGTTATTAAAGATTTTTAATTATATATTAGAGTTGCAGGGAAAGAAAACACCTTGTGTAGGGGAGTCTTTTACATAACTCGGGATAAAATTTACAACTTTGTGATGATGATCAGAGGGTGATTGCATGAATTGGCTTAAAAACTATACAGTAATAAAGTTGATGTTGGGTTTAGTGTTAGTTAAATAAAGTAGTCGTTCAACCGTTTTACAATATGATTGAGCTGTATAGGTATCTTGTTTGAACATTTGTTTAATGTTTTTTTTAAAGACCTGTATCCCTTTGCTTGAAGGAATTATCTCCAACTCAAGGAAAAATTTTAGTTGTCTAAAATTTTTTGTTGTAAAAATTTTATTTAAGAAATCTTTGACTTCATTCATGATATTGAAATCGTCATCGAAAAGAATAATGTCATCAAGTAAATCAGCAAGACAAGAAAAAAAATTCTTTCCGTGAATAAGGAGTCATATGAAGGAGATTGAAAGAAATTGAGGCTGTGTAGAAATGAAGCAAGTTTAACATACCATTGTCTGCTTGCTTATTTTAGGCCATACAGAGACTTAGTGAGACGACACACTTGATTTAGTTCACTAGCATGAAACTCTTAAGGTAAGATCATGTAAACTTCTTATTTCAAATCACTACGAAGGGAGACATTATTTACATCGAGTTATTCCAAACAAAATTTCTTGGAAGCACCTAAAGCAATAAGTAAACAAACTTAGTGGTCGTCTTCGCAATTAGGGAATATGTTAATTGCTTCAGATTGAGTGTAACCTTTAGTAACAAGGCGTGCTTTGTGGTGTTCATTGTCTCGATTAGCATTGTATTTTAACTTATAAACCCATTTGCATCCAATAGATATCTTTCCTAGTGGTAAATCAGTTATGTAGCATGTTTTGTTTTTTTTAGTGTGTCAATTTTAGCATTCATGGGCTTCTTTCCATTCAAGTATTGTAACAACTCCTTTCGTTTGAGAGGAGATAAATGAAACAAAGAATAGGTATTTTTGAGATAAAAACTCATCTAAAAGAATGTAGTTGATAAAAAATTTGACTTGGTTGTTACTGTCTTTGTTATGATTTTTCTTATTGGAGTTAGATATTTGATGATGGTAGTCTTTCAAGTAAATTGGTGCTCTTTATATTGTCATTCTTATGACCATTCATGCTTTCAATTTGTTCATGCACCTATATGTCTTCATTAACACACTCATGCAAGATCAGCTTAAAAATTAAATAGATTTTTATGTGAATTGTCGTTGAATTGTTCTTTGTATTGATATCCGTGACAATATGTCCCTGAGAACCAATTTTCAATCTTAAATAAATGCATTCTCTACATTCTATTATTTTGTATGGTAGAAGTGAAACTAATATATCCAAAAACCTTTAAACCAGAAATATCAAGAACTTGATTATAAAAAAGTTCATACGGACCGTTGAGAGTGGTAATAAAAGAAGACATCTTATTGATTAATACTACATGAGAAACATCATAAGAACAAAACTAGTTGGGCAATTCACGGTAAAATATAGTCTTTGGTTACATTTAATATGTGTTGATGCTTCCTCTCTACCACATAATTCTGTCGAGGGGTCTTAATGCATGAAGTTTGATACAAGATGCTAAATTTTTAATAGTTTTATTGAATTGGTTCTAAACATAAAAAGCAAAACTAGAAAGAAGAGGTCTTATTTCAGTCTTGTTTTTCGTTAAAGCGATCCAAGTAGGTTTTGAGAAATTCTCAACTATAGTGTAGAAATACTTATATCCATGTATAGACATGATTCCAAGAGGTTCCCAAATGTTTATATGAACGAGGTTAAAGATATTAAAGATAACAATTTCAAAATTTGGAAAACTGATCTTATGTTATTTCTCAAGACAACAAAAATCACTTATATTTTTATCTTAGTAAACTTTAGAATTATCTTTATAGATTTGTTCTATATCCTTATTAGAAAGTATGTCCTTATTAGAAGGGTGACCAAACTTGAAATGTCAAATATCAATGTATTGAGTCTTGTAGTTAAAAACATTACTCACGAGCTTTAATCTTGATGTGATCTTTCACATGTGATAAAGACTATCAATTAGGTTAGCTTGTCCAATAATCTTCAATATATGGATGTCTTATATCTAACATTTTTTATGTGAGAACAAGCATGGACAATTAGAATAATTTATTTATAAGTCTTTGAACAAATATAATATTCAACATGAATTTATGTATGTAAAAAATGTAACAGTGAGTCATTTTGTGACTCAAATGGTTCTTGTATAATTTACAAAAACATGTGTATTAAACTGATTTTTAAAGGTTTAATTTGTGAAAGTTGATAAAGAGATTTTTTATGCATGTGAGGTCCATAGCACCTTGTCAAGGATTTAAGAAGTTACTTTTCTCATTTTTTACTCACCAATGATATTTATTTGGTTGATTTTGTTTTTTGAATTTTGTAGAGTCTATAAGAGTTGTTGTATTTGATCAAGAGTTAAATATTCAAATTTTCGTTTCATCCACGAAAGGTATTCATGTTTTGAATATCATTCATCTACCTTATGATTCATCTTGTGATAATAATTACACTGTTTTTCATAGTTTCTTGATTTTTATCTACCTTGCATTTTCTAGTCTTTGTTTTGATTGTTATTTGTCTAGTTTTGAAACTTACATTATTGTAAGTTGACACTATTAACAAGAATCTTGAATTCTACGTAACTATTTATATGGAGTTGTCTTTTCTGTTGTTGTATAAGACAAAAAAAAAACATGATTGATATTAGATAAAAAATTGACAAGCAAAATATATAAGTTTTAATATTTATGTATTTCCAGGACCTTCAAGAAGCGTATCACATATTTTAATTTTTTATAATCAGTGGTCATTTTGATGAGATCACATAACATTTGAGGTTGTAGGTGAAAGAAAGAATTTATCTCAAATATTTAACTCCTTTCCTAAAATCTTAAACTCTGTATTGGATATATTCCTTTTTCCTTATTTAATGGAGTTCATTTCTTGAAGAATATCAATATATGAGAATGGTTTCTCTTTAAAAACCTTTCTCTTGAATTTTTCTACAATTCTTGAATATTATCGATGTAGATCATATTTTATGCAATTTGAAGATTTAATATTAGTGTGAATTTATGAATTTATTATCATTTGCACATCTTTCAGGTATCATAAATATAGTCAATTTTTGTTAGTTTTTTTATGTCATCATTGATAAACCTTATTTCTGGATAACAAAATTCACTTTATATAACAACTATGGATATCATCATTTGCATTATTCAAAGTATGAGTGAAAAAAAAAATATTCTTGAATTCTTTAATGTACAAATAAAAAGAGTTTAAAAGACTTTGTGATATGTCCTTTTTTTTTTTATCAAGAACAAATATATAAAAAAGGAAAAATATTGAAGAAGAAAATAAAAAACATACTAAGATAAAAGACAAAAGAAATGTGAGGAAAAAAAAAAAGAAGGAAGAGTAAAAAAAAAAAAAAAAAAAAAAAAAAAAAAAAAAAAAAAAAAAAAAAAAAAAAAAAAAAAAAAAAAAAAAAAAAAAAAAAGAAATAAAAAAAAAAAAAAAAAGGAAGAAGAAACTGTGAACTGTATATTGTGTATATTGTAAATGAACAAAAAGAGAAGGAAAAACATACCGTATATATAATAAGACAAAAAGAAAAAACGAAAACAAAAAAAATCCAAAAACCAAAACAGGAAAACTAAAAAAGCCATGCAAAAGAAATCAATAAACACAATAAAAATAAAACTTATATTGAGTGTACATCCCAATGAATGAAAAATTGACTATATGTTAAAATATAATTGTAATACAATAAATCCTAAGAAATATTAGAGTTAAATTATTGAAATTAAGATTGTCACATATGCACCTTTTATATATATATATATATAAATTTGAGATTATTTTAACTAGTAGTTATCAACTATTTGGGACACACACAAATACAAAATTACAGGGCTCCTGTACATGTTTTATTATAGTGTTTAAAACATGTGTAACTAGACTGTAAATGTCTTTTATAATTTTATTTTTTCTTGATTTTATAAAAAATAATTAACAATTTTTATTGAGATTTTTTTTTTATCTCACTTTTTGTTATTCACAACTACTTTCAAGGTATTCTAGATTTCTGGTTGGTGGTACAAAGCTTAAAGTAGTACTATGTCCGGAATTTAGATATCAGCATCTATTACATGAATGTTGATATTAACAATAATTAATCATGTAATGGCATGTCAAATTTCTATTTTTGCTTTCATCAGTCACAATAAACTCATATAATCATGTTAGCTATAAATTTAGAAGTTATATTAAATTAATTTATTTTAACTATTTCAATAATAAGTTATATATTAATTTAATTTCTTATAACTATTAATTTTAGATAATATAGGTATTCAGATACATAACCAAAGTTATATATGATTCTATTTTGACTAAATTTATTACATTACATATATTTTTATCAACTTGTAATTTTAATGAAATTAAAATAAAATCAACATACCTCTAACGTTATTGTTTTTATTTATTTATTTGAATCTATAGTTTAATATTGACTCAACATTAACTTCAAGTTGGATCAAATTTGAATCTATAATTGTAAGTTATGTAGAGTAAATTGGTTAGATACTTTGCTTAAGGGTATTATGCATTCACAGAAATCATATTTCAGGAATCTTATAATTAAAAGTATTATTTTTAAAGATGTGTTTGCTTGTTTGCAATCTAATAATTTAAAAACTTTAGTTAAAAAGTTAAAATATAAATTTAAAAGGCAGTGAAAAATATAAAGATGCATGTTCCTTTCCTCATAGAAATATATTTTACTTATGTGTAAATAAATATATTCAAAAATGTATTTTATAATCTTTTAAAATTTTTAAAATATTTAATTTTACTTTTACATTTTCAAAAACTAAAAAAGTAAGTAAAAAAACACTATATGGTATTCCAATATATATAATATATTATATATATATATATATATATATATATATATATATATATATATATAGAATTTAAAATCAACATAAAAAAATTACAAGTTATAATAAATTAACTTAATTAAAATAACATTAAACATTAAAGTATATATAATATTATGTTTTAATAATGAAAACTAATATATAATAAACAATTAAAATATAACAAACATATTTAACATAATAATAAATTGTTAATTAATATTTATTTATAATGTACAACTATATATGTGTAAATACTTCATAACAAACTATAATATAGGAGGGGTTTAAGAGCGAGTATGTTTTAAAATAAGTTACAGTTCTCTCAAGAAAAACATAGTTTTTTTATACATAAGAATAACCAATATAAATATATATATATATATATATATATATATATATATATATATAAAATTATACTGGCACAAAAAAAATTTATAAAATGTTAATTTTTTTCAATTTAAATTATTATATTATAATTTTATATCATCTTATTTATTTATGTAAAATTTTGTTAAAATTTAAAAAAAATTAAATGAATAAATAATTCTTATTTTATATATTATATAATATAGTATTTTTAATGCATGCCAACTTGAGACATAAAAATTTAAATTAATATAAAATTTTTATATATATTCTATATAAATAATTTTAACTATTAGTTTTAAAAAAATTGATTAAAAATATTAAACAATATAAAATTTAATTTATACTATATTATATATATATATATATATATATATTAATTTTTATAGAGATTATACTAGTAAGTTTATTTTGTTTAAGGTAAGTACCTAATCAAAAATTTACAGTTATACTTAAATACTAGTTGGGTTAAGATGAATTCATTTCTAAGTTATATATAGTGGTTAGATAGGGTCAGATTGAGACCCAACCAAATTTAAAATTTTAAAATTCATATTTAAATATTGAAATATGAATTATTCAAAATTAATATGATTGAGTTATTTATATTTCATTTGTAATAAATTAAAATTTTCTTTTTTAAAAAACAATTTTATTTTATTTAAAATTTGAATAATAATACTTTTTATTATAATTTATATGTTTCCTTCCCTAATTTGCTTTTAGAAATGATGACTATTTAACATTTCTGTATAATAACAAGAAAAAAGATAAAATAAAATAAAACATAAAGAAGTAAAATAGTATTATATATATAATTATTGTTTCTATACATATATATTTAATCTTGTGAAAAAAAGCTGGTCTTGTAGTTGTAAAATTCAATTTTTTGTTCTTTCTTTATTATGTTGGATATTAGAAAATATCTCCTTCTTTACTAACAAAAACTAATTTAGTAAGAATGTTGATTTTTTTAATATCTAATAAATATTGTAAATATCTCATTAACACTTCTATTTTCTTTTGAAAATGATTAGTCTGGTAAGAAAAATTTAAATAAAATAGCTTTCATCAAAAATCATTTTAAGAATGCACTAAAAATTGTATATTGATAAAGTCTTTAACCATATTTTACAATATATATTCTTTAACAGTGACTTTGATTGCAAAAGGAAATCATCACTAGAAAGATTATCAGATATAAATAATTGAAATTTTAGATAATTTGATATTTTTTATCATTATAAATAATGTCACAGGGCAAAAAGAGAAGCCAAAATTAAAAAAAAAAAACAAAAAAAAAAACAAGTATTTATAGTTCAGAGTGTCCGGAGATAAGACTCTTTCTATAAATAGATGATATCTTCCAGAGTTAGTCACAAAATCTTTCATGACTTGAATGTATCACTCTCACCTCTTCTCTCTCTCTCAATCCCTTTTCTCGAGATTTCATATACAGTACAAACTTGCTAAATTGTTATGTAGAAGGAAATTGTGCATCTTGATGCCCCCAATATGTTGCCTTTATCTGCATTTGCACCTGCGCTTTGTTTGGTTTCTATGAAACATAACCAGAGTAGGTTAGAACAAGGAAAAGTTTTGAATGTTGCAGTAAAGTGACCAAGCACAAGGTGCAGGTGCATCTGCAGCTGAATGCCATATTGGATTTCATTTAACTTACTGAAACACTTTACTGCTTGTGTGGTTGCAACTGCTTGTGCTTCTTAGTTTTTAACACATCATTCCTTTTTCTTTGAATACAACATACGATCTCCTTGTCAATGTACTGTAATATACTATTTATTGTTGCATATACGCACACAGTCCCACCTCTTGTGCAGATCAAGATCTACTTACAAAGATGGAGTTGAATCTTTAACCTAAAAACTTGGACATGGGTGATGAGTTTCTAACTCATCTGACACAGCTCTTAGTTGGTATTAAGTTGTGAATGAAATGTATATTCTCTTAACCTACACACTTCCTTTACCTATCAAGTGTTGGGCTCCAAATTTTGCAAAAGTATATCAGAAAACTGTTTAACTAAATTATTTGCTCAATATTATCTTTAACTTTATCAAAGGATCTTATGGAGTTCCAGCCTCCAAAAACTGAATTAGGGTCTCCAAAATCCATCTGCAGAAGGCTATAGAGGTACCCCTCCTTTTCTTTTCTCTTTCCTTTCTATTCTAAGACTAAAGTTAATTAATTCTTGTACCCGTACTCCATTCCATGTTTTGAGGAAAGAGAAATGATAGAACCCTCTGATGTTTTTTCAGCCATTAGTTTTACTTTGAAAGACATATGGTCAATTAACATCACCAAGTCCTATGTAATCTTATCCACCTTCTAAATCCATACTTTTTCTCTTCTCCTCATGTTTCAGCCCATCCAATTTACTCCCACCAATTACCACACACCCTAATGGAAGAATAAATATGAAAGATTGATATAGATCTAGTCAGTGGTAAAACACATATCATATGAGAATGTACACGATTAATAAGATTAGTAATACAAATGGAACAAAATGAATCTAAACTTGTTGATCTTCTAAAAACAGCTTAACATATAACTTCAGTTGGGTATTATATAGTTTCTTTGTGTATGGTGGAAATTGAAATTCTGCATAGACTGAACCTTTTTAAATGCTTACATATTTAGCATTACCAATTTCAAGAAGACTCTTACACCTAGAAGCTCGGTTGTGAAAGTAAGACAACTGGAAGTATTTATAATGTGTACGTAAATCTAGCAGCTTCTAGTTAAGTTATCGCAAATTCTAGAAAGAAAGGATTCAAAAAGTATATAATCAAAGCTGACATAATACATAAGGCGGTGCAACAAAGTGGGAACCAACCAAGAGTAGTTAGAACTGGACGCTCACTTATCCCTATCAATTTCCATATCTTTGCCTGTAAGATTTGACTAAATAATCATTTTCTAATCCAAGCAGGATTTAGTTTGCAGACAATTACACATCCCTGAAACTGTCTTCGTTGATTTGAATATGTTATCTGAGATGTTGGTATCCCAATTCTAGATAACAAGATTGTAACTGACGAAGACACATGAAAGGATATGAATCTCAATACACATGGCTTGATTGTAGAGTATTAACTTTTCCGCTAACAAAATTGAACAAAACAACATATATACAAAATTAACATTTCTTTATTTTATTACCGGCCAGCCAGTACTTTACTACTTTATATAGAAAGTTGCACTTGGTCATTTGCTAAACTTTGACAGTTTACTAAGCATGCTTTTTATGTATTTGTTTACAACTTTCCTAATTAGTATATATTAGAAATTCTGTTGAAATTTAAGAATGCAAATTCATATATGTCCAAAAATAATGAATTGATGCGTGAATTTTCTTTAACTAAATGTCAGTTTAAGAAAATTATGTGTCCGAAATCAGATTCCAGCATACTTAAATTTTAGGCAGAAAAAACTCGTGAGATTTTCTTGGTGGAATTGATTCAAAGTTATAAAGAATATAAAAAATAAAAAAAAAATATATATATATATATATATATATATATATATATATATATATATATAAAAGTGAGGAGATAAATGTTATCGAAAATTTATGTATTTTTTGAGATGTGTGTTAAATATCTTATTCCTCAATTCCTCAATTTATTGACAATTTTTCTAATAGACCTTGAAGTTACTGAGATATACATGGATATTTACAATCAATATAAAAGAGATCGACCACAGACAGATATAAAGCTTGAGTGGATTGTCGTCTTTACTACCTTTTCCAAATAATTTGTCTTCTTCTTCCCCACTGCAGGTTACTTCAATCCTTTGTGGTGATAAGGAGAACTGTTACACTCTTAAAGCGTGGACTGACAAAAACAATTTTGATTCATAAAATATAACATCCATGCTGGTACGATAACATTAAATATATATATATATATATAGATAACATTAAATATATATATATATATATATATATATGTTTGATTTAAAGACTTTTAAAATAGAAATTTTAAAAGGAGATTAAAGCAACTTGAGCATAAAACTTCTTGCCACTAAACAGGCCGTTACACATGGTGACCGACATATGTTTTCTTTGTCTGTATTTGCATCACTTTATTTGGTTTCTGCTGCTGAGGAACAGGAGAAGTATTATATATATGCTTGTAGATGGACCAAGCACATGGTAAATGCATATTGGCTTTAAGTTAACTTTGCTGAAGTTGTCTTCATGTGGTGATAGAGACCAGTAGCAAGCTGGTGAAGCTGTAGCTGCTTGAGCTATTTCAAGTTTGGATCATTGCAATTGGCTCTTCTTTGAATATACACAGTTCCTTTTACTTCTTCACCTTCTATCTCCCTATGTACTGCAACATATATATATTATTTACTGTGGTATGTAAACACATGCACACAACATAATGTTGTAATTTCAAGTGTAACATCAAAGCTTTTGAGCTTATTGTAATCACATGCGACCGCCATAGTTTTCCATAATTCCCACGAAATCTCCAAGATCACAATGAAACCTCCTTGACTACACTGCAATTAAAAACTTGATCCTATATATACTTTGTTTTAGCTATGAGTATTTCATCACCAGTTTTACTAAGAATAGAATATAGAAAAATATGTCTAATTAATGTACCTGCTCTATATTAAATATGTTAAATTCCAAAATGGCACCACGTGACCAAGAGGCTAAGAACAGTTACTGATTGTGTTTTTCTGAGTGATTCCCAGACATTAATCTGCATAAAGTCACAGATAAGCTTATTGACAGTTCATCCCCCCTGTCCCGTTTTTCTTCCCATTCTAAGGGTGTAGTAGTTATGAAAATGACACAAGTTGATTAATTGGTATAACCACATGTTTGCTAAGCTTTATAAAAAGTAGTATACCAACTTTGGACATTTTCAGAAAAGAGAAATGATGGAACCCTCATTTACTTTTCAGCGGATGATTTTGAATTGCTTGAATGGACATCTGGTGGTCTATTAGCATTATCAAGTTCTATCTCATCTTTTGAGGTTATTCCAGCTTAGGAATCTACACTTATCTCTTCTTCTCAACCTCATTTACCACCACTCAATTCCCACTCCCTAATGGAATAATAAACACGGGAAGATTGTTGATAAAGAGAGATAAACTTGTAAGAGAGCATATTAATATGCCCTAGTGTCTGTCAGTGGTCACACTGTTATGATATGAGAATCCAATTCACATGTAGCATTGCCTAATTCTTTTGACTTTGTGATCTAAGCAGTCATAAACGGATCTAGATTCCCTGCATCAATAAAGTTACTGCAGTAAATCTTCAATTATATGAACAAGTCATATACGCACAGCTTCAGTTGGATATAAAGCTTCTTTTGGGTATGCTATGGTTTTCAAATTGACCCCAGCAGCAACATGCATGCTTTCAGATGTATATATATATATATATATATATATATATATATCTAGTTCAGAATTCCGCACACTCTAAAAGTTATGCCTAGAAGTTAGCAACTAATAACTACTACAGCATCATCTAGAAAATCAAGAGGGTAGAAGGGTCTAGATGAAATCATACCGCCACACAGAAGGCGGTTTAATTTTAAAGATAAAGCCGAATATGATGCATCATATCTGAACCAATCTGAGTGGTCAATACTGAATAATGCATTGTTAAATAATTGTATGCATATCCTTCTTTATTCAGATTTGTTACTCTTGGAATAATCACCACCAATAATTACTTTTACCTACCATGCAGTTTTTTGCAGCCAATTACACATATATGTTGGAGCTGTCTTTATATATTCATTTCAATACCTTCTGTGAGATGATGCTATTTATTCTAGCCAATTTAAAAGAACTGAAATCACATGATAACCTAGCATGAATCTCAACGTATACATGGCTAAGTTTCGGTGTCTACAATTGTAGAGTCTTCATTTTTGTGGCAAACGATCATTATGAACTGAACATGACAATACATAAAAGTTTTTTATTTTTCAAGGGCTAGCTACTCTATATTAATATTGGAAGTTTCCATGCTGAACTTTTTACTTAATTTTGTTTATTATGTCGTCTATATTATTGGTTTAGAATTTTTCTTAGTTCAATCAGTCTTAGGATTCTTTTGAAATTTTTAAGGCAACAAATTCAAAAGTGGAAACAGGAAGAAGGGATGAAAAGTCTGAAAATATTAATTGATGCCTGATTTTTCTTTTTTGGTATCTTTCGAAAAGATATCATATAGATATGTGTATGACATGCAATTAATTATATGTGGAATAACTGCTAGCTGAATGTCAAAATGTCGCCTACTTTTCTAATTTAATCAATTCATGCTTACACTAGAAGAAAATTATTATTTGCGAACTTAAAGTTTATGCATATATCTATTTCTAACATGTTGGAACTGATGAGATTTTTTAAGTTGTATAACCTTCAACTTGTAAAGAAGCAAAGAGTGATTATTTTATATTTTTTCTTTTGGTAAAAAAAATCTTATTATTTATTAGGAGTAAAAGTTTGAAATGAGAAGGTGATGAAGTTAATCATCATAGTTTTTTCTTATAAGTTCAAATTTAAGGTCTTATAATTCATAATTAAATACAACTTTTAAAAAGAAACTTAATTTTCTTTACTTTCATAATTCATATGTATTATAGATATATTTTTTATTATTTTAATATCTACTTTAAAATGAAAAGGTGAATAATAAGTCATGAAATTAATCCTTATACGTTATTCTCATAAGTTTAAATTTAAGATCATATAATTCATAATTACATAAAGCTTTTAGGAAGAAATGAAATCTTCTTTACTTTCATAATTCGTATGTATTATAAGTATATCTTTTATAACTTAAATTGTGTAAGACTAGTAATTAATTTCCAGTATTATTAATTCTCACTTCATCCATCTATTTTCTACCCTAAAAATTATGAATAATTCACCTTTTTGTTTATTTTTTATCTTTTTATATAAATATTTAACCACTTAAATAAAAATATAATAAAAGTTACCAAAAAAATATCTAAAATTTATATTGAGCATGAAGATCGCATCAATTTAAGTCAAAGTGATAGAAAACATTTAAGAGTCATTTTAAATAATTTTATTTATATAAAGAGTAAGGAGTTATTCTTCATCCACACATGTTTTGATGTAGAGCTAGATTGATTTAACTTTTTAAAGCGAATTTAAAATACTATAAAATAATTAATTTATTTGAATATTAATCTAAATAAATTTTAAAATGATGAAAACTATAGAATATGTTTTTAAGTAAAAAAAGCTAACACTTGAAACAACAGAGTTTCAATTAATACGCATAAAACTGCACTAATTGGATACTTACATAGTCTAGAACAGATACATTTAAAAATTGTATCAATCTAAAACAAATTATTTTACCTACAGAGTATGCTAACTAGATAATAGAGAGAGGAGACATGTATTTATCTTGTTATCATAATTAAGCAAATACACTAATTATAGTTTTACGTTTCTTGCAGGAAAATAATACATATTTTTCCTATTTATTAAGATGTGTACAGTATGAGTATAAAGAAAATATGTGTATAGTTTGATAAAAAAAAAATACTATATTCTAAAAATATTTTCCATTTTTTGCTTTCCAAATAGAGAGTGTAATTACACAAATGCGTTTAGTTTCAGTTATAGTTTACATTAAAAAATGAAATATAGTTTAGTTTAATTTTTATTTACATTTCGCTTCTTCACGTAATAATTTTTTTAGTATTTAAAAAAAAAAAAATGGGTGTTGTGCTCTAAGTCTAGAACGGAAATCTTTGGCAGGGGAGAAATTAACCAACACAGTTGGTCATCTCGCACATGGAACAAACTTAATAAATATGTTTATTAAAATTAAACACGTTTTTATATCATTAATGAAATTTTATCATGAGTCTCTCAATAAGTCTAATGAACAATAAACTAACTCAACATCATTCTTATAAATTGGGGAACACCTCTACAAATACATAATCTCCCAATTATATTCAAAACAAACTAGATTGTTAAAGTGTCCTTATAAATATTTTTTTCTCTCCAGCCAAAAAGTAAAAGACTTTTGATTTAAAGATTCAAGTGAACTTTTAAAAACCAGCCAAATACTCTTAATCCATTCCAAAGTCATTCCCTTTTATCTAAGTAACATTTTTCTCATGAAAACCTATTCACTAAACCCAGAATAAGTGCAGTTAAGATTTATGATTAATAAGTTTTAGTAATATATTATGATTTAAATAATCATTATAAGTCAAATTTTGAATATCTCTTCTAGAAATACTTGAGCCACTCAATTATTTACCATTTATGAATTGAAAGAGTTTATTTTGTTTAAAAGTAATTTTTTTCTTTTTATTATTTGTGAGAAAAGTTTCTCTCTCGTTTCTTTTCTTTCTAATCTTATTATTATGATTTTAAGAAAATTATTCCAACCAAAAGATATAAGGATCCTTATAAGCATAGTACTCAATCCGTTTTAACTTGATTTTATTAGTCTTATTTATAATTGAGTATTTTTTGGACTAATAATTCTTTTATCAAAGATTCTATCCATTTTTAGTTTTACCATTCTTATTTATAACCAAGTTAAGTTCGTAATAATTTTTCAAGGATTAAGGTTTGTATCTCTAATTTTTATTACCTTAATTTAACGATTTTTGTCCTAATTACTTTTTATTAAGATTATTATATTATTTGTATTTATTTTATCTTGATTATGATAATTTTTTTATATTTATATGAGATAAATATACTTCAATTTATTTATTAATATTTTTATGTTATTATTTTCAACTAATTTTGAGTTATAAAACTTGTTCAGATTGAAATTTTACTTATTATTAGTTTTATTTCATTTATTTTTCCAAAGTTTTATAAATAAGGGAAAATGGAGAAGTTGCATTCTCTTGGGACATCATACAAAAGAAAAAAAAATGGAAAGAAAATAAAAAATAAAATTGTTTAGATTGAAGGAAGGTAGGTGAGAAATAGAAGAAAATTTGTAATTAAAAGAAAATAGTTATAAAGATATTCTATAGTGTTGACCGTTTACACAGAACAGCTTTACTTGTATTATCATCGATGTTATATATATTGTCTGGACTTGTGGAAGAAAATCAATATATATGAAAGAAAATAAAATTTTATCATTTAAATAATGAAGATAAAAATGTTGCAAATATGTTTTTGTTGATTAAATGTGGGAATAATGTATTATTATAGAGAAAATACTGTCAAATTAATCTTTAGATTAACATTTATTCTAGTAACATTTTTGTTCCTTTAAATATTAAGTGAACTTTTTCCTGGTATCTTTTTCCGTTTTTCTTGTTCTCGTTCGGTCAGAAAATGTACTGTTTATAAGCCTCACCGTTCAATGTGTTCTTTTTAAGTCAATTGATTCTTACACTCTCTCAATTTGATTCTTTATTTATTAAAATGACTATTTTGTCTTTTTTTTAATGAAGAAATTTTTCCATAACATACTTTTCCAAATTTATGAAATACATTTTAAAATATATTTTCCCGAAAGAGGATAAAATTTTTGAAACAGTTTTTTTAGAATAAAATTTTTCGAACGTATAAGATATATTCTAAAACAATAATATATAAAATACTTTACACAATTAAGGTTTTTGGAATGACTTTTCTGGAACAATCTTTTTTAAACACATGAAATGTGTTTAAAAAAAATAAAATAAAGCTTATTGGAATACATGAGCTTTCCAAAATGAGACTTCTTTTGTAGTATTCTCCTTCTCTTTTTCTTGGGCAATGATGATGCGGTAGTAGTGATGATGACAATGAAATACAGTGAGAAAGAAGTGGAAGCCATATGCAAGTTCAAAAATAGGGATGCACGAAGCAATTGCCTTTTTCTTATCTTTTTATATTAGCACACCACCAGCTACAGAATTCCATTTCTTGTTTGAATTTTGGAGGAATGTGATTATCAATGTCAAGTATTACAGAGGGAGACTTTCAAGCAAATTTATTAACATAGCTGGAAACTTACATATACAGTAACAAGATGGTTTGAAATTGATCACGATATTCTGAATACCTTGTCCGGAATGAATATCAACATTACCACTAACGTTATGGAATTGAAACCCGAAACGCAAAAAAATAAGGCTGTTTGAACATAATTAGATTTTTGGATTTATAACGTAAAAATATAAACAACATAAATTAGATAAGATAATTTTGAAGTAAATGTTCATTTTATTTAATAGTAAATCAATTATGCACACACGAGTTGATTATTTTGAGTAATATTAAGTACACTATCATCAAGTGCTGGCTAATATGCAAGTTTTTTCAAGTACTGGTCCCGGGCAGATACACTGTCCCAAAAGTATCACTCTATCTCCTTAAGTAAAAAATTATATAAATAATCTCTAAATATTAGATATCATAACACGTACTTGTTCATATTTGAAAAATCCATCAAATTGATCCTTTAACATTAGAAAATATACCAGTTTAAGAACTAACTTGATAGATATGCAATATAATTTTATTACTTTTAAGATTATATAAGAATGTTATGGGACAGTGTATTCCATTTTCCACTACTACAACAATTATACCTTTCGGATTCGCTCTCTATCTTGCATTATACTTCAGAATTTGAACCCGAAAAGGTTTTGAAAAAAAGTAAATCATATCATGGCATCATATTTTGGATCTTACTTTCTCAATAAGCTCTCTTCGGAGAATTTTTCCCGATGCTGTCTTAGGAACAGCATTGATGAATGTCACCCTTCGTAATCTTTTGAAGTGTGCTACCTGCAAACAAATACAAATAAGTGTCAAATCGGGTATATACAGAACTAATGCTGCATTAAGGCATAACAGTGATGACTGATGATCACTCAAACAATATTCAAATCCAGTATTACTGTCGGGAACAGATGGATGTGATTTATGAGATGTTAATAAGCCCCTCTTGTTTGCGTAGCATCCATATACAAACACAGAACCAAAGAGAGCAAGGCATTCACTTTAAAAACATGTATTTCTTTTTAACATCTCAACTTTATTTTAGAATCCCATTTAGTAAAGATCATATAGTGCATGTCAGAGATAAAGCTTGTTTATTTTTCTTACCTGATTAGCAATAAACTTTTGAACATCTTCTTCAGTCAGTGAACTATTGGGTGAGCGAACGACATAGGCAACTGGAACCTCACCAGCTTCAGCATCAGGATATCTACAGAATGGAAATGAGTCCATTATGAATTCCGATTGCTAATAACATGAGTTATAGTTCCTCTGTACACATAATAATTAAATAAAAATCATGCATGTGAAACTTACGGGATGACAACAGCATCAAGTATTTCAGGGTGAGAAACAAGAAGCCCTTCAAGTTCTGCTGGTGCAACCTAGTTAGAACGACGTGGCAAATATTTCAGATGGGTGGAAAATCCCTTTCATCGCCAAGAATAACCCAGAATGATTGTAAACACAAATAATTACCCACGCAGAACAGCAAACACAGTATGCACCGAAGCTACAAAATATGACTTACTGATACAATTTGGGTTTAACATATATGTAATGCACCAAATTGCCTAAGTACCTCATTATGTTTCTACTACTCGTGTAAATGGGGAATTTGATTGAGATTTGGGACATGTGAGCGTGCATGCATTTATGACATGCTAGACAAATTGTAAATTTACCATTGACATGAGATTTGGATTACATACCTGAAAACCTTTATACTTGATCAGTTCTTTGATACGGTCAACAACAAAAAGTTGCCCATCCTCATCAAAATATCCAAGATCTCCTGTATGTACCCACCCTTTTTTATCTATAGTCAGTCTTGTGGCTTGGAGATTGTTGTGATAACCTGAAAACTTATGCAATAGCTTTATTAAATTGCTTCTAGGAAGTTCTCATGGAATACAATTTAATGCCAAACTGCATACGAAGTAAACTAAGGACCCTAAACATATTTTTAGGACAAGAATATGGAAGCAAAATAAAAGTGAAGGAAGCAGCCAAAGCACTAAGCCTAACTATTTTCCTGTACTCTAGTGCTCAATTGATTGTGCCAATAAAATTCCTAACTTTTCACTCAACAAGGAACAGTTTCTGTTGGCAACAGTCCATGAAACAATTCAAACTTGGAATTGAACACAAATCAGTCCTTATCAATATAATGAATGATCTATTATCTAGCATGAAACATTTTGACCATCCATATTGATAAAAGCTGGGTGAAACAGAGAGTCTAAAGTTACAAAGTCAGATAAAAACCTCAACTCCCGTACCAAAATGATGCTCACCACCACATTTTAGAATTAATTATACAAATCAGTGATTGGATGAAATTCAACTTCACAAAAAAATATTTTTCATTCACGAAAGCATGTAGATATTTGGAGAATGGAGCTACAACTCAATCAATATCTCTCGGAGGAACAGTTGCTATGGCAGAGAAAGTAATAAATATATTCGTGAAATATCGATTTGAAAAATTAGAGTAGGACATTGGCCAGTGTATGATGCATCTTCCAATAACCGCAAATCCCTTTCTCCTAACATCAAGCAGCCTAACAAGAACACTGTAACATGATGGTAGCCTTTTGGCAAAAAACTTGAGCGTACAATATAGAATCCAGAACATGTCTTTTTTTCTTTTATCATACAGGACTAACATGTTTAAGGTCATGATCTAATCTGTCCTGCTTCCGAATTTACACCCACAAGCCAACATTAGGCACCACCAAAACTCGTCTAGCAGAATCAATTTAAAACGGAACAGGCAGATTCAAGCACAGTATTAAACCAAATGTACTTAACCTGTCTACCTAAGAGTCTTCCTCCACATAAGACAGCAGAAAATAAATATCTTTTTCCAAGCACTTTCTACTATATGCCATGGCAACAATACAATACAATAATAAACCCCACATTGCAGGGAGTGTACCTTGCATCATGTTAGGACCCCGTACCCATATCTCCCCCAATTGTCCGGGAGGGAGAGGCTTCAGCGTATCCACGCTAACTATTTGAGCTTCCACTCCCGAAACAAGCATTCCCGCAGAGCCACTATGCCGAATCCCCATCCTTGTATTCTCCACAGAAACAATCCCACAAGTTTCAGTCATACCATATCCCTGAAACGCAACAATAATAACAACCAACACAAAAGTCATACTTTAACTTCAAATCATTTTAACCCCACTTTGAATAAATTTCTTCTCTTCCCAAGCATTCATAAAATAAATTTCTGTCATTATTCATAAGCTAAAACCAACTTATGTACTTGGTTTTTATAGGAATTTCATCGCTTTAGAAGCAACCATTCTCCTGGTTAATAAGTACAATCCAAATCGAAACCTCACAGACCACAAACGTTGTCTTCTACCTGAGAAACAGTGGCATGAGGGAAACGTTTAGCACACTCCTTCATCAAGTCTGGCCCAAGAGGAGCAGCGCCAGAACCAATATGCTTCAGCGAGGAAAGATCATACTTATCAACCAAACCATGTTTGGCCAAAGCAACAATAATAATCGGAGGCACAACCCACAAATGCGTCACTCTAAACTTCTCAATCGTCTTCAAAACCAGTTCAAACTCAAACTTCTTCAGAGACACCACAGCACTGCCCCTCTGAAGCTGCGCGTACGAAATCACCGTCAAACCAAACACATGAAACATCGGCAGAACGCAGAGGAACACGCTGTGCATCTCCCCGGCCAAATCATCGTCCAATCCTATCATCAACGACGCCGCCACGAAGTTCCCGTGCGTCAGAACCACGCCCTTGCTCAAGCCGGTGGTCCCGGACGAGTACAGCAGCGCCGCCGTGTCACTCTGCTTGACGTCAACTTTCGGAAACTCGGTGGGCGACCCTGCGAGACGGACGAGCGCGTCGAAGCTAGTCGCGTGGGAGGGCGCGTGGGAGTGGAGGAACACGGCGGGGAGGTTGAGGAGTTGGAGCTTGTCCCAGAGTTCGGGGACAGTGACGACAAATTTGGGATTGGAGTCTTTGGCCTGTTTGGCGACCTCGGCGGCGGTGTAGGCGGGGTTGACGGTAGTGACGGCGGCGCCGAGGGAGGTGACGGCGAGGAAGCAGACGATGTAGCGGATGTCATTGGGCGCAAGGAAGAGGACGACGTCGTTTTTGGCGACGCCGAGACGGAGGAGGCCGTGGGAGACTTTAACGGTTAGCGACTTCAACTGCGCGAATGAAAGGGTTTGGGAAGAATCGGCATCGATAAGGGCGTGTTTGGATGGAAAGGGTGCGACTCTGTTGAAGAGGTGAGAAACGAGTGTGAGGTTGGGTTGTTTGGGGAACACGATTGAAGGTCTGAGCGACCGGAATATTCCGTCGGAGCCATAGCCGGATCTCTGCATTGTAACTGAAATTGGAATCTCCGATGCCCAAACACAAAAGACTGTGATAAAGAACTGTTTTTTATTCTGAAATTTTCATGAAGGAAGAAGACTTTCTCCAAAAATTATGACTTCTTAATTACTAATTAATTTTAATAATTAGTTATTATTAATAATTGAAGATTATTTATATTTGCTAATTAAAAGAGTTATGTATTTGTTTTCTACAGAGTGGTGGTGTTATCAATTTTGTTCAGATTGATAAGAACAAATTAGTCAATCTTACTCCGTTGGATAAAAACAAAAGCAGTTCACTAACCTATTAATCAACCTATTTTCCAATTAATTTTCCTTTACTTGTAATAGTGTCGTAATCTATTTTTTAAAATTTGTTGGGTATTGAATATAAACTGAGTTTCATTTTCAGTTTTAGTTACGTCATATTTTGAATGTTCGAAAACACATTAGTTAGAAAAGTAAATGTCAGAAAATATCTTGTTTGCGTGATTGATTGAATGTCGGAAAACATTTTTAAAGAACTCGCAAAAATCTAGGAGTTTATATTTTTGTTTTTTTATACACTTTTTTTGCGTATGATAATTTCGTGTAAACACCAAAATTTATGAAAAAAAGAAAGAAAAAAACCAGCATCTTGGTAAAATCTATTTACTATTCAAGTATTAACTTTAACGTTCAACGTCTCATTTTCTTTTATTGCGTTGACATTTAAATTTAAAATTAGCATAGTGATGATCAACATGTCATCACCAGACATTTATAATAATTACTTCACGCAACAAAGTTTTTAAAAATAGCATCACATATGCATACATTGTTAATATATAAAAAAACTAAATCTCTGTTTTTATCTATTTATCTACTATATATTAATTATTTGAAGATATTTTTTATGCGAGTGTAAAAAAATGTAAAAACTAGGGATTATAGTTGTATATAAATAGTTAAAATAAAATTAAAACATTTTTTAATTGCTAAAATGAATTTTAAAAATACTCATAATTTGTATATTTTAATCTTAATTATTATGTAGTAAGATGTATTCATTAGCATTTTTATATAACTATTCTATTAATAAATCCTATTAATAACGAGACTTGAATAAATATTTTTATTTCACATCTAAACCTAATTAACATAAAGATGTCTGTATATTTATTTGAGTATCCACAGTGGTTATTGTTTTATTGGATTTAGTCCTTTGTGCCAAAAGTTATAGTTCATAATTTAGTTGTGAATTTGTCTATCCAATATATGTTACAAAACAATTTATGTAACTTGTAGTTATTTTTTCCTTTAATAATTTATGTAACTTCCACGTCCACATCTAAACACAATTTGGTCTACTATAGTATTAGAACGGCTAAAGGGACTTAAACAATTAAATCATCTATAGTGTCAACAAGTTTATTGTTTTTCATCCAAAAATTGTCATATATAATTTTGACATGTATTGAAGGTTCCTAATTTTTTTTTTATTTGATCTGTGGGCTTGTTGCCTAATGGGCTTAGCAAACCTATAGGGCTGAAATCCATAAGACAGAAATAATTTTTTTATTTTATATTTTACATTAGCTCTACACAACTAAATAAATTTTAAAAAATATATGTATGATTATTCGGGTAGTCTTATATTTAGTATTTAATTATTTTAAAATAAAAATATATAAATATAATATAATAAAAGATAATCATTTAAATATATAAATAATTGTTCGCATCATTTTGATATTTAGTGTTGAACTATTTAATATTTTATTGAGATGTAACAAAATTTATTTTAAATATATTTTCTTTTAAATAAAATTTATATATATAATTTACATTATTTTCACTTTGTATGATTTGTAAGCGTCTCATACTATTTCATATTCTGACTAATATGAATTATACCTGTTAAAATATTAAATAATATTAAAACTTTAAAACTAAAAAGAAAAATTCAACATACATAAAAATTTGTTTAAAATAAAACTTATGTAATCTTGATTTTTAATTGAGGATGAAAATAATTTCATTAATAATCAACACAAGTTTTATGTAATTTCACTTTTGAAATTTGAATCATTAAATAATTAATAAAATAATATCATATTATGATTACATTTATATTTTATGCATAAAAATTAGAATTGATGCCCTCTTAATTATACACACTATTTAGCTATGCGAGAAGGAGTAGAAACGTACAAAAAAAATGATTAAAAAAACTGGATCTAGCTGTATTTTTTTCTTGAAGAAGCAGACAAAAATGGTAGATTTTTACTAGTCTTGCTCATTAATAAAACATTTTCCAATTTCTTATACCTAATTATGTGAGAACACAATTGATTATTTATTATGTTACACATTTCATAATTAATTTCCATCTAGGTATAGCCGATTATTACCTTTGCACAGTCAATTATATTAATAATAGAATATACTTGATCTAATCAATTAACTTATTTATATCTATTGTTAAATACAACATTATTTTTTATATTTCAAGAATTTGAAAGGGAATCACACTTATAACATAATCTATTATATTTTTAATATAATTGATAAACTTATATTTCATTAGTTCAGAAGTCATGCAACTTTAAATATAATTAATTAAATGTGTATCATAATGATTATGCTAAATTACATATAACTACTTATATTTTTCCACAGATGATTTAGTGAATACCAGGTGATAATTATGATTACCTCCATGCTCAAACCACTTTTGTCTTATTCATACTGCAAAAATTAGAAGGATGTTAAACCTGTTGTCTTTGCTACAGAAGATATGGTATGAAACAGGAATTTGAGATGATTTATTATGATTTTATTAAGTTGCAGTCAAGGGTTAGATTTAAGAAGAAGGAGAAAAGAGAAGAGTCAAGGTATGAGAGGTGCAATGCAACCAGTCCCAAGAAAAATGATTATGAGATGAGAAGTGACAACTTGAAAATCAAAAGAACCTTTTTTTCGCACTGCACTGCACTTCACAATCAAAGTCAATCCAACAGCAGCTTGACTCGCAAAAAACTCACTCCGTTCACAACTTAAAACCAATATTTTTATTTATGTACTCTATTTTTATGACTATTTTATTAGTCAATAATACAACACTAACTCAGAAATTGACAATTTTTTTATATTTTTTATTGATAATACATTTCACTGAGATTAATCCATTAAGTTACCTCAGTTTTCATTGTTTAGCACAAACGAATAATTATAAAGTTATAGAAATAAATAAAAATATTCATTAGCGAAATTATTGGGCGAACTTTTTCACCTTTTGCGTGTGAACGTAATCAACTTTGTTTCCAATCAAAATACTATTTACATTAGTCAATCAATTTAATATAAGTGAATGATTTTCACGAACAAAGAAACAGTCTAATGAGTAGAATAATCACACGATGATGACTATTCCATGAGTCGCAGAAAATGGTCAAAATCATAGACAGAAGAGTCCACCAGCTCCATAGTTAAGACCTAAAATCATAATCACCAATTACCACAATTCTTATAAGATATCGATCAACTTAGAAAAAAAAATGAGTAAATAAATAATATATATATATATATATATATATATTAAAAAATTCCTAATTATACAGACTCTACTGTTGAAAATTGTTGTTTTTTTAATTATCAAAATGAAATAAGTTAATTTGAACAACTTTTTCCTTCTATTTTAAATAATAAATAATTATATTGTATTGAAATAATTTACATAAAAAATTGTAAGAGTAATAATCAAAATAAAAATCAAATATAAATAAATTATAATATTCAGAAATAAAAATATATAAACAAAATTAATACAAAATAACACGTAATTCTGTATTTTAATGGTGCACTATAGTTGTTGTTCTACAACTATTATTGCATAAAGTATAAAGTATAAGAAATCTAACGGTTCTTCTCTTTGCTCTCACTCAACCCTGCATGACTCAACTCAATAATATTTAGAAGTTGATATGGCTAGACCTGGTTATTGGAATAGGTAGTAAAATAATAGAAAATTCGTTTAGATTTTGGATTCATTTTAATATAATTGTAGTGTTATATTTAAGATTATTAAGAATTAATATTAGGAGATTATCTATGAAGATAATCATATATGTCTCTCTGATGTTCATTGGAAACGTTACGATTAAAGGATATCAGATGAAATAATTCAATCAATGTTGTATAATGAGAATGCAAACAAAGGGAAACGTCTTTACGAACAAGGTAGTGGCTGAAATCCTTCTAATTAGTTGATTTAATAATGCAACAGATAGAGTTTGTAGAATTATATTCTAAAATATTAATATTGTATTGGCTGCTATGAAAGTGGGTAGAAATTTATGTCATGCCCACTTATACTAATTTTCAATATGTTGGAGTGTTCATAAAAAAACACAACTTTTGACCTAGTTTACTAAAAAAAAAAAGAAACATTTTTCCTATTATGACATCAAAGGATTTAAAACTTTTTGCGTAGCTGATAAAGGTGTAGAATAATTTAGCCACTGTCCGGAGGATTGCAATTCAATTTTTTAATCTTCTTAACGTAAATTCAAAATAAAAATGTTTAATAAGATAAAGTTGAATTGATTTTCCAATAAAAAACATTTTTATTTCGATTCTAATAGAAAAATTCTGAGGAAAACTAAATTATTTTCGAATAAATATGAATAATGCATCCATACCGTACAAAGAAATAGTAACTAATGAAAGAATTTTAAATCCAGGTACATTAAGGATGTCTCTACCGAGTTGATTATAATTATATATATATATATATATATATATATATATATATATATATATATATATATAATGACTGAGATTGTGTTTAATAATTTATGTTATTTTTATACAACTTGACACTCTTTGATACAAAACAACAAAATTCCTCCACCATATGCATCATACTCTTTCTTTTCTGGCCATAATTGCCTTTATATTAGTTAAAATAATGAAGATTTGTCGTAAACAACCTCTATTTTGACTTCTGACCTAGCTATTATACAAAAGATTCTTCGTCAGGGTGCTTAAAAAAGTATTTCTATTTCGGACAAATCACACATTAGTATCAAAATCAATGATAGTGATACAAAAACCTAAAAATAGAGAAACATTTTCTTATTATGATAAGGGACAATCTCATGATACAATGATTATCAATTTTCAAATAATTAAAGGAGATAACATAATAAGAATAACACAGCATATATGAGCTAATTTACTTTCAAGTTCCAAAAGTTCATAACAGCCCGGATGGTTCCTTTGATTATTTTTTACTTAATGTTTTCTTGAGATATGAATTTAGAGTTTTTTTTATACGAATTCAAATAAAAAATAATAGATTAAAATGATAGTAAAAAGTACTGTAATAAATAATATTTGAGAAAAATATTTTTGAATCTAAAAAGCCTTGTTTTCTGGAATTGATAACATTGATGTCTGATTGGGGGATTGCACTTGCATCGAGAGAATACTTACAAAAACCTAACATCATCGTCATCAAATCATCACTTTCACTTCCTAGAAAATAAGAATTATCTGATTTCATTAAAGAACACAGAACTCCACAACACAACCTCAAAGTCTTTTCTGAATCTTTCCCACTCCCATGCCTCTCACTGATCATATCTCTCTGATTTCACTTCCAGAAGTCAGTCATGCATCAGTAGCACTCAGTTCAGTAGTTGTAGTACACTCCCTTCTCCGTCTTGTTTTCATCAACACTAAAATACCCATTATTACTATTATTACTACCACTGTTAGTACTAATCAGTTGTTTAATAACCTCAAGATCATAATCCAGTGCTGTTTGTTGCGTTTGGAAGTAGCACTCGTTTGGCTTCTCTGTCCATTGGTGCACATACTCCTCACCTTGACTAAGCATGAATTTGTTCATGTGCTGATCTCCAAACATTAAATTCTGAAATCCCATTTCTTCTTGTTTTATCTCTCTCCCAAGGCTGACCTGGCTGCAGCTCCCATCAGAGGAACTGCAACTTGTTTCACTTCCAAACACAAGCATGGAACTTTCTGTGGTGGGGTAATACTGCATGGGACTAACCCCGACCAAAGGCTCTTGGTTTTGATACAAAGGGAAAGAGGTGGTTGTGCTGGTGTAATTACTTGAAGGAACAGAAGAAATTTGTTGAAGGCATGGGAAAGATGAGGTTGGTGCTGGGATGTGATAATGAGAGTTGTTGCAGTAGTCCCTATAGATTGAAGAGGATAGAGAAGCTTGAGAAGAAAATGATGAGGGAGGGTTTTGGGTGGAGGAGTGTTGATAGGGTGCTATTCTTTGATGAGATGCAGGAAGCAGCCCCATGAGTTTCCTCTTAAGCTTGGTGTTCCAGTAGTTCTTGATATCATTGTCAGTCCTGCCTGGTAACTGAGCAGCTATAATTGACCACCTAAAAACATCATTGAAAAAAAATTGACCAAAAATAATTATATATCAATGTCTACATTTACCAAACATCTTTGAGTGCATGCTGTTGCTAGATCTAAACTTGGCTTCCAAGTTGAAGACCAGCTTCCCAAATATAGACAGATTCTAGAAAACTACATAGTTTTTTCACATTGTTAAATCCCTTAATGTTTTTTGGCCTCTTTTTCTTTTTCTTCACCTGGAGCATGCATTTTATTTTGTGATTGAAGTAAAAGTGGAAAGAAAAAGAATGTCCATCTCAATATTCTAGATCTGGAGAATAGTTAATTTTAGAATTTGTTAAGTACAGTTAGTGGGTCTAGCTATGCATAGTGCATAAAAATGGGTAGCAATAAGTAGTACCTGCTTCCAATATTAGCATAAAGGCTGCAGATTATTCTGTCTTCCTCGTCGGAGAATTCCCCGTGCTTAATGTTGGGCCTAAGATAGTTAAGCCATCTCAATCTGCAACTTTTTCCACATCTCCTTAGACCTATAATCATATACATCAGAGTCAGAGCATTGTAGACATACTAAGAAAAAGAGAAGACATGCATATGAAAGGGTGTCTAGGTTTAAAGTCTAACGCTATGTTTCTTACCAGCTTTCTGAGGAAGAGCAATCCAATTCCCTCCAGTTCCATGCTTCTCTATGTACTCCTTCAGCTTTGAGTCTTCTTCCGGTGACCACGGTCCTCTCTTCACATTTGCCTTGTCACAGCAAGGAGCTCTTCCCATCTTCTCTTCTCTGCAACAATTCCACAAAACCTCTCTCACGATGCCAATTCCAAACCCTTGCTTTCTAATGAAACTCTGGTGGGGACTGCTTAGACTTATAACAAGAGACCTAGCTTTGGAACAGTTAAAATATTACTATTTTATTATCTCAGTAAGAAACAAAACTGAAATGAAAAGCATGGATAAGACGTTTATGTACGAAATAATTTAATTTGTGAACATTATTCTAATGTGGACTCATTCTCAGAGAGAACTTTCTAACCCTCAGCCTTTGTGCCCCAGCCAGGCCATGCCGATAAAACTTCTGACTCATATATATAATTTCTTCCTTTTCAATTTCTTCTATAGTTAATATATAGTTAATATTTAATCACAGCCAAAGGCATCCAAAGTTTGTCATACAGAAAGAAACATAACCCAAGAGGCTCATTGTGGTGATGGCTACAGCTACCAGATTTGTGATTCTATCCAAACGCAAGGACCAAAGTGTGGAATTAAGGGCCAAGTTTTCTTCGTAGTAGTGCGGTGGCTCAATATTTAATCATTTTTATTAATTAAAGCATTGATACTCTTGCTAAAGTAAAACATTACGAGAGTAAAAGACAGAAAGAAAAAATTGAAAAGGTGCACGCAATATGTTAAAATAGCTGTAGTATGATTTAATTAAGTCCACATCTAACTGGCAGACATGTGTGACAAAAGCGCACCTCAATATATATATTGAAGATATTAATGGACTTAATTATATAGTAGTATTATTTAACTTGTCAGAAAATCATTGTGTAGCAGTAGGTGTATCTTTTGGAACTGCACACGGCCACGTCCTAAAACTTTACCACTAAAGAACCAGAGAATGAAATATAGCTGGATATGCATTTGTGAATGCTAAATTACATAACTTTTTGATGCATAAAGAGTTTCCTCTCCATACATTCTTTCCCTAGCAAACACTCATAGGTGTTCAGGCAATTGCATGCACGTTAGCGGGACAAACTAGCTAGCATATTTCAAACTTCTTTTATATACTAGAAATTATAATTCTTTTATATTTCAAACTTCTCATTTTTGGTTAGTTTTTCCTTTATTAAAATCAATAACTTGCATTAGAAATATATGTTAAAAGAGCTTCACGTCTGTTATGCAAAATCATCTGGCTATAATGGTGAGTCATGAGAATGATGATTATTTTTTTATCAACCAAAACAATATATTTTAAATAGTACCAAAAGAACACACAAAGACCTTTGTATATACACAAAGATAAAACAAACTGACTAATATAAAATTAGCTAAAGAACAAAAGCAGTAATTAAAGTCTCAACCCAAGCTGACCAGCAACAACTAGTGAAACAAATCTATGCCCTCTAGTTGCCAAACACCTAGCAATAGTCTAGAAAACAACCAAGCATAAATAGCAACCCACAGACATGATGTTACTCTTGCACTAGCCACAATAATCCAAAGTTGAACCAGAAGAGTCAAAACATATTCCTTGAAAAGTGGTGTAACGATTGAAATTCAAACTTATTTTAGCAGCAATACACTAAGAAGATGTGTTATTCAATCCCAAGCTCTCAATTGTACCTTGCTAAATTTTTTAGGGTGATGTTTTAAACGTTTCCTTTTTAAGAAAAATTGTATCTCGTGATCTTGTGTTGGATAATGTAGGAAAAAAAGACTTTAGTTAGATTAAGTGTATAAATCTTATATATTAGTAGAAAAAAGAGATTATATATCGATTTTAAGAGGTTTTTTATATCAATTTTGCCATCGATTTGATGTTGGTGATGTAGAAAATCATGACTTTTTACATCGATTATGAAAAAATCAATGTAAAAAATGCACCTATTATATCGGTTATAAACACAACTAATTATCATCGATGTAATAAAGCACTTCAAAAAGTAAAACAGAAGACATATTAAGACATATTACATCAGTTGTCGCTGGAACCGAAGTAATATGAGACATATTACATCGGTTGTAGCCACAACCGATGTAAAAAGTCTCATATTGCATCGGTTGTAAGTTACAAATAATGTAATATAAACAGTCTCATTGTTTGAAAAAGAAAAATTATGGGTTGATAAATCTTTAATCCATACCAGAAAATACTACAAAAATGTCAAGAATTTCCTAACAAGTATAGATACGTGAAATAAAAGTTTAAATATAAACAAATAACTTAAAAATACTAAAAAAAATAATAGTAAATGATGGACTTTTGGAAAATCTGGAACCACACCTCCCTTCGAGTGTTAGCCACGACATTTGTTACCCCATTTCGAGCAGTTTTTATTTTTGAAGCGTCTCAATCCAAATTCTCTATCAAAAGTTATGGCTATTTGAAATATTTTTTGTCCTAAATTTTGACAACACAAAATATATGGTAAATCTATACAATGTAAGAATTTTATAATAAAATATACAATAAAAGAAGTTGCTGCTAAAAATTTTGGGTAAAAAATAAATTTCTAACTATTTTTAATGAATTTTACAAGAATGTTAACATATTATAAAGAGAAACGACGAAGGGGTAAAGGTGGAACTAGACATTCACACTTATGCATCAAATAAAATTACTGTTATGAAATCCTTGATGACCTGCAAAGTCAACGTAAAAAAAAAGTTAAATAAAGAAACCACATACGTCAAAAATGCAAAACAAAACAAAGTGAATGAAGACTACTAACAAAGGAACCAAATGAGGGTGAAAACAATGAGCACGCAAGCAGTGGAGGACACAAGCAAAGAATGCAAGCACCAGAGAGAGACTCAAGCGACGCGAGAGAAAGACAAATAGCCAGAACCAACGTAATAAGTTAAAAAAACACATCTATTAACCGATGTAATAAGGCATCAAAAATGTGTTTTTTAATAGGACCATATAACGCCACTTTTTACATCAGTTGGAGCTCTCAACCAATGTAGAAAGTCATTTTATTACATCGATTAGAACAACAACTGATGTAATAAGTGATGTATTTAATTGTTTTTACAAAATTTTTTGAAATTGATTTGTTTCAGTTATTTTCTACATCAATTGTATGTGACAACTAATGTATAATAACTCTTATTACATAAATTACCTCTTAACCGATGTAATATATTCTCATTTATTTATAAATTGTCACCGTATTTTTATTTATAACATTTTTCTTTTAACCGACGTTATATTATAAAATGTGATTTTTTCTACTTAAGTTAGAATGTATCATCCTGATAAGTCTTTTCACAGTCAACTTTTATAATTACTAAGTGTTGTTTCTTTCTTCTCACCTTTTTCACTATTTTCTTTTGCAATCACAACACCATCTAACATCTTGCTTCCTCCTCAAAATACATTTTGAGATTTCTCAATCACCTTATGCAACACCTTCTTCAACCTATTTGCCAAAATTTTAGGCAATATTTTATATAGTGACCCCACAAGTTATATAGGATGACATTGAGTGACTTTGAAAATCACACAAAGCCTTTATGATGTTTTCCTTCAACATATCCCAACAATCTTCAATTGAAACCATTTACTCTTGGACTCTAACTCGCTTCACAATCTTTGACCGCTTTCTTGGCCTCCTCTTCCCCAAACTCTACTACAAGTAACTCATTATTAGATTGGGATTTTGTCTTAAACCTTAATCCTTACAACCTAATATTAGTTTTTTTTTTTGTGAATTTCTTTTAAAAACATATTTACTTCTTCTTTCACTCTCATAAGATCCTTTGTTCTTATCTCATATATAAATATTTCGTCCAGGCCATTTCTCATCATTTTCTAGTTAACCCATGAATTAAAGTAAATAGTTTTAGAATCTCTCATTGTATGCACCTAATCTGACTTATGTTTCACTATAAAGAATTATGTCCAAAATATAACTCTATGAGCTCAACAAATAACACGTCTTTCTTTGCTTACATCCTTCCTGGAATATTATCCTCATCTATTAAGTCTAATTGCCTAAACAGTTTATTGTTGATAAAATAAAAATAAAAAATAAAAAAAAATAAAAAATTCTATATGTTCAATGAAGAAGTTGCCTTGATTTGCATTCCCTTCCCTTATACCTTTCCTTTCTTCAAGATTTCTTATAGAATTGAAGTCTCCAGCAAACACTACTTATTATGTGATAAAGTATATTTGTGTGTTTTCAACAGTACATGGCTGATATATATTCACAATTGTACATATCTGATAGGGTCCTATGGATCAAGGATTGCCCTTAAATTCATCTGGTCAGGTGTTGTGGTTAGATTGACTAATTAATCAGTGGAATTGTATAGATGTAGCGCTGGTACATGATAGTTCTTATACCGGCAGCATAGTGAAAAATATATAGGCCAAACAATTATCACATATCTGTGCTGTCAAGTACACTAGAGTAACATTCCTAGTATAGGGAGTTTGTGTTGCTTGACGACATATAAAATACAGAAGAGACCTAGGTCTCCTGCAAAGGCCCTATTCGATTTCATAGATCATACATGATGATATTCTTTCATTTCCTTATATTTATTATTTCAATATATCTATATTTTTCTTCTATATAGTAGATAAACATCCCTATACTTTGTACTCTCTCTGAGTATAAAGGGTGTGGAAGAAAGCTATTCAATGGTTTTACAGAATTTAGCTCTACTTTATGGTATCAATTATGAGTTTAAGGCTAACAATTATTTTTAATTTTCATCTTATATTTTGAAAATAATTTAAACAAATTCACCAATTATGCAGATGCGTACTTTCATTTATTTAATGAACTCAGTGTGTCATTGATAACGTATGCATATCTCTGCTGCCAGCTAACTATACTGTATGCGGTTCTCATCATCTTATGGTATTAGCAGCATTAAATAGATTATTACGTGTTTAAGTACACATTCAATCTGGTTCTATAGATAATAAATATAATGACAAGGATTATGCACATATCTTCTTTTACAACTTGATTCTTTTTTCTAGTTTGGGTAGAATTTGTCTCAGATTAATTCAATAAAATTTCATATTCAAATCTTATTGACAAAAAAATGAGATTAAAAAAAGTAACTCATGAATATTCAATACAAATATCATGATAGTCAAAACAAATGTTACTGTAAGTGCAATTAAAAATTCAGAAAAAATCACCTTTTATAAACGAGACTCGAACTTGATAAAAATCTTCCCCATTTTTTTTATAGCTAGATTTGAATTAAGCTAGGTATAATAAAATTAAAAGACACTATGTAAACTCAACATTTAAAATTTAAGTTTCATCTCATAAATATTCATATTGACCTACTTATATGGGAGGAGATCCACCCACTACAAAGTTGTAATGGTAAACTCACTTTATTTAATAATTTTTATTTAAATTAAAAATTTAAACAATTCGGTTATTAAGAGTTCTCCAAAATATATCAAATACTTTATATAATTTTAAAACTAAAAATTATTTTAATTATAACTTATTTTAAAGTATACATAATTTATTTATATAATGTAAAAATTATTATTTCATCTCAAATTCATCCTATCTAAAATATCATTAAATAATATCTTATAATCAAATTTTTTTCAACTCATAATTTGTATATATTCTTATATATCCAATAATTTTACATCATTCAAGAAAGGATTTCAAAAGTTATTTATACATTTTTCTATAATGACGGAGCTATTAAACTCCTAACAGACAATGCATCCAATATAGTGATAGACTAAATTGGTGTTTTTTTATATAAGAGGATTTTGTTGTCATAATAACTAAAGTTATCACATTGTCCTAACAATAGTATCTTTAACATACTTAGGATTTGTTTGAATTAATAATCATATAGTTCTCTGTTCTTCTCACGATTATCAAATTGCTGTTTTTTTTTTACTGTGCGTAAGTGAAGAATTTTTTTTTTCTTGTCATATTAATTAAATTTATCACATTGACAAAACAATTTATCATCATTAACTACTGCCTTAAAGTAATGTTGGCAGTAATGTGTCTCTTCATGGCTTTACGTTGTCCCTTTGTGTTAAACTGTTTTGGTTGAATGAACTCACAGCAGAAGTCATCGTGGAAAAAGAAGTTATATAATGGCATATATATCATATAAAGTAACGTTTATAATTTATTATGATTAAATGAAGCTAATCTTCGTCGGTAGGCAGGGATCTAGGAAGATACGTTGGCTTAGTTTATAGTCCACGCTTTTTGCAATTTGCTAGCTCATATAATACCTGCATTTGTTATCACTTTCTGGATGGATATAACCACTGTACATAGTGCTCAAAACAGTAACACTGATCTTTGACCATTATCTCCATATATGAAAGCAACGTTTCACCATCCAAAAATACAATCATCCCCACCCAGATATAAAATTCAAAATCATTCCATGCTCTTTTGCACTTATGCTCAACATTTTATCCCAAAATGAAAATGTTAGAAAAGATGTGCATGATAATAGACTTATTCAGGAAAACTTATGTATAGCTATGTCTATGAGATTTAGGGGCTATATGCATATGAATCCAACTAAATCTCTTGCTTGTGTACTCAAAATATTTCAGTAGCCTGTGATATAATGTGATGGTGATGCTGTATAAAGTTGTGACAAGCAGTAGTTCAAAAGCAGCAGCAGCATCAATCTGGTGCCAGGATATGAGACAGAGTAGACTGTATATAGAATAATATTAGTTCTTCTTGAATAAGGTAGCATCGGAACGTTGAATGCATAAGATGATGTGACGAGAGGCCAAGATAGTCAAAATTATGAAGTTATTATCGTACTGTGTATTTCAAATAACTCAATTTTGTACATTTTCAAATGTATATGAAAGGTTTGCTTAATTAATTATTTTATTAGCAGCATAAATAACCTAGGGTAGTTAATAGAGGTAGAAAACCTGCAAGATTAAACTCATTTTCTTGACGTGGTATTCTAAGCTAACTATACCACTTATACTTTTTATTCCTTTTTTGAATTTAGACATGCAAATGCAAGTGGGTAATTTGCTTCAACAATTCAATGTAATGATAAACTTCATTGTGCAATATTATTCCAGATTGGACCTTTGTGTGAGTACAAGCATAGGGTAGTAGGTTATTGCTCCGACATACTCTAATCCAATTTAATGTTGTCAGAGAACCTTCGTGTCGCTAAAGCCATTAAGATCTGGCCTATCCTAGATTGAGGTTGATATACACAATCTTTATCTGGGTTTGGTTTAAAAGTCTTATGTCTACAAATATTACGGAAACTCTTAATCACGTTACGAGGTAGAAATTCTGAAGTATTTTACTCGTAGTATTTTTATCAGACAAAACGGAATATACCAGAATGTTAATCTTGAATATAGTAATAGAAATCTTACAGATCCTTATATTTTATGTCAACTGCGATTGTAGATTTATTATAGTTCGAAATTATCACAAATTTCAGGATTAGCAATTCCCATCTGCAAATATTAAGACTTTCTTTCTACATGGGTATTTTTTATTTTCCGTTTATGTATTACTGCGATGACAGAATTTATATTCAACATGTCACCACCTTTAGTCTTACTAGAGTAACAATAATTTTCACCAAAATTAGAAAACCAGTTTGCAAGACCAGATTTGTTGGGTTACTATGTTAACAGTTTTTTTTTTTTAATGAATTGGTATAATATTGGTTAATTAATATCATCGCAAGAAAGATTTATTAACGGGTTTTTTTCCGTTAAGAAAGATTATGCCAAGCTAAGGTAATTAAATTTTAAATCATTACTAAATGATATTTTTTGTATTAATCATTATTTTTTTGTATACAAGGGAGTGTAGTTAATTGCGTATTGATAAAATATGGATATGCATATTCATATATTTTAAAAATATAGGTGATTATTTTGGTGATATTAGTATGGTACTAACTCAAAGCTTCAATCGTGAAAATGTCTTTCGTGTTAATTTCTTTCCCATTTCCGAATTGATAAGCACAATGGGTCACCATCAGTATCAATTCACGATATTGATAAAAAAAATTAAAAACTTTATTGTTTGAATAATCAAATGACTGCTGTCATGCAGTGTAAATAGTTGTCATTGACTCTAAAATAGCATATGCTTTACCTTTTCTCAACGGTTGGCAAACTAAGCTCATTTACAGCCTGTGATGGCCTATGCATTATTGTAGTAATAGTAATTAATATTAATTAAAGTATACCATTTTAGATTTACAAATGACCCTTCAATCAAAAATTGGATTCAACTAGTCCAAACAAAATTAAATTTAGAAGTCTTAACTACCAAACCGTTATAATTAATAATGAAAAACTTTTAACTTTTGTTTCTACCTGGATGTTTATTGTGTGGGAAAATTTAATATTCTATGTTGATATATTGCATTAATTACATAAAGTAAGGCATGATGCACTTAAGGTGTTGATATATTTGTTGATTAAAAGGGTGTGATTCTTTTATGTCAAAATCATGAAAGATTAAGAAAATAATTATTTAGAAATCAGAAGAAACCCAGAAAATACAAAGTCAAAGATAAAAATGCTTATAGGTAAATTATTATTTTACTGGTTGAAAATATTTTCTGTATATTACTCTTTTAGTTCTGTTTCTAATTTTTTTAATAACATCTATAATATTTAGAAAGTTTTCACAAAATCTCAACCTTTTTTTTTTTCAAAACAAGGAGAAAATTTGAAGGACTGAAAGGGATGGAAAGAAGAAAAGGGTCTGTGAATGAAAAAAATTGACAGCAAGAAAAGTCAGAATTTGTCATAAAATAAAATACAGTAATGACAGATATATCCCTCGTTGTCCGGGTGATGAGGATGTTATACCAATACACTTTTATTTGTCAAATACATTCGTTTGATATTATTACGTGTAAAAATAATAATATTTTAATATGAAGTGTCTGTGTGTTAATATATTATTATTTTAGTTTTCTCATTCACTTTCTTCTTCTCTTCTTTTCTTGATTTTACGTGTCTTCACTTTACCATTTCCCTAAATATGGAGCAGTAAAAAATTTTCTCTTTTCATTTTATTATTTCAGCTTTAAAATATATTTTCTTCGTGTTTTCTCTTTTGTTCACATAATCACAAGTATTTTTTTTTTCTTTTCTATTGCTTTGTTAAAAATCATTGGCGTGAATGTTCACATACCGAACCATGCTTTCAATGTAAAGATATAGTGTTTCAAGTTTAGTGCATTTTTTCGAGTAAAGATTCGTCTTTAACAGGTTTTTTAATGAAAAAGAAAGAATTTTTTTGTATTTTTTACGGTTTATTTTTTTATTGAAATATGATTTTTATTAGGGATTTAAGATTTTCTTGTTTGAATATTTATGTTACTCATTATATGCTGTCGAGAATGGTGGGTATGATAAAAAATTACTAAGGAATACTCATTCATTACGTTTACCTATTGTTAAGGTTTTATTTTTTTTAGTTTCAAATTTTAGTGTATTTCATCCATGAGCACCAACAATATGTTATCATTGAACGATATTTCCATACATGAAGAATGTGAATCGTCAAATGCAGTTAATGACAAAGATTTTGATAATATTTAACCTCATGTTCCTACCATTTACATGTGCTTTGAATGCAGATGAGACAAGGATATTTTATAAAAAGTATGCGATCAGAAAAGGGTTTGGTATTAGAACAAGATTGTCGAAGAAAAAAATCGACAATCAAATAAGATACTTCATTTTAGTGCGCTTAAGAGAAGGTAAATATATATCAAGCATCCCTTCTGAAAGAAAGTCACTTCCAACACAAGCCAATGAATGCCCTGACCGCATTACCCTAACAAAAAAGGAGGATAAATGGTACACAAAAACTGTCAATGAGGAACACCCCCATAACCTTAGTCCAACCAAGTCAAGGTTGTTTCGGGGCAAAAAAAATTAATCTTCGGGTTAAAAGGATTATTGACTTGAATGATGAGACTAGAGTGAGGACGAATAAAACCTTTCAGTCATTAGTTCATGCCGTCGAAGGCTACCATAACCTTCCATTTGTTGAGCGTGATGTTAGAAACTATGTTTCTAAACAAAGACGTGCCTTAGGAAAAGAAGGGGATGGTCAATCATTGTTGAAACCTCTGGAGATTTCTGACCACACAACCAGTATTAATACGAACAGTTATATAAAATGAACTTATTTTTGTGAATCATAACCAGTATTAATACGCAAATGTGTATTATATTTTAAGATATGTTTTTTCTGTACAAATTTTTGAGATGACTTTAAAGTACATCAAAGTGATGAGCCCAAAAATATTACATTTCATTATATATCTAATTGAAATGTCGACGGACTCTATATCCTTCTTATGGGTAATTTAAGAAGAGAAAAACTTAATTTCTAACTTGAGATGTCATAACTTCAGCTAAGGTGTCCCCTTATAAAATGAGGGGTAACCTCTGGGAATTTTTGACCACACAACCAATAAAATGAACTTATTTTTGTAAATCACAATCAGTATTAATACATACGCACAAGTGTATTATATTTTAAAATGTGTCTTTCTGTATAAGTTTGTGAGATGACTTCAAAGTATATCAAAATTATGAGTAAAAAAACATTACATTTTATTATATATTTAGTTCATATGTCCACATTCTCCATATCCTTCTTATGGATATAATTTAAAAAGAAAAGAACTTAATTTCTGACTTAAGATGTCAAAAACTTCAACTAAAATATCTCTTATCAAAGAAGGGATAACTTCTAAATTTTTTTTACCATACAACGTATTAATATACACAACTGGATAAGATAAACTTATTTATATGAATTATAACCCATATTAATAGTGTATATATTATATTTTAAAATAGTTTGCATTAATTACATCAAATAAGACACGATGCAATTAAGGTGTTGATAAGTTTGTTGTTGATTAAAAGGCGTAATTCTTTTTATGTCACAATCATGAAGAAAATTAAGAAAATAATTATTTAGAAATCAGAATAAAGCCAGAAAATGCAAAGTCAAAGATAAAAATGTTTCATAAGTAAAGTATTATTTTACTTGTTGAGAATATTTTCTGCATACGTCTTTTAGTTTTTTTTTTTCCTACTTTTTTAACAACATCTATAATATTTAGAAAGTTTTCACAAAATCTCAACTTTTTTAAACCCAAAGGCTTTTGACAGCAAAATTTTATTATTGAAAATTTTCATACTAAAAACTAATTTAAACAAGGAGAAAATTTGAAGGACTGAAAGGGATGGAAAGAAGAAAAGGGTCTGTGAAGGAAAAAAATGACAGCAGAGAAAAGTCAGAGAATTTGTCATAAAATAAAACACAGTAATGAAAGATTAGGGACAGACATATCCCTGGTGGCCCGTGACGAGGATGTTATGAATAAGGGAAAAATGAAAGAAAGTGCTTCTCTCATCACTTTCACTTTTTGGTTCAAAGTTTGAAGGCTCGTAATATTACTGGCTGCTCGAAACGTGGCCATAGTCCTGACTGGTGAGGCCATGGTCCCCACGATATGACACTTCCCCGCACGTGCATGCACGCTCTTATCTCAACAACATCAATGGCAGAGTAATAGTAACAAGTAAGTAGAAATGTCCAAGAATAGAGTAGAATAGCTGCCACTGTAGTGTATGGCATATATATCATGAAGAATCATATATATGCATGATTGTTGGCACTTGGATTTGGCTAGTTTTTACCATTTTAAAAGTTTGTATTCGTGTGTATGTGTTGGTCAAACACTCAAACGTGTGTTTCTATCTATGTACACCTTTCAGGTGAAGCTATAGTATTGGTTTGCTTCTTCTTCAACTCGAGTTTGACATGTTTATCTTTTAGCTAATACTGAGATATGAGTGTGAATATGACATGCATACATAGAAATTGATAAATAAGGGTTTGGTTTGTTGGTTGGTTGGTCATTAGTTGAGTTGAGACTGAGACTAAGTGAGAGCTAGCTGAGTGCCCTATTGCTTTGGTTGTGACCATGTTCTAAGATATAGGGAAAGGAAAAAGGACCAATCAATTAGTCACCTCATGCAGATAACATATTACAAATTGCTACAATAATTTCAGACCTCATTATCTATATTTTCTGCTAGTACTTAACTAGTTCATCTGTTTGACCTGTAACTTCTGACAGTGTATCAAATTAAAGGTACCATCTGCTTGATTATAGATATTTGCATTTTTTGTTTGATGAGGTTGGTAAAGAATGGTTATGAAACTTTGAATTTGAAACTACTAAATAATTTAATAAGCATTCTGGCTTGCAAACAAATACTTAGTATATATATATATATATATATACTACAACATACACAGTACACAGTAGTGACAGCAGTGCAGTAATAATGAGAGGTGTACAGCAATTTCGTGGTCATCAAAACTGTTCTGTCTCTCCATAGTTGTTCTCTCGTGACCTGACGTGTCATTCATCTTCTTCCATTGCCACATTCAGCAGTTTCATGATGATACATCGGTGTTTCTAGCTTGGATTAGAGAGAGGTATAACTTGCGTCTCCACAAGTACAATCTAAAGAAAAGAGTCAAAGTTTTTGTATCTATTAGTCATGCAGCTATGTAGTTATATTTTGTTTTTAACGTGTTGTTCAAATCCATATAGCAGCATTAGGTTTAACCACGGCATCATTAGCTTAACCACCATATATTAGCTATTGTCTTAACAACAATTTTCTTATTATTCATCACGATTTTGTTATTTAAGGGTGTCCCAGAATTTAAATAATAAAAATATATCAAAATTGTTATTAATCTCAATTCTTAAGTGATATAAAACAGTTTGGTAAGTCCTTATGTTAAAGAAAAAGATATTTGTGTTTTAAAATTTATTATAAAAGTCAATAATTTAATCAGGAGTATGTGATTCAAGCTACACTTGTGTCTAAAAAAAGTTGTTACTGTATCAATTATACTTTTTCTAAATTTGAGTTCGGAGAAATGGGAATTTGGAAATAGATGTAGTTAAGGAGGAGCACGAGAAATTGTAGACATCACATCTTTAGAAAAAAAAAAAGTTAGAAAGGAAAATAACTTGAAAGTTAAAAAAAAAAAAAATAAAAAAGAAAAAAAATTTAAAATTAAAAAAAAAAAAAAGAGACATACTATAAGTGTCTTTAATTTAAATATTTGAGATCCAAGTTAGAAAAATAACAATTAATAAGAATATCATACCTGACAAACAGAGTGACTAAATTGGAGAAAGCAGAGTTTTATGATTCTTATGAAGATGTGACAGAATCAACATTCAAATTCGGGGAACCTATACTAAATTTTTTCCTGATTTCTTTTTTTTCTAAGGGGGCACGATATACTTTAAATATGAATTTAAAAATAAATAAAAATTCTGGTGTGACCATAGCCTACCCCAATCCTCCTAGCTTTGCCTCTGATTAACATTAAGAGAAAATTTGATCATATATTATTATATATCTAGTTATACTCCATGGTAATAAATGTAAAGTTTTAAATTTAACAGTGAAAAAAACAAAAGGAAAACAATAATATCAAAATAAATCGAGTTAAGATAAGTTGATATTTGACTGCATAAAAAAAGACTTACAACATTATATATAAGGAGATATTAGTCAAAAATGATTAATGAAAAAATGGTAAAGGATATATTAAGGTTGTTTAGACAGGTACAAAGAGTTTCTCTTCAAACATCAATAATAATCGTATTGTGTTTAATCTCGTGAGAGGAGAAAAAAAGGTCATTGAAAAAAAATGACCGTCATACTTAATTCTGAATCAATGGTGTACTATTAAAGTCTTATGGAATAGTTTGTAACATTATTGTTTAATAAAAGAAGGTGATATTTAATACATTATGGTATAGTATATGTGATATTTAAGACCACCCCAAGAATGTGACGTGAAGATATGTTTAAGTAACATCACATATGTTTATTAAAAATCGAAGACTTATAAATATGTAATATTTTTTTAAATAAAAACTTGTGGATTTAATTTTTAAGCACTGAGTAATTCGGTTTCACTATTAATCAATTAGAATTCATAATTGACATTATTTAAAAAATCGTGCATGATAATCATGTAAACGTTTTTTATATTGTCCATGCATGACTTACTCAAAAATTATTATTTTTAATTTAGTTTTGTTTCTTAGTGAAAAGACTATTAAGTGTCATTTAATTTTTCACCTTCATCCCATCATTAATCACTTATGTCATAGCTTTTATTATTATAATAATTTAAATATATATATATTGGAAATATTGGAAATTTTTTTTTTATTAGTTTCCATTATAATAATTTTTTACACTTGCACTGGCATAGCCATTAAACTTTGTTTCTTAACTACTTATATGAACAAAGAGTAACATTAAGAATCACTAAATATCAGTGCTATACTCAGCATCTGACTAGTTATATTTATATTAGAGATCACAGTTATCTATTAATCAAAATATAATCAAAACCAAGCTTTAGGGTAAGGACTCATCAAGAAGAGCAATCTGGGCCCAATTAGTAAGCCCAAATCATTTCATAGTCCAACGATAAAAACAGCATCTCAACGAACCTACCAAACAAATATTTTCTTTTTCAAATTATATGATATCTAGAATTTCTATTTCAGACACAATTTATTTTCTTCTCCTCATATCAGATTATCGATTTGACATGCCACCCCCATTCCAAAGTCTTCTGATTTTGTTATTCTTTCTGTTAATCAGCATTATATTATAATTACTTATTAGTTATCTATCACATTGCTTTGCGAAGTGGAAGAGTCACAAACACTTGAGGTCAACCATACTCTGTGAAAAAGTTACCAACATGAAGCTGAACAAGAAGAGTTCGAGATCATGGTGCAAACCCCACAATCCTTTGATCAAAATCTCAACTTGCGCACTACCCAATTTCCCAATTCAGATTCTTCTTCTGGGTCTCTGTCATTTCTTGGTCCCTGCATCTTGTTCCCGGAAACCCCCACCTCTTCCCATTTTGCCCCTCCCAACGGCGTTCCAGCTCCAATGGCAACTGGGCGACATGGCCCTCTTCTTCCACTTCGGCACCAACACCTTCACGGACTCCGAGTGGGGTTCCGGCCACGCTCACCCCTCCGTCTTCAACCCCACCAAGCTCAACGCATCGCAGTGGATAAAGGTCGCCAAAGATTCTGGCTTTTCGGCAGTACTCCTCACTGCAAAACACCACGATGGGTTCTGCTTGTGGCCCTCTGATTACACCGACTATTCCGTGCGTTCCAGCAACTGGAAAAACGGGAACGGCGACGTCGTCGCCGAGCTCTCCGCCGCCGCCAAGGATGCCGGCGTCGGCTTTGGAATTTACCTTTCGCCGTGGGATCGCCACGAAACAAGTTATGGTGACAATCTGTTGTATAACGAGTACTACTTGGCCCAAATGACCGAGCTACTCACTAGGTAACTAAATTTAGGTGTCAACATGTTAAATAATTAAGAAATTATTCGCATATTAGTAAGTTGTTTTTATACTGTAAGGGGATAAATGTTAAACTAAAAGTTCAATTTGTAAGTATTTGCAGTATAAACTCTAAAGAAGTGTATAATATGTTAGTCTTAGTTCCTCTAAAAATTATTTATTTTATTTCTTATATTTTAATAGTTCATGTACATATACTTTTAATTCTCCGTGTGTGATCCTGTGATTGGAGAGATAACATTACTGCTTTGAAATTCTCCGTGTGATCCTGTGAATCATTCTTTTTATATGCCAATTTTCTGTCAATATACATTCCATGTTTACTTAAATAGTAAGTTCATTCAAACCAGGTATGGAGAGATAAGTGACGTTTTTCTGGATGGTGCAAAAGGGGAAGGGGAGAAGGACATGAAATATCTCTTTACAAGCTGGAACTCTCTGATTCACCAGCTCCAACCAGGGGCCTCTATTTTTTCTGATTTGGGTCCTGATACAAGGTGGATTGGTAATGAGTACGGTATTGCTGACTTCACTAGTTGGTCTCTATACAACAAAACAGGCTTTGAAATTGGTGATATTGATGCCCAGTAAGTTCAATTTTGTACTAATACTCCTACTATAGTTTCCCGTATTTTTAAATGATGTTTGCTTTACATGATTACTTTGTTATCACTTAGCATTATATATAGTTGGATTATAATTCATGCTAATTGCATGGTGTTTTAGCTGCGTCAAACACTTCCATAGAGCAATTTTGAAAGTCATAACTCTCTTTCTATAATTCATACATGTGTATTCAGAGAAATGAACTTATTTTGATTCAGCCTATTCATTGGTTTTAATGAAGTTGAAGAATGTAAATAGCTAGTTCTTTATTGCTTGTATCCATTGCAAGGCTTGAAAATTTGGAGAATCATGTACATGACTGAAATGCTCTCAAAATGGCATGTGAAAAATTTATTACATAGAACCAAAGGTTCCCTTGTTTCTACTTTGAGTACTGTAAGCATTTACCAATGTGTTTTGGTCATCAAACAGATACAATAGCGAGGGAGACCCATTTGGTCCTGATTGGATTCCTGCTACGTGTGATGTCTCTATAAGACCCGGTTGGTTCTGGCATGCTTCAGAACTTCCAATGTCTGCAAGGAGTCTACTTGAAGTATACTACAGATCAGTTGGTAGAAACTGCAAGCTATTATTGAATGTTCCCCCAAACTCCTCGGGTCTTATTTCAGATGAGGATATCCAAGTTCTTCAAGAGTTCACTGAACTTCGGAGGTCCATATTTTCTCACAATTTGGCTATAAATGCTGCTATTAATGCCAGCAGCATAAGAGGGGGGATTCAAGATACTCACTTTAGTCCCTACAATGTTCTTAAAGAAGGTATATACACATATTGGGCTCCCGGGGAGAACCAATCTAAGTGGATATTGTACATAAATCTCAAAGAACTAGCATCATTCAATGTTTTGCAATTACAAGAGCCTATTCACATGGGACAAAGGGTGATTGAATTTCACCTTGAGGCCTTGAGCCAAGATGGTGTATGGATGAGAGTTGTAAATGGTACCACAATCGGATATCAGAGGCTGTTGCTGTTTCCAAAACTGAAGTCTCAGTATTTGAAGCTAGTTGTTGACAAGTCACGTGCAGACCCATTGATATCATACTTAGGAATCCACATGGATCCTGTTACCGTTTTGAGGGACACACCTGATAAAAAATCAGGAGCCTCTTTCAGTGGAATTCAAGTTCTGCAGACCACCACGCACAACAGTTCCCTAAGTGTTGCAATGTAAACTTTGTTCAGTTCTAAAATTTGATAACACTTTACACGGAAAATACACTTTCGAAATTTTCGTAGATTCTTTGTAATTCCTTGAATTTGGATATAAGCAGAAGAGATTAATCTCAATGAATTGAGTTCTTCTTTTGCACGTTTTTTTCCCTCTTCCCACTGTAGACACAAAAATAATGCAGAAAAGTGTTGCAAAAGGTCTCTCATCTCTTATTCTATAAGTGTCACTTATTATAGAATAAATCCAAATAAATTTTACTCAATAACAGCATCATAGAAAGAATGTGATAAAAAATGTATTAATTTCTTTACAGCACTGGCGAACACAACCTATCAAATGAGTGGTTAATTTTCTCCAAAACCTTACCTTTCCTCTTCAACTGCAGGTCTATTAGTAAACTAGTGACTTGGCCGTTTCGCTGCCAATAAGACAAAAAGACGGAGACTTTTTAATTGATCTGCGTTAGCAATAAATTTTTATCCATATTTATTTTTCCTTCATCAAAACAGAGTTGATGGGCATATGAAATTTGAATTAACCTAAAAAAGCGAAGAGAGCAGAGAAGGGGAGGCAGAGAAGAAATACACAAATGGAAGAAGGAAGCAGAAGAAGAGTAACGTGCACCATTCTATCCATAGACCACACCGATATGTTTTACAGAGTGTGCGCCGTTTGTGAAAGGACTCTTCCCAACCCCTCTTCCATCTGCCACTCCTCCAACCCTCCCTCCAAACGACTCTTTCGCATCCTCGTATCTTCTCCTCTCTCTTTTTCTCCTTTCTTTTCTCTCCGACCAAATAAAATATAAGAACCTTGTTTTGTTTTGTTTCTTCTGTAGATGTCAGTTGCCACAGACACAGAGGTTCTCACTGTCGTCTGCTTCGATAGGGTTGCCAGAATCCTCTTTGGCTGCTCCGCCGATGAATTCTTCCACTTCGCCAAACTTCACCCTTTTTCCGGTATCTTCTGCTACTTTTTTTATTTCATATATATATATTCTGCATTTTCTAGTTAGAACATTTTCCATAACTCTGTTCTGTGTTAATGAAGGGGTCACGCTGAATGAAATAATGGAGGGAGAGATGTTCACTATGGCATTATCCAAATCAAAGAACGCCAATGCACAACACATCAGAGTTGCATCCGCTGTTCCTCTAAGCTCTTCATTTCAACCCGCAATTAACCTTTTGAAACAATGCTACCAAACGCCACAAACCTCCTAGTCTTGTCACCACTTTACTATATTTTGTTTTTAATGTTTCCATATTCATATTCCCCTTTTCTTTATTATTATTTGTATTGTTCAAGAATTGAAATTTGCTGCTTTCAATACAATCGGGTGTAAAAAGTTTTACACGATTGGGTGACATGAATACATGTTTTGTTTCAAATTCTTCAGTGCACAGTTTCAAGGATAATAATAAGAGAAACAAGAAAAAAATAAGAATTATATTCCACCCTCCCATTATACACAAGGAGAAGACATCAATATATGTGCAAGAAGAGGGATGGTTTTGGCTTTTGTGCTCTCTGAGTGCATCATTTAGGAGAGACGTTATCCCCGTTCTTTGTCATTGTCAGTTTCCCTTGCATCCAGCTTCTTAGCATTGTAAGTGCAGCTTTTGGTTGATCCATAGGCACCATGTGACCAGCCTCGTATACCTGTTTTGTTTAACCAAAAAATAAAGTCACCAGAACTGAATTCACAATTTCACGCATAGCAATAAACCCTTCAACACAAACCTTCAGGAAAGCGAGAGGTCCATGGCTTTTCAGCGAGCCTGCTTCTGCACCATCCACCAAAAACGGAACTGTACCAGACGCCCCAAATTCTTTTTGACCAGACCACTCCATTGCTTGAACCCACCTTGAATTCCCTGCCCAAATCACAGACACATCAATTGTTTGTTTGAATTCACATTAAGTTTCCAGAATCACATTCCAATATCAACTAAAGTGATTTTAGATAAATATGTGTTCATACTTTTGATTCCAGATTCACACTTGAGTTTTGAGGTGAAACATTCAAATATAAATTGTACCATTTTGAAATCAATTTTGCAGATGTTCAGTCAATCACACTAACAATACTATTTTGGTTCCAAATAATTGAGTATAAGTAGGTTTACCAAGCCAATTGCATATGAGATCTTCTTCTCCAGCATACACAAGCACCTTGATTCCATCCTCGAGGAGTGCGGGAATACCCACTTCTAGATTTCTCATCCAATCCTCCATCATAGCACTATACACTGTGCTACTGCATGAAACAAAGTCCAAGTCCCCAACACCTAAAGCATCTCTCACTGTCTTCTTGTTTAAGAATCCCTCCATCTCAGAGAAGTCATAACACAGATCTCCCTCACATTTCTTTCTAATGTCATAGTACTGCATTTAGAATAACAGGATGCGTTACTAAACTCAAACTGCATTATCGTAATTCATCTTGATCATAGTATTCTTTTTATATTGGAAAAATGAAGATACAGAAGCTTTTTAATGGTAAAACTCAAACTGCATTATTTTAGATCTTACATTAACATCTCCAGCAATGTTCAGTATCTGATTGAATATCTTATTGCAAACATATAATGAAGATACACAGCTTTCTCCTCCTTCAGTGCCTGACAAATGAAATACAAATTAAGAGTGTCATGAACATAAGTAATGTGAGTAGTGCAATAAATTGGTATCTCTGGCTAAACATCTAAGGAGTGAAAAGGGAAAAAAATAAAGGAAGTTATTTATACCGCAAGCTTCTATGGCCTGCTTGCATGATGGGAGCAACTTGTTGATTCTATTATAGTCAGCCTTTTCAATTAGTCCTCTGTCTAATGCATAGTCTGTATACGCCTGGTACTGAATTTCAGGATTGGTTAACCCATTACCAATAGCAAAACCCTGTTTATTATATGGAAGGAAACAAATCAGTACAACGAAGAAAAAGCAATTACTTAATCTTTCATAGTTATGCTATAGGTTATGAGATAGTATAAGACCTTTAGATTTATATGAATTCCTTCTTTTGCTTTGTTTCCTTGGTGAACCCTGGATGCAAGAGCTGGAATGTAGTGTCCAGCATATGACTCTCCAGTAATATAAAAGTCATTCTTAGTGAATTGAGGGTGCTCCTTGAAAAATGCCTGTCATTATTGTAAAATTTAGTGGACTCATGTATACTCAACTGCATAGCCTAACACAGTTTGAAATTTAGATGATGGTATTTATACATCAATTATCATCTTGCAATTTTAATTTATCTACAACCAACCAAAGGTAAATCAATTTTAACCAATTAATATAAGTAATTATAAGTAATCAGTTATCAAATCTACTTACCTGCAAGAAGTCATACAAATCATTGCTAACACCCTCTTCATCATGGCGAATGTCACTCTCATCAGAAGTATAGCTGAACCCCGTTCCAGTGGGTTGATCAACAAATATAATATTTGATGCCTTCAAAACGAGATAACACTATTGGTTCTAACATGTAGACAAATACAGTGTATCAACTTGATTCTTTGAGCTAGCTATGGTCTCTATTAAGAGTGGACAGAGATATACAAAATATCATTTTTTTTCCTGGGAAACACTCTGCATGGGAGCAGAAAAGAAGAGAAAAACTGATAGGATTTGTCACATGATGGCAGTATGCGAGTGAGGTAAAGTGAGAAAAAAGCAAGGGGAATTAATGGCTACCTGGTCCCAACCATAGTCATTCCATTCAAGAGACAAGTTCTTGGTAAGCTTAAAAGGACCATTTTCGTAAAACAAAGCTAGTTCACTGCTGCATCCTGGTCCTCCAGTCAACCATATGACAACCGGATCATCCTTTCTGTTTCGAGATTCAAAGAAAAAGTAGAACATCCTGCACGTGATAAAGAGAAAAAATTGTTCAATTCAAAGCAGAACCACATAATTAGCTCCTAATTATTTACTAAAAGATAAAATTGACTGATATGGAATCTGCATTATTAACCAGCCTAAACCAGTACCATGTCTATGTGAGAGTAAATTTAGCTGATTGAAATTCAAACATAATATATAAAACTTATATTAGCTGTGATGTAAGCATGCATGTCTGATGACAAAAAAACATGCAGGACAAAGTCAAACTCAGTCAAAAATCTAAAGTAAATAATTTCTAATTGAGTTAGTCAAGGTTCCAGTAACAAGCATTAGCCTTTTGTAAAACTGAATAATCATTTAACCTTAATGAATCTTTTATTGTACATTAATTAATCACATGACATGGCCTCAACTATAGCTGGCAGGAATTTTAACTTTGGTTGCTTTTCACCAAAACATCCCTCTTCCTCGTGACACTTTACTTTTCCCACCTAATCGAATAAAGCACTAGTACGCAAGCTAAATAACCCCTTAAAATCACAGAAAAGAATTCTCTACCAAACAACAACAACAACCATTTCTGAACATGAGTTTGCATTTTTACCTTGCAGCTTTGGAACGAGGAAGGCTATAATAGCCTGCATGGTGACCAAGTTCTTCAACAGAAGACCCTGGACCAACAAGACTAGGAAAAGTTAACTTTTTCTCCACAATGTTTCCTGCCACAATAAGAGAGTCTTTGTGGAGTGTGTTAATGGGGTCTTTGGGGAACAGGTTGAGCCCTCTTATGAGTTTTTCTGCCGTTGAAGAAAAACTAATAAGGTCAGTGGTTGTGCGGTGAGTTGGAGAGGAGAAAGAGGGTGGAATGTTATTGGAAATGAGGAAGAAGAAGAAGATAAAAGACAGAGATGTGTTGAGGAACCTTGAGGAGGAGGATGCCATGTTGTTTTGTTTCGTAGGAGAAAAGTGTGCAGTGGCTATGAATTTATAGTGGTCGGTACCTATGCGAACTGGTTTGGTTGTTACAAGTCTGTCTAGTCTCAGGAAAAAGTTGAGTATGGGAGGCTTTGTGGTTTCCTGCACTTTTCAATTTGCTATTTTAAAATAAGTCTACAAGCAAATAACTACTAGAGGTTTTTAACTCTACCATCACAGACAAAACAACTTTGCCTTTTAACCTTTGGTTATCAAAGATTTTAAGAATTAAATAATAGATGTAATAATATTGTGAAGGTTATTTATATTATTATTTAAATAAATTGGCCTACATGATATATTTTTATTTTTATAATAGTTATTTTCAAAATTATATTAAAGATAATTTTTAATTCGTCGAACATTTTAACACTTTTGATATATTATATACATTGATTATTATTTTAGTCCTTAAAGTTTTTGATGGCACTAATTTAAATTTGAGTTATTTTTTTTCTTTTACCAATCTTTTATAACTTCAACCATCATATTTTGATATTCAATAAATTTTTACAATACTTTACAACTATTATTTTACAGTTATAATACATTAAAAGTAAATTGTCATGTTACTATTGTCAAAGTATTATTTTTTTTATAACTTTCTTTTTAACATCTTTAAGACCAGAATTTTATTCTATTTTCAATTTATTCACTTCTTGAATATTAACTTACATGCTTGATTATTATGTAAATTGGTTTAATATTTTGGATTTATTATCAAGATATCAACTTAATACAATTCTAACATTTGATCAAATATTTTGGATTTATGAGATATTAAATTAATTACATATACTTTAAAGAGAGAAAAGAGATTATTCATTAATGATTTAATTTTTCATCTACAGATATACGAATTAGTCCGTTTTTCTATGTGCAAGCCGTCTAAGCCAATTCATATGCTTTGCTACAATTCCTCGTGATCTAATCTTGTAAAGCAAATAGACTCTTAATCTTAATTAAAAAGAAAATAATGTAAAAGAAATATAATTGTTTATAACTATGACGTACGGATATAATATGTATTGGATGCTATCGTAATTTATATGATAATCCACTTATTTTAAAAATAGCATAATACAATTCATATTTAAAGTATGGTGCATTAACAATAATTTAAAAACCTAATGGAGCATAATAGAAATCTTGAGAAATACAATTAGACAGGGGAGTGTTTTATGGCACAGACTTTGTCCTTTTCTTAACTGTAATGAACTTTCACTCTTTAAATTATGCTTAAAAAGTAGACCACATTTATTAATAGATCTAGCAGTTGGTTTTTTAAAGGATTTTATTTTTGCAGATTTCATAGAGATATATTATTGGTTTTTACACGATGACATAATATATTTATATATTTATACAATTAAACTTTCAATCTGATACTTAGATTAAATTCAATATTCATAAAAATATTTAATAAAATAAGTATACCGAAACTTGTTCTTGAAGTAAATATATAGACATATCTCTTCAGACAAATTAATAATTATAATCAAATCAATAAATGACTGTTTTTTTTTTTTTTTTAATTTCTAAAGCCTAAAAAGATGGAATTGATGACCCAGTTAGCATGTCTTGCAAGTGTGGCCTTCTTACGTTTTCATATTGCAAGATGAATTATTGAAAATTAATGGAAAAGATTCTGTCTAATCTATAATTGCAATATGTCAATACATGCATGATAAAGCCCCTCATTTAATTGGTTTGTCTCTGGCAAAACCACTAATCTTGTGCCTCATTCGTTATGTCAACATAAAGTCAATTAGACAAAGTAAAAAGTGTGATCCTAAGTTTTAAAAAAACATTCTAGATCAACACAGTTATTGTAAATACAATTAATTATATATTTAAAAGAAAGTTGGCATATAGTATGTTTAGGGTTTGTGAAGCTCATAATGCAAAGTGTAGCGTGTAAGATATGATAGTGGTGACTTAATTGCATGCACACGCAATATAGACTAAGCATGAACAAAGGAAACTGAGGAGTGTGTTCAACTCTTTCATGAACAACAATTTTTTTGTTTTGTTTTTTAGTTTGTGATGCTACAACTGAGTGCCGTACAAGACTACCAACATGTCTATAATGAAAATATATTTACCCTTTTCATATTCATTCTTGTGTGTCAATAAATATGAACATGTGTCAATTCAGAAACTTGTTGTGAAAACAAAAGACAGAGAAAAACTTAGCCCAATTTAAACAGTTTTTTACTCTTCTGCAAGATGCAATTTAGATATAACGGATTGGAGTTTATTGAGTTTATTTTACATCTTCTTCCTCATGTAATAAACTTGCAAGACTCTTTCAGTTGCTAAGTGTGACTAGTCTCATACCTAACATGCTCTTAGCATGATATCTTTATTATATGTCCAAATATGTAGGTAATGATGTGTGGTAAGTTGGAAGTTCAAAAATCTCCACAAAGTATTTTACTGACAGACAACTGATAGAGCTTTTAAAGATATGGTGACCTTACCAACAAAACAGAATGGATAGTTTTTAAATGCAATATCTTTTCAGCACTTAAAATCTAAAACCCTCATTAAATATGTCAAGAAATTTGTTCAAGATTGATATGGAACAGATAATCAAACTTCTAATAAATAAATGCTAATTTTTAACTTCAGTGTTAGCTATCTAATCATTTGCCTCAGTACTATTTAGTTTTTAGATTATATTTGGAGTACTCATTTTAAACTTAAAAATATGTTATTTTGAAACATGTATTTACACTAATAGACCATTTTATATATACGAATATACTGGTTTTATAATTTTATAGTAGTTTAATTTATAAATAAATATATATATATATATATATATATTAACTATATAAGCAATTAAGAAAACTGACATGAATAAAATAATATTAGAGAAATCTTAAATTTTAAGATTAACTTAACCTTATTAAAAAGACTTATAAATTATTAAAGTTGAAAAATACATAGTTGAGATTGAATATTTATAAATAGTTCGATAATAATCTAATAATAAGTAACATAATAGATTTATCAATCTTTATTATAATAGATTAAGCTTAACCTAATTTTAAATAAAATAAAATTTACATTCACTTATTATGAATTTATTTTATTTAATTGAGATCTTTAACAAGAATTTTATTATAAAGAGAGAAAGAAATTTTCTGGTCAATTAATAAATTAAATTTAAAATTAAATATAAAAAAATATATTTGAAAGGAATAAACAGGAAAATCACTAATTGAATAATAATTTTTTATTGAACTTTAAAATTATATACTATATATATTTAAAAGTATTTTTTGTTATAAATATTAATTAGAGTGCATTGCATTGGTTAGTAGAATTATGAACAGTATTGGCCCAAAATGCCTAATTTTTCTTTGGTCATGTACGTGGGCTTCGTACAGTTTGTAATTTGAGCCCAGAAACACAAATGAGTTTTTCTTTCCATGGATCTTGGGATTTCTCGTTTCTCAAATAAATAATCTGAACATTGCACACTAAAATAATTGCATAATTTATCTGAGTTTAATTTTGATATTGCAGTGTAAATATTTCTTACAATCCACTAAAAATCAAAATAGAAATATAATTTTTAAAACAGTTATTAAAAAAAATCAATATTTTTAATTATATGTGAACTTAATAAATTGCAGATACCATGAAAAACTTATATTCACAGTGCATTCTAATTAATTTTTCATTAATTTTAATGCATATAATTATAATAATATATAAATACGACATCAATTTTGATAAATGCTTTTAGTATATATATATATATATATATATATATATATATATATATATATATATATATATATATATTATTTTAATTATTTTGATGAAAAAATGTGTTATCATTATCTTACCTGAATATGGTATGTACAGACAAATATCTATATCCACTAGTGATTATAATATTAATAGTTAATATTTTAATCGAAACTTCTTATTATATTTTGTTAAAGTTTACCAATTTTTTAAGTGCATCCTCGCGTGATATGCATTTATTAAACTATTCCTTATTTATTTCCTTTATATCTCATCATTGAGGCATGATATCCTTTGAAAAATATATTATGTATTTTCAGCCTTTTATATTGTTTTCATTTTATTCAAACAAAATAATAATTTCAAAACATTTTTCTAAATTTTAATCACTAGGTAAGCACAATTCATTTTGCTTAAATTCAATCAATTATATTAAACTTTTTTTATCTTCCATAAACCAAAAATGTGAAACTCTAATATATATATATATATATATATATATATATATATATATATATATATATAGCGTATAATGCAGAATTGTTAGTTTATTATTAAGCATGAAATTTGTAACTAACCCTTATAAATTTAAATCCATTGCTTTCGTTACTCAATCGTGCATGTGGACAAAAAAAATAAAGATTCTAATTTAGGTAAGAAGAAAAAAAAAATATTGTTCATGCAATAATTCATTCCTGATCTCCATGGTTTAGAATTTGAAATGGCATATGGGGCCACCAAAACCAAATGGCTGTGCAATTTCTTAATCAGCTTCTGCAATTATTATTATTCCTCTTATCTTACTCATTACATAATTAGCAAACCCCTATGCTTCATATTTAATGCTTTCATATTGGCACCAAAATAATATTGATTAAATTATGATAAGCTTCAGGCAACGCAGTCACAGTTTAAGCTCTGCTACACTGCGTGTTTAATCAAGTTCTTAAAGTCCCTACAGATCTTGCTAAGGCTTTTTTTTTGTATTTAAGTCCTTGTTTGAGGAAAGCGTTTACAAGAGTTTTTGCCACAAATATCAGTCTGAAAAAAAAAATCAAAATAGTGTAAAACTGATTTTTTTTTTTTCTCATTGTTCTTGATACAAGGTTTGATACTTTTCAATTCTTGTTAAATAACTAAACTTTGTGGTTTAGTCATTATTGCACTGAGGTCTAGTTCAAGGTTATAAAATTTATGTTTGTTTTTTACGAACTATTCGGGTCAAAGTTTATGAAGTTTGAAACCTAAACTTTATTATCTTAATCAGACTTTAATTAAAAATTGTAATAAATAAAATATATTTTTAAGCAATACCGAGGTTGAAATTGTTTACTAGAAAAATCTAATAATAGAAAAAAAAATAAAGTTAGTAGGTTGATTTTCAAGTTCATTTATAAAAAAGTTATTATTAATTATTTTAAAATTATCATTTTAATTTTTACAGAGTTAAACATAATTAAACAAGAAATAATCAAATTTAACATAATCTTATTAATATAAAATAAATGATTTACTATCTTACTTGTCTCTAAATATCTATTCCTAAAATGTTCATCTTGTATCAATTAAACTAAGCGAATAAAATATTATTAAAACTAAATGAATAAGTGGTTGATTAGAACTAAGTAAATTAATCAATTACAAAGAGAAAAACTAAATTTTCAATAAGTATTCAAAAATAATTTTTTTAATAGAAACTAAATTTTAAAAAGATTAACCATAAAACACAATATACTATACAAAATTAAAAAACAAAACTTTATTTAATGGAACTTTAAAATTCAATAGAAATCATCTAAAATGTTTATAGCCTTTTATACAAAGCACGAAAATTACAAAGAAAAATAAAACTAAGTTTAGAGTTTATTGTAGGACTCTCGAACATATCTTATTCTTTTTTTTAAATCTTTATTTTTAAATTTTTTTTCTTCATGAATTTTAATTTAGAGTTTGTCTTTAATCTTTTCTAATATATTCTTTTTCCTTCTTATCTTATATATGTAATTTGAATTTTCTATTAAAGCCCAGTGTAATAGAAGTATAATAGAATCAGTGTAATAGAAGTATAATAAAATCTGTTGTGAAAGATATTGTAAAAAAATTAAAAAAAGCTTGTTTGAAATGAAGTAAAAATTATACAATTGAAAATCTAAAAAATATCTTTACAGAAATTTGATCGAATTTAAAATTCATAAAATCTCTATAAATAATTTAAAACAAACAAAGTGAGAGAACATATCTAAACTCTAAATTTAAATTTTTTTATTCATGAATTTTAATTTAAATTTTATGTTGTCTTTTAATTTTTCCTAATATTTTTTTTTCTTCTTGTCTTATATATGTAATTTGGATTTTCTATTAACTAAGCCCAGTATAATAGAATCTGGTGTGAAAGATATTGAAAAAAATTAGGAGAAACTTATTTAAAATTAAGTAAGAATTATACAAAATTAAAAATTTTTTAAATATCTTTACAGAAATTTTATCAGATTTGAAATTCATAAAATTTTTATAGATAATTTGAAACAAATAAAGTGAGAAAACAAGTTTAAACTCTAAATTTAACCAAAAATCTAAATTTTATTTAAAATAGTAAATTTATTCTCAATAAGTTAATGTTAAATACTTTAAATGCGAATAGAAATATACTCCTTAAATTTAGTTGGATGAGATTTGATATGTGAGATGCTGAAAAAACTTTGTTTTTTATAACACGTAGGTTAACTAGATTATATAATTTACTTAACTTCAACTACAATATGTTAATGAAAGTTTCAATTTAAGCCAACTAAGAGAACTAGGCAGGGAGTTCTCTAACACTAGTTCTCTTTATTATTGTAACGGATGGTCTAACTCGAATTATAGAAAAGCTAAGTGTTTAAAGATATTGAATAAAATGAAAATACGAAAAAGAAAACTACGTATGTTTTAATATGTTGATGATACCTTCTTCATATATAAAAATAGCATAGAAATTATATTAACTTTAAAAGTTATTTTAAAATGTTTTGAAATGGTATTTGACTTCAAAATTAATTTTTGAAAAAACAAATTGGGAGGGGAATCGGGATAAAAGATAATCAACGGGATGAGATTGTTCCTATCCTAAATTTTTTGCTGGAAAGTTTCTCTTATTAAATTATTTTGGTCCTTCCTCTTTTCTATTTCTCTTTTCTCAGAGCCCCAAAATTAATTGTAAAAAAGTTAAGAAAATACAAAAGACAACTATTATGGGAATGAGATTCTTAAATGATTTAGTAGCGTAACATTGTTTTCCACTCTTTCTAATACGTATAAAGAAGATACTTACAAGACGTAATGGTTATCTTTGTGATGGATAAAGCATACATTGTTGACGAATTAAAAGGCTAATATTCGTGCTGATTCTCACTGCAACCTAATCTACTTTTAAAGATGGTTCAAGCTAAAAGGTCTGTTTCTAATCAAATGAGCAAGTTCTAATCTTATTCTTTCTATAATATATATATATATATATATATATATATATATATATATATTTTTTTTTTATATATTTTATTTTTAAATTTATATTTATTTTTTTTTTTTTTTTTTCTATAATATATATATATATATATATATATATATATATATATATATTAGTTTTTTATATATTTTAATTTAAAATTTATATTTAGTTTTTTTTTGTGTATTTGTTAATTGTTTATATTTTAAACGACATGTTAAATAATTGTTTCAGGTAACCTATTTTAATTTTTTAAGAATTTTTCAAATAAATATTATTAATTTACAGTAAGATCATTAAGAATGAAAAGTCATGATTTCAAAATTTTAAAAGAATACAAGATTTGAAAAAATATTTTACCAGAACTAAAACTAAATTTTATTTATTTTATTAACATTAAAAAATTATTTTAAATTACTGAAAATTAGAAAATAGCTTATTTATTTAATTTTTTATTTTATTAAAATTAAAATACGTTTGTCTAATAATAATATTTATGAGACAAAAACTTAAAGTATTTTTTAATCATCCACATGCAAACAAAATGATTACTACCATCATATTTAATAGCTATTTATTTGTGGCTACGGGTCTTTGATTGGATTCAAACAACTCCTTTTCACAATAGAATTTTATTTATTTTTACTTAATATAAAAACTGTAAATCACATTTTGACTTCAATAAATTTATCTATTTACATTTTGTTACATATAAAATTTTAATCCAAAACTTTACTCAAAAAGATTTATGCACTCATGCATTATGAACTACAAATCACTAAAATTTAGGGTAGTTGACTTCACCAGAAAGAGACTAAAGGTGATGCATACATGTGAAGTCTACGTTGTTTGCGGGTTGGGAGATTTGAAAAGAACAAGACAGAGTCTCTAAAATTATTTACACCAAATGCTCCATCACATTATAGATTTTTAAGTCCCATTGTTTTGAATTTTGATACAGCACAGTGAAATCTTACATGAACCATGAACTTTTGCTACAGTTTCTTGCTATCTGACATGAAAGTGTTGTAGGGCACACTCACCAACAACCATCTTTGTTTCTACAAGTAGTTCACCATTCATATTATTCATTCCAAATATCTTCTTCTATAAATAGTTATTGCCGACTAATTAATATTTTAATAAAATAACGATAATGTACCTTTTCCTTTTTATGCAATTGCTTTAATAACTTTTTTCGGTTTTAAATAAAAGTTTAAGCAAAAACTTTAAAATAAAGTAAATAAATGTTACCAGTTGAAGTCTATGATGCATCTCTATGAGACAGGAAAAAAAAAACTATCATAATATATAATTGAGAGAGGGAAAAGAGTAAAAGTTTTACTTTTAAGTTGTATATCCTAATTTATAATATACAAGTATATGATTTAAGAAGGAGTGTCTCGAAGATGGGAAACAAATAATAGAACGAGTTTTTAAAATCTTCTTTCCTTAACCTTCTTTAAAAAAGTTACTTTTTATTTTATAAAAGACAAAATTTTAATATTTAAAAAACACTAAACATGTTTTAATAAAAAAAAACATCAATAGTAAATTAGTAAATATGCATTATAAAAGGATAATACATATAAGAGGAAAAAATATTTATTAAGAGTCGTATCCATTATCATAATAATATTATACCATATAAAATACTGTATATACTCTATCAATTTATAAATTTTATCACCACATATCAAATTTATCACTTGTTCATTATTAACAATTAGGTGTCGATGAGGTGAGTTCTTTATTTTTTTAATAATCCTTTTATTTAAACAGTTTTATTTTTTTTAAACTAAAAAAATTATTTAAGTGATTACATACCACTTAAGCAATATAAATTTAGGAAACATAATTAATTTTTATTCTTCTCTTACTTAAAACATTTAAATTTTGAGTGTTCTTGTAATACTTGAGAGATGTATTTATAATATTACATACAATAAATTTCAAAATCATACAATATATAGTTTATTTGTCTCACGTATATAAGAAACTTATATACTATCACTATAACATATCACTTGTTCCATAAAAAAGAATTGTATTAATTATCTCTCAGTTATTATTTAAATTTTTATGTTAACACTTTAACATAACAAAGTTATATGTAATCATGACTTATCACATGAGGATGAATATCGATATGAGATAGTAGATTTCATAAATAAAAAAAAAAGAACCCTTATGATTAAATGATTCGAAAATGTAAAATATGTTTGTATCAATAATCTTCATAATAACTCATAACATATACATTATACATTATTTCAACATTTTTATGCAAATATATATATATATATATATATATATATATATATATATATATATATATATATATATATATATATATTATGCCTACTAATTCAGCAATCACACATTTTACTTCACACATCACAGAATTATCCATACACTAGACAATTATCTAGTTGATTAGATGTTATTACCCATTACTATTAGTAGCGTGTTCATAAGTACTTTTTTCCTTTTACACTTCCAAAACTTTTATAAAGCTTTTGATTAAATCTAAACACTAGACTCTACACAAACATAAGAAGTGGGATGAAATCCTTAATAAATAGATTATCTATATGTCGCAAACAAAAAACTACGATTGTGTATTCTTGATATTCACTTTATGACCTTATAAAAAAATATCATCTCACTCCATACCAACATTCAAGTTATCTTTAGAATTTAAAAACAGTATACAAAAACTAAAGTTAGAAATTCTAATAAAAAAAAAACAAATGTTTATAACCTATCTATCAATTTTTTATTCTTTTATTTATTTCAAATTTATATCTACCAGAATCATAAATATTAGAAACTCTTAATTATGGTGTCCAAGATAAATATCATATCATCATTATTTTGAGAGGAAATATTATACAAAGAATATTTTTTTTATTATATCCTCTTTTGTTATTATTGTTTTATTTATTATATAATTGTGTTCCCTCTATTTATTTTAAAATAAATATATTTTGTCTTCATATTTTTTAAATTTATAATTGTAAGTTAAATTCTCAATTTTACATTACTTTTTTGAATTAAATCCTAGACGTAACCTGTTCGTTTAAGTATCATAAAAACTGATTTAATTAGTAAAAATTGTAAGAGAAAGAAAAATACAAACAAAAATCAAGCAGAGAAACAAAATTGTAAGTTTCCTAAAACAAAGAGACCAAATGGTCCCTATTTTAAAATGAAGAGACCAAAACTATATATTAAGTAAAACACATATATCAAATTTATATTTAAACAAAAAATATAAATACAAAATTTATTTTAAAAAAATCTTTTTTATTTATAAGAAAACACTAAAACTGTTTTTAAAATTATAGTAACTACAATCTTTAAATATGTGTTTTAGTTAAAATCAAACCAGTTCTTAAAAACAACGAAGCAGATGACTGAGCTATTCGCTTAAGAAGAAAAGATGTAACGATTTGGAAGAATTCCTCTTAAATTAGACAGACATATAATCTTATTATCCACAAATAAGCATTTACGTGAGTGGAATACCTTTTTCTTCCAAATGAACTGATAATTATCTTGTTTCATAATTGGTGGAAGGAAACAGAGCTGCCAAACACAAGGGATATGCACTTGTGTTTCCTTTATAGATGAGAAAGAACGTGGACAACAACTTGCGTAGTTAAATTGTTTTCTTTTTTGAACTAACTAAATCCATGAATTCCCAGTGTTGCTTTCATTAGGGTAATATGTAAGCCAACAAATTCGATCCTACACTCTGTAATCCTTTCCAATTGCATCCTAATCCTATCTATTATCCTTTCTGGATTGCTTTTGTTCCTGCATCAGGTCAAATCTTGTCACCTCACTTCTGTTACACTTGAAAACTTCATTAATCTTTCCAAATTTCAGGATAAACCATATTATTTGTCAAAAAATAACGTACGAGTAATCCTCACTTTATGGCATTAAACAAATATAAACTACTTGCTTTGGACTTAAAGAATCTGCCAAAATCAGAAACTTAAACTGAAAAGTAAAAGTCAGTGAAATGGAGGGAGTATAGTACCAACTAAATTTCTTTTCATGTTCACGAAACTATCACAACTTAATTAGTATTTAATGATCTGAAGTTGTTGAGATTTGGTATTGTTGTTTTCTAATGATCAGCAGAAGATCATGAGCAGAAAGCATAGAAAAAAACTGTAAGAATAAAAGAAAATTTAAGACGCTTCATGTGGTTATTCCAATTGTCAAAATAGTCAAAGCATGCTAAAATATATTAGGTTGTGGTGGTTATAAGTTCCTCTCTAAGTGTTGACTAGAAACAAGTCCTCCAACTATTAAAACTTTTAGACTCTACTAGCCGATACCAAGTTACTTACCCTCAGCGTGTAAGCTCTGTAATGTATAAATACTAGAATGAGTAAGACTATTCGTACAAAAACCTATCACAACAATTTAGACTAAAAATTTGTGACAAAACGAGTGATGTCAAAACAAGAGATAGAAGAAATGCATGTGAAAAGTTGTTGCAAAATGCTAATTGTAAGAATACTATTACTTACTTTATTGTACAGTTGCGAGAAGATATTGAATAAGTGTGGAGTACCACTTGATAGCTCTCATTGATGTGTCATTATGATGGCATATATATCCTACCCCAATTCCCATCACATCCCCCTAAACATAAGTTCAGGACGTTTTTCTCTTTAGCATATGCCTTGTCCAAGTTGTATTGTATTTTTGATAACATCTAAAGCTTTTGATAAGGTGAACCATTCATGTCGAAACCTATATATCTATGCCATCTTTGTCACATTTCCTAAGGTCACCAAATTAATGTCACGAAAGTAACCGTTAATGTGTCTTTCACCCTCCAAGTTTTCTCCTCTTCCCGATGGACAAAGCATAGCAAGCATTTATTTACTTGAAAAGGAAGTTCCTTCTCAACAGGAAATGAAAGTAGAAAAGCACACCATAGATTCATGTATTTTCCCCTCTCGTTTATTATCACAAACCAGATAAACTCTAGTCCCTCGTGTACCCAACTCCTTACTAAACCAAGTTATAGCCGTTTTTTGCACTGTGGGGCCTCCAAATCCTTCTATATATTAACAGTGTGCTCATACTCTTCATGAGCACCACCAACTACCCCTTTGATTTTGTGTCCCACCCTGCATCTTAGCAGAGCCACTATGGTTTCCACAATGTCCTTGCTACCTTCCTCTTTCTTCCACATGCTTTCTCTCTTCTCTTTTCTTTTATTCTCGATTCGTTATAGTACTGCTCAGGGTCCACCTCCCCCTGGCTACTACCCTAGTTCCAAAATTAGTTCTGCTACCTTTGATGAGGGATTTAAAAACCTTTGGGGACCTCAGCATCAGAAACTAGACCAAGACTCGTTAACAATCTGGCTTGACACTTACACAGGTATGTAAAATGTCTCACATAAACCCAACCACATATGCTTTTTTTTATTTGTTTATTAAAACTTTAAGTCCCTTTTATTCATTATCACAGGGAGTGGATTCAAATCACTTCATTCATACCGATCTGGATACTTTGGTGCTGCAGTTAAACTTCAACCTGGTTATACAGCAGGAATCATAACATCTTTATATGTGAGGAGTAATCTGTAGCTTGAACTAATGTTGAAAATTTGAGTTTAGATTATGCTATGTACAGTTACTCATCGCTTTTCTTTGTTGTTTCATTTGGGAATTGTAGCTTTCAAACAACCAAGACTACCCGGGAAACCATGATGAAATAGACATTGAATTCCTTGGTACCACCCCAGATAAGCCATATGTCTTGCAGACAAATGTATACATCAGAGGAAGTGGAGATGGGAATATTATAGGGAGAGAGATGAGGTTTCACCTTTGGTTCGACCCAACAGAAGATTTTCACAACTATGCTATTCTGTGGGAACCCAGTGAGATCATGTAATATCTTCATGCACTACCATGTTCATAAATTTTCCAATAAAATCTAACTTAAAGCCCTTGCCGTAAACTTTTCATGAACATTTTGCTAGCCCAATTAGGCAAATAAGCCAGGTTAAAATATTTCACCGAAAAGGCCATGTCTATACAATAATGGAATGTGGACCCCTTTCAAATATACCAATTAACTTTCTTATCATGTTTCTCAAAGTGAGAAAAATTGTGCATTTTGTCAATCAATCATGCATAGCTTATTATGGGAGGACAATGTATTTTTCACGGGAGTAGGTTGGTTATGATAAAATCTAGCAGAATCTAGGATTCTGTATGTTGCTTGCTAGTTTTAGTAATCTGATTATCTTACACTGGGAATAATATATGCAGATTTTTGGTGGATGATGTCCCAATTAGAAGGTATCCTAGGAAGAGTGATGCCACGTTCCCCACAAGAGAAATGCATGTGTACGGATCAATATGGGATGCATCTTCATGGGCTACAGAGGGTGGAAAATACAAAGCTGATTATAAATACCAACCCTTCATTGGTCAATACAAAAATTTCAAACTTGAAGGCTGCACCACAGAAGCCTCCACTTCATGCCAACCACAATCAGCCTCACCATCAGGCTATGGAAGCCTGAGTCCTCAGCAACTTGCTGCAATGCAATGGGTCCAAAACAACCACTTGGTCTATGACTACTGCCATGATCCTGGGAGAGACCACACCCTTACTCCAGAGTGTTAAGTTTTAAGATATATCTGCAAATTTCAATATACAGAACGAACAAGGAATATCTTTGAAAATAAAATTATTTTGAACTCTCCCAACTTAAATCATGGTTTGGTTGAGGTTGGTATGTTCCAAAGTTACTTTTTTTACTTTTCACTTCCTACTACCAAAAGAGTTGGTTCATGGGGCGGATTCTGTGATGGTCCCACTTGCTAATGGTAAGTGCAATTGCAACAACAGTGAGCGTCCAAGCCCCCCAAGGAAAGATTGTGATGTTTTCGTTGTTTCTACAATTGTGTTGTTTCTGCCCCCACAAAAGATTGTGATGTTTTTGTTGTTTCTGTAATGTGATGCACTGTTGTTTAGTCTTTTTCCTGTGGAAATAAATCTATTTGGATGCTTTCTTAATTCGTATTTTGGTAACAGAAATGAGAGAAAGGACCTTTGTCCCTCTGAAAGTAAACTGTTGGAAGGAACCTTCTTATGGACTTTTGTTGCTGAATCGGCAACCAAAACAATTATTCAATCTGTGACTTCATCGAAATAATAACTAATCTTATATTCTGCTCTGTCGGTAGAATGCCCGTGCCAAGGACTATTGTGTTTTGTTTGAACCTGCGAAAATTTCAGATGTTTTCATCAACCAAAACAATAAGTTCTATATATTTATCTGATTTCATAAAAATAAGTATTTTTTACATAATTATCTTATAATAAAAACTACTATGAAATCATGTGAACTATCTAAATTGCATCTCGTGCTTTAAATTTCTAAATTTGATCTTGTGAGTGGTCAGAAACATTACTTTATCGTACTATTTCTTGTCCAGTTGTGGCATTGTCAAATGTCACATGAAAGAAAGGATTCACGATTTCAAAGAGCATCTACGGGGAGAACAATGCATTTACCCCCCATTTCAAACTTTAAGCCATTGGTTTCATTGGAAAAAAGTTATTCCCCTCAATTTTAAACGCAAATCACACTACAATCTTTAACTATCATTTTCTATTTATATTCTATTTAATATTAATGCATGAGTGTGTATGGAGACTTTAATTTTGATCAAATGAGTGTAAAAAGTTACACTACCATGCAAAAATGGCTACTTATCTAATTGTTTTAAGCGATGTGTAAAACAATTCTAAATAGAAATACTTTTAAACTAATTCTCCAATTATAATTTTGTATGTCGTTAATATTTTTGCCTTGGGATACGATAAAGATTCTGGACAGTAAAAACAACCAAATACACTTAATAGCAGAAGTGCGAAGGTTGAAATTAATCGGGGAAAGATAAAGATAGAGTAAAGATCTAAATACTAAAGAAAGATATACAAATTTCCTAGTGCAAAAATTAGAATTTAATAGGGTGACCGAAATTTAGGTTAGGTAAGGATAGATTTGAGAATCAAATTGAATTCCAGTTTAATTCGAAACTAAAATAAATGAACTAGCTGATCAAATTAAATTAATTTGTTAGAATTCACTTCGTAGCTTTTTTCTTTTTTTTCATCAAACTAATCAAATAAATAGACCTACAAATGGTATCTACATATACCCAGTGGTTCGTTTGGGTTTTCCATTGTTCTCTTTCAATGTGGGTTAGCGTGTCACATTCAGCAGAGTACTTCTTCCTGCAACACCATAGTATCCTCCTGCACCTCCATACTAAACGTTAAAAGACTATTTTATCCTTACAGTTAAATTTTTAACCTAACTCTATTCTTCATCCCCTTCACCTAAATTGTATCCTGCACCTTGTTCTTGCGGCACCAAAATTTTCCTTCACCAACGTTGGTATAGGAACTGAAAATTAGATTATTGTGTACCTTAATTCGTAATTGAAACAAAGGGAAGTTGTATGATTTGTATTATTTTTGTATGGTTAATTTATTATATTGGGTGACCGTAGACGCTGCAAGTAGGAGTGCAATTTTTGAGATTTTACAATCTGAAAGGAAAAACATTTTACAAAATGCTTTGGGATTGTAAAGTATGAACATCTCCGTCTTTTCATCAAGGTGAATGTTGGAATTACTTGGTGCAGGATGATATTATGAAGGTGCAGGAAGAAGCAATTCACTCAGCAAAAGGGAACGAGTGTGAAGGAGGATCTTGGATGAACCGGAAAGAGAGATGTGGACCATGAGGCCCAAAATCTCAGCCTGGCTATGGTATTTGAGACCCAATACAAATGAAATTGGTTTCTAAGAGACTCAATTGCCATGTGCTATTATTGTCACACCAGAAACCATTTGAAGAATAAGTATATAAAAAAATTTACTCGAGTAAATATATTTCAGTTGATTTGGTTTTAACTTTATATAAAATTTGAATAAAATCAAATTAACATTTACATTCCATTTAGTTTAGTTCTTTTTACAATAACACTATTAAACTTTTCTTAAATGAAATTAACTAATATTTCAGAAAAAATATCAAATATAAAAATAATATAATATTCGTTTAATTAATATTACAGAATTTTTAATTTATTTCTCCTATTCACAAATAACTTACATAATCTTATAATAGAAAACTGCAATTCAAATTTATTATATTTTAAAAATTATAAATATATATAATTATCATTAATTAACCTGATTTTTTTTAAAAGGGAACGTAACTTAGTCAACCATTTGGTTATAAATATGCTAATCATTAATAGGTAGATTTAATAAAATTACATCTATGAAACCTGTTGAAAAAAAATATAAACTTTAATAATTGAATAATATTATTTAAGATTTAGAGAATAACAAAATACTTAATTCTATTTATAAAACACACGTCTTACTATAAACAAACACATGAATTTTAGAATGTTTTAATTAGAAATCAGAAGAATTAGACCAACATCCTTTTGGCTAGAAAAATTGTAATAAAATAAAAGTGTGAATTAGTATTTAAAAGTTATATTTATTTAATGTTTGTTAGTTGCTAATTAATTTTAAAGATGTGACATTATATTAAAGCATAATAAACTATTTTGTTTGCATTTTTATTTTTATTTAAATTTCAAATCAAATTACTGAATTAATAGAACTAAATAAAAAAAAAAATTGACATGTATAAGTATAACCATTTCATTGATTCTTAAAGCTAACGCGAACACAGCACAATATTATATGCAAATTGTAAAATTAAAGTGTCAGAATTTGCTTACAGATATTTATGGATGGTTTAACGAATTAACTAATTAAACGCAAGACATTAAAGCGATGATGGAAAGTGATAAAATAATGGGTTAGATTATTGGATTCTCTCTCCTTCAACATTTTGATTTTGACAGCCATAGCCATAGAAAGACCACAGCATTCATATCCGTGACCGCTGACACCTTCACTACTTCCCAAAATTTTCATTAAAAACCCTAAAAAGTTCTGACACACACCCCAACCATGTCGCTGTCCCAATTCCAAAACCTCTTCGTCATTTCACTTCCATGCCAACTCACATCTCAGAAAGAGTAACGAATAGCAATAATTTATTTAACCTACTCCTATAATCTATAATATAATAATAATAATAATCTATATACACAAAAAAATTGGCAGCTGTCAGCAACCATAGCCGTTGGGCATGCATCAGAAAGACCACCATATCCAATCCAAAATCCACGTTCGAAACACCGCTTACGTGTCACTCCGTAATTGGTTATGAACCAAAGACCTACGGTAAGACCTACCGAGCTTCTCACTCAAACTAACCAGAACATGCCACGTGGCATCGCCATATTCCATCTCCTTGTTGAAAAGCAGGGCTAGCCTCGTCCGTGGGTCCCACAAGTTCCTCTGAATGACACTCAGGTTCGTCGCCGCCACGCGCTCAAGAATCTTCCCTAACTTCCCCACGTCCCTCTCCGCCACCGTCAGCGATATCTCCGACCAACGCACGGTGGAGGAAAACGGTAACCGAATCCCGTCCGCAATAACAACCGGCACACAACCCAACGCAACGGATTCCACTAACCTCGGACTCCACGGAGCCCACCCTAACGGACACAAACAGAAAACGGACCGAGCAATTTCCAACTGGTAACCGCTGAACCTGTGCCTTTGCAGGTAAAACCTCCGGTCACCGTTGAACTTCCGCCAAATCTCCGTCCTCACTCGCCTAAAAAAAAAATACGGTCAATTTTTTCAACGGAAATGCATCATCAGTTAATGATTTGACTAAATTAATAAATAATTTTAACGAATGATTAGTGGGGCCACTGGTGATTACTTGCTGTAAAACCGTCCGCTGACGTTTTTAGGATGCAATTCCAATTTCCCACGGAAAAACGCCCAAATTTCTCGCGGTCCGTTAACCGGAATATTCTCCAGCGTTTTCCGTACACTTTCCGGCGAAACATAAGGCGGTATCACAACATTCTCCACGTCTTGGCACGGATGCCTGTGAACGACGCCGAATGTCTGCAACACAATCGAATTCTTCAAAACTTGGGGCATTCCATCAGCAATGGCCACATCCTCCTTCAAAGCACAAAACTCAATCAGCAAAAGAAAAATTTTATCAGACATTATATTTCATCGATGTGGGACGTTGACTTTTTACCAGGCTGTGGAAACACGCGCCGAAGTCGTGGGAAGCGACGAAGACGTGGTCACGTCCATTGCTGCGGTTCCAGAAAGGGTACTCTCTGGATACGAGGTTGACGGCGGAGGAAATGAGAGAGCGCGCGTGACCCATCGCCGGGAAGCCGTTGACGGCGCTGAAGTTGCAAGAAACGTAAACGGGGACGAAGAAGAAATCAGCTTCATAAGGGTCAAACGTGCGAACCTCGCTCGTTAACAGTGCCCTATGAATGGCCACTTCCGACGCGAACAAATGATTGGCACACCTCTTGTTCGCGAGCCAATCGGAGTTGTACTTCGGAGGAAGCTCGTACACGAACACCTTCAGATTCTTCAGCACCCCTGCAACGAAAAAAGTAGAAATAAATTTCAAAAGCAAACAATTATTGAGCTGAAAATGCCGACCAGCAATGTGTTATGTTACGGCACCTAGAGAGTTTGTTGTGTCGATAAGGGTACGAGGGACAACATGGGACGATGTGTCCGGAGAGGTTGGTGCGTTGTTGGGGTTGCTGGTGATGAGATAGGAAGTGAAGAAATAGAGGGAGAGAGAAAGCCAGAGAACCCATTTGTAATATGCATGAAAGAAACCGTTTTTCTCTTGCAGAGGCTTGTTCCCTGGTTTGTGCAGAAGCTTCATCCCAACGTAGAAAACCCTGCTTTTGGGGGCCTTCTTTTGCTCTGACATTTCTTTTAATATTAAAGAAAGACACCAACCTGGCTTTGAAAAGGTTGTTGAGAGAGCGCTTCCCAATTCTGGTCTGCCAAGAAGTGAAACCGAAGAAATGAACAAAGGTAGAGACTTGTTAACATCTTTTGCACCAAAATATGAACAAGTGGGGATATATTTATTTATCTTAAACTTAATCACTCCTTTGAAACTAAAACGGTTGCATTTGCAGCTTCTTCCCTAATTATTGAAGGTGAATTTCACTAGCATGGAAAAGAGAATTGTTTGGTTTGATTCAGAGGTCACATGGCGATGACGGAGGAGCATGTAGCTCGGCGGGGGCATCGTTACTGTGGTGGTTTTGGTCCTCTCATCTTAAATGATTGGTCCAATGTGTTTTTGGTTTTTTTTCCTTTGCTTCATATTTTATTCATTTTATCTTGATTATTATATAACAATGTAGTATTATAGTATAAGAATAAGATAAGAATTGGATCATGGTTTTAATAGGCACAACATGATATCAAGCTCTCACGGGATGCTATTGCAGCTAACATGGTTGGAAACCGTAGACCTCGTTGCTTGCAAACTATGCAATAATGCAGGGCAGAAAAAATTAACTTTTTATAGATTATATGAATAAATAAAAGTTGGGTAAGTGGCTTAAATATGTTACTGGTTCCCCTCTCATCTAAGATTAGAAACCATTAATGGCATGAACCTGGACATCGTTCTTAAACAAACAGTTGGAAAGTTCGAAAAGAGATCAGAAATCAGAGGGAATGGAATATATTAGAATTTAGAAATTAAAAAAAAAAATTACTAATGAAAAGTGAGAAACATAAAGTATGCAATACATTTTTCAGAACGAAACAAGTTATGATAGCTTTTGTACATCATGAAATTTATATATATATATATATATTTATGCGGAAATATATTTATGCCAGCTATATTTTCTATTTTTTATTCATTTTGTTTAATTTGGTCTTTAGATTAAATCAATGCAAGTCTCGAGATTTAAAATTTTTTAGTTTTAAAAAGGTAACCATACAACTGTTTCTTCTGATGAAATTAGTGTCATTAATTCTATTATATTATAGGTAAACTAAAGTTTTCAATATTTATTTGTTAACTGTTATGCGTTGATGAAACGTTAGGTTAGTATGACTAAATTGGCTAAACTAAATAAATAATGAGATTTAAAAGGTAATTAAAGAATTTCTATATTTATTTATTGTAAACTAATTTAATTTAGAGGTGGTCAACATTATATTATAGATTTTTATAATAGTGCTAATAAAACTGTTTTTGAAGAAAGGAGTGTTGAAAGAGGAGTTCAAGCTGGAAAAAGTTGGACCCTTTGTTTATGCATTGAATTTACAACACTGGTGTGAGCACTTCAAGAGGAAACAAATATTGCAAAGAAGTTACATAGGGGGTGGTGCACCTTGCTAACACTTTAAAATTAAAAAAATTAATTAAATTAGTAATATAATAAATTATACAGTATCTTTACTTTAAATTTAATAAAAGTAGTAAGAATTAAAATTAAAATATAATTAATAATAAAGTAATTATTTTATAAAATTAAAATACGATGTCTACAAGCTATTTAACATTTAATTTATTTAAATAATCAGTTATAAATTATGGACAATTTTTTCAATGCCAAGTAAAAATTAGGAACCACACATTAAATTGATACATAAAAAATAAAACAAAATTTTTAACTAATTTATACTCCAGTAATAATATATTTAATTCAATTATGATAATTTTTAAAAATAACTTAAATTTCTTAAATAGGGTAAAAGACATAAACCCATGTACTTATACATGTTTAAAATATTTTTATGTTTAAAATACAAGAGAATGCATTAGATGCATGTTAAAATAATGAAATTTACCATTTCAGAAATAGAGAATGTTTAAATTGAAGTAAATATGAAAAAAAAAGGTACAGGCTTTAAAAAAAATGTATATATATATATATAAGTTTATGGTATTCATAGAGAATATGTAATGGTTCTTCACGATAACATTAATAAAATTATAATTATATAATATTTATGTTTGTTTTTCAGTTATTGAAATATTTTAGATATGTTTTTTTAATAGTTATATGCATATGCAGGTGTGGAAAAAAAAGAGAATCCAATTACTTTTAAGGATATATATTCAATCTCCTGTTTATTGAAAAATAGAAGTCTCAATTTATCCTTTGTGATAACTGTTGGATGAAGAAAGAATGCTTCCTTTGTCCAACTAAATGACCAAAAATTTCAAATTAGAAATTATATTAATTGAAATTCTTCAAAATCTAAATTGAAATCATGCAAAATTCGAGTGAAAGGGGAGATGTTTCCTTCTAGTTTATCAAAGTGTTAATTTCACGTTAATTAACATTAAAAATTGAAAAATTTATTGATCGAATTTAAAAATTTTCATAAAGTTAATTGATAAATATTATAAATATGTAACTTGATATTAACTCATATATATGTATTTCTAAACAATGACAACTACTCATATTTTAATTTTTTATGAATAATTTATTAATACAAATAAATATTCATACCTAAATAAAGTCCACAATTTCATACACATGATCCATTTCCTTTACTATTCACTTTAAAGGTTTATAAGTCTCGTATATAAACCTTTTCAGGGTGTATAATATAAGAAATGTGACTCGGTATGTCTTTTGTACATATTCATAAAAGAAATGAAAAAATAATTTAAGTTTGAAATGCAATTTATATATTTATATTTTGTACACAGCAAAACTAGACGTATCCTCAAATATTACGACTGCAATTGCAAACTGTGAAACTTGAAATAAGGAAGCAGCTCATAAATTTCTTACCGCCTAAGGCCCACACTACAAGAAGTATGGCCCAAAGTAAGCCCAACTATTTTCACTGATGCTGGACTGATTCTTCCTGCACCTCCATGGTGACTTTCTGCACCTCCATAATTCTAACATATTCCCATTATAGCCTTGAGAAAAGGATAAAAATAGCCTTCATTAATGGTAACTGCGATTCATATTTTTTTTTTCACTTTGCAGGTTGCACAAACCGCAATACAATTAAAAAATAAATACATTGTAGATTGTACAACCCGCAATTATATTTTCTGCACCTTTTACATTATGGGTTGTACAATCCGCAATATAAAACTTTTTTTAAATACATTGCTAGTTGTACAACCCGCAATATAATTTTTTTTAAATACATTGCGGGTTGTGCAACCTGCAAAGTGAAAAAAAAAATTCCCAGTTATCATCAATGAAGGCTATTTTTGTCTTTTTTTAAGGTTAAAATGAGAATATGTTAAAATTATGGAGGTGCAGGAAGTCAATATGAAGGTGCAGGAAGAATCACTCCAAATAATAATGCGATGTCCAATTCCATAGTTGACTACCATGATGCAGGTGCAAATAGTAATTTACACGTTTAATATAGGGTAATCTTACTAGAATAATCAATTTTATTATCTGTTTGGGTTTTCAAAATATTTTTTACGAAAATACTTTTTTAAGTGAACCAGTTTCTATGTTCGTTTTAATATATTTTGGAAACTATTTTTAACAAATTCTTCCTCCACCCCCATACCCTCTTCCTGCACTCCCATATAATTTTTTTATTCCATAGTTGCCCTTCATGAAATTTCATAAATACCCCTATCTTAATAAAACTCATCCCCTTTCCAACCGGATGACCAAGCCATCCGGTTCTCATTTTTTAAAAAAAATACAAATCGGACGACCTCATCCGGTTCTCAACCTAACAGATCGAAAAATCTTCCGTTCGTTATTCAAAATCTTTCAATTAATCCTTCATAAAAGCATTAGGTAACCAATTTGTGATGTTTATTAGCAATTAGTAGGTGATATTGATGATTAGAGTAGTTGATTTGGAATTTGGGGGGCTGTCGATAGCGAATTTGAGGATTTTCCGATCTGCTAGGTTGAGAACCGGATGATGTCGTCCGGTTTGTATTTTTTTAAAAAAATGAGAACCGGATGCACCTCCATCCGGTTCACAATTTCAAAAAATAATGAGGGTATTTATGTTATTTCATGAAAGGCAGTCGTGGAATAAAAAAATTATATGGGGGTGCAGGAAGAGGGTATGGGGATGGAGGAAGAATTTGTCCTATTTTTTGTAATGAAATTGTTTTACATTAGAGAAACTAGTTTCTATGAATGTAATACAACATAATTATATATAGAAACTAGTTTCTTCAAATTTTTGCAGGAAAATTAGAGGGTGTGAAAGTGAGTGGTAAAAGGGATCTTTTTGGAATGTAAAGAAAATTCAAATATTAGTGTGTGAAGAGCAAAACTGGGCCTTTGACTTAAACTCAGCGCAACAGAAGCACTGGACACCATCATATGATTCAGACAAATTCTTTCTCCACCCCCATACCTTCTTCCTGCACCCCCATATAATTTTTTTATTCCACGAGTGCCCTTCATGAAATTACATAAATATCCTCATTATTTTTTGAAATTGTGAACCGGATGGAGGTGCATCCGGTTCTCATTTTCAAAAAATGTAAACCGGATGGCTTGGTCATCCGGTTGGGAAGGGGATGGGTTTTATTAAAATAGGGGTATTTATGTAATTTCATGAAAGACAACTATGGAATAAAAAAATTATATGAGGGTGCAGGAAGAAGGTATGGGGGTGGAGGAAGAATTTGTCTATGATTCGAAACCAAGACCCAAAGACAAAAGCTCATTAAAAACCTGAAAAAATTTGAAGAGGGGCTTTTTTCTATATTATTAACTCATAGTTAAC
>Ga0209700_100473_pt1 | contig 75397 bp, 87 predicted proteins | sample SiratroredBW_FD_187528 | JGI IMG/M metagenome (GOLD analysis project Ga0209700, IMG submission 187528) | Root nodule microbial communities of legume samples collected from California, USA - Siratro red BW (SPAdes) (version 2) | ecosystem: Host-associated > Plants > Roots > Nodule | place: USA... | reverse complement strand
CGGTGCGGTACAGCCGGTCGCCGTCCACAAAGGGACTGGCGATGAACCGCTCCGCGGTCAGCTCGGGCCGGTTCAGATAACCGCGCGCCACCCCCGCCCCGCCGACGTAGAGCTCCCCGACCGCGCCAAACGGAACCGGCGCACCATGATCATCCAGCAGATAGACCACCGAATTCCGGATTGGTCGTCCCAGTGGCACCCGTTGCTGGCCATCGAAGCCAGCAGGCACCGGGTAGCAGAGACTGAAGGTAGTGTTCTCGGTCGGGCCGTAGCCATTTGAGATTCGCAGCGTCGGATGTCGCTTCTGACATGCTCTGATGGAACTGGCTGAGACCTCTTCGCCCCCGACCAGCAGTTGCTGCAGCCCACTGGTGCTCCGCCCCTCCCCGACATAGACGTCGAACAACCGCGCAGTCATCCAAGCAATAGTGATGCCTTGGTCTTGGATGATCCGGGCCAGCGTTGCCGTCGAGAGATAGCGTTCAGGATAGAGCACAACACTGGCGCCGTTCGCCAAGGCTCCCCAGACTTCGAACGTGGTCGCATCGAATGTCGGCGAGGAAGCGTTGAGAAAAACGTCCTGCGGCGAGATCTCGACGAAATCGTTCTCCGCCACCAGACGCACCACTCCGCGATGCTCGACCATGACCCCCTTGGGCGTGCCTGTTGATCCGGAGGTATAGATCACATAGGCGAGATGGCGTGAGGTGAGGCCAAGCGCACGCGGGTCCGGATCCGACGCCGGCAGATTTGCCCACGCCGGCATGGCCGTCTCCAGATCCACCACGCTCACATCGGCCAGCGCATCGGCGCCCAGCGCGGATCGGCCGGCCGCATCGGCCAGCTGGAGCCGCGGCGCCGCATCGTCGAGAACCTGCCGCAGCCGCGCCGGTGGATAGGCCGGGTCCAGCGGCAGGTACGCCGCGCCTGCCTTGAGGATCGCTAAAATTCCGACCACCATCGCCACGTCGCGCGCAACGCAGATCGCCACCGGTTGGTCCGGCCTGACCCCGAGCCCGATCAGATGATGCGCCAGGCGGTTGGCCCGCGCATTCAGCTCGCCATAGCTTAGCCGCTCCTCCTCATGGACCACCGCCACTGCGTCCGGCGCACGGCGAACCTGTGCCTCGAACAGCTCGTGGATGCACACGTCCGACGGATAGGCCGATGCCGTCCGGTTCAGCTCCTCCAGCAGGTACGCGCGCTCAGCGAATGACAAGAGTTCAATCTGCCCCACCGGCTGCCGCGGATCTGCCTTCACAGCACATAGCAAATTTTGCAAATGCTGGGTCATACGGTCGATATGCTTGGGCTCCAAGCGACTTGCATCAAAGTGCCATCGAAAGCTCCCATCTAGAGCGCAAACCTCAAATGTTAACGCCTCACCGGGCAGGGCTGCCTCAGAAGTCGGGCTCGAAGCTAGGTCACCAGTGGCAGACTCGCCACTTACAGTAAGCATAACGCCAACGGGCCAGGGCCGGCGCGATCGTAACGCCTCCATACCGAGCAACGTTGGGCAGCGCGCGATAAGATCTCGCGCGAAGCTATCCTGCTCCTTCAGCTGAGCGAATTCGGCCGCCACCACCGTGCGCGCCTCTGCAAAATCATTGTCGAGATCGATGGTAATTGCCATCGGCACAACAGAAGCGACAAGCACCTCGAGCGCTTTCAAGCCCGCTCGCGATCCACTCGACGCGGGAGTCCATCCCAATTGAAGCTCTAATTCTCCCGTGGTGCGGGCTAGGTAGATCAGCCAAGCCGTTAGCAAGAATTCCGTGCGATTACTGGGAGACAGCTCAGCCAAAGCATCTGGAATTCGCCATGAACTCAACTGCCATTGAGGTGCAGCCAAAGCTACTGAAGACAATAAAAAGGAAAACTGGGATGTCTTGAACTGTTCAAGCCGCCGTCGCCAAAAACTCTCACGAGGCGCTAACATTTCATGCGCAACCGTTATGCTCCGCGCCTCGTCATCGCTCAGAATCGGGAGGCGGTCGCCTACATGGGAATCAGAACGCCTCGCGAGTGCCCGCGCATCCAGAGCCTTACCATCCAAGCTGCTAAGCCAAACATCAACATCCTCTGTCCCTGTCGCCACACGCCAGTGGCTGGGGTGGATCTCAACTAAAGACCCCGCAGCAAAGCCCGAGCGCCGAGCCGTCACCTCCAAGCGCCTGACGACGACAACGTCATCGCCTACGAGAGCCTTGGACAACCCCAATGAATTGGTATGATACGGGCCAAAGTCTAAGGCGCGCGTCATCGCTTCCAGATCTTGTGCGGATCGATCCCATCGCAGACAGCCCGCAGCATCTGGGCGTCGACCTTTCGGGAAAAAGCTTCGGTCCGCTAGCGCTTGCGGACGAGCACTAAGCTCTCCATTTGTTAAGCCAGTTAGAAGCTCGCGGAAGCCATCGATAGCAGCCTCATAACATTTGAGATTCAGCGTCAGCGCAGTATCGCTCGTCGCAATCAACACTTGGCGTTGGACGACCAGCTCACCAGTATCAACACCGTGATCGATACGATGCCACGTGATGCCATGTTCGGTCTCTCGGGCAAGAAGCGCCCAAGACGTCGCATGAGTTCCGGCATATCGCGGCAAGGGAGCGTCGTGGTAACTGAAAGCGCCTCTACGCGCTTTCCCAAACACATCTGCTGGCAATATGAACGGATTGGCAACGGAAAATATCCACTCGACTGGCTCGGCGTTGAGCAGCGCAGATAGCTCTTCAATGCTCGTCACACACAAGATATCGGCGAGAGCGGCCCAATCGCGGAATATGGCGTCGGCACACAGCGCCGCCCGGATCACGTGGCCCATCTCCATCACTAGCTGAGCACATCTAATAGCTAGCGTACCACCACCAACAAAGATGCAAGAGCCAACCGGTGTAGCAAGTTTCATCTGAACTCTTAGACAGGGGCTACGATGAAGGCCGTAACGGATCACCCCGCATTTCAAGCAATCGGCATACCAATGACGTACTGCGAGCGTTTCCTGAAGAAACAGCGCGCGCCTCGCTCGGAATGCCGCCGTCGGACTTGGGACATCGACGTCCTGAACCAGACACAGCTCAGCACAACAATACGGACGTCATTTGCGACGATCACCGCATGGGCGTCCGCAAAGTCGTCGGAAGCTCTGCAACAGCCGCCGTCATCACCGCGCGTACAGCAGAACCTCCTTGGCGCTCACCTTAAGTAACGGACGCGCCAATGACCTTCTGCGAGCTCATTCTGAAGAAAACAACGCTTCTCGCCGGGCTGCCAGAATTTTGCCGTCATGCCGTCGGGCTTGGGACATTAACGCCTCGAACGAACAGAGCTCAACACAACGGCACGCGCCGTCAACAGCGACGACCACTCAAGATCGGGCGCCCGCGCCTTGCCCGAATTGCCTTTGCGAGCCGAAATGCTCGCCGCTGCTTTCTCCAGGTGGTCTGCTCGTCGAGTGAGAGAGGGTCCTGCGGCAGGGATTCCGCTCATGTTGCAAAGTTCGCCACGCATCGCGTTTTCGCAGATTGGCCGGGGCTCGGCGTTTTCGCCTAATGCCCGCTGACGTCTGTGGCACGGCCCTTGCTCGTGAGGCGACGAAAGCGACGAAGAACGGGTCCACGGCGAATGTCGCAACCACAACTGACTCCTGATCTCTCACATCGGCGCATGCTGTTGACCCTTGGGTGCAGCGGCTTGGATGTGACTGCCGTGATCGAGGCACTCAGTCGAGACTGTGTCATTTTGATTCGTAAAGTCTCACCGAGCGGGGCGGACGGCCTCGTACATCAAATTGCCGGTGAACTGGGATTGCAAAAAAAGCTAGAGCTGGAGGCCGGCTTTTCCGATTTTCTTGGTCACCGACGGCGGATCAACAACTACTTCATGAGCGTTAATTCCCGAGATGATTATCAGTTTGTCACCCCGCATTCCGAAGGAGATAGAATATCTAATATGCAGTTGTCGTGCTTTTATTGTTTCGAGAATAGTAAAGACGGAGGAGAAACAATCCTATTGAACATCGACGACACAAGTGAGGCATGGGGACTTTTACGAGAAAAAACGACAAAAATATTACCTGGATCAAAACCATTGTCTCGCGGCATGATCACTCGTGCAAAAGCACTTTATCGTCTGAGCTCGCCGGATGACTATTTGGAACCAGATGACCAAATAGTAGCCCAGGTGAAATCCGAGATCCCGGGCCTTTTGCTGGCGATTGTTATGGCAAGGCCGAAAAGAAGCTTTTCCCTTCTCCTAGGGCGGGACGTGAATGTCCTTTGGGATAACATTGGTAGTGTTGACCAAAGCTGTCTTCACTTTTTCGTTCGGATGTTGCAGGAGCGCGAACTTCTCAAGTTCCCGCCGGACGGTTTTGAGTTGCACCAACTGGACCCCGTTAATGCAGGACGGAGCTGGTGTTCAGGCGCCGATTACGAGAAACTTTTTTGTGACGAGATTATTCTCAAGCTAAAACCAGGGGACCTTGTTATTCTGAACAACCTAACTTGGGCGCATGCGGTGAACAATTGGACATCGGCACCGGGCACTCGAAGGATAGCCGTGGCATTGGCCTAGCGTAGTCCCCACTTTTCCTGAAAGTTGAGTCTTGCTTCAAGGGTGCATGAGCAGCATCCCCGAGCGACAGCGATTAGCCTGACGAAGGAGTGACCTGCCACTGAACTTTCATCCAGCGGCAGTTAGAGTCTCGGGGGGATGGAGCGAGACCGAATGCGCAGGCACTCATTTTAGACGCACAGAGCCATCAACCGAGCCATGGCCAAGGGCTCGCAATGTCAGGAGCGCTATGACCACGAAATCAGTCCACGCCAGAGCCGTATTCTGGATCAACGCTGGTCGGAGCCGGGCTCAGGAATCAGTGGCGCGCCCCCGACCGAGATTGGCCCTTCTGGTTTAGATGGTTGAGCCACTCTCTTCGCTGGCCTCAAAGCGGGATGGGCGGCCGGCGGAGAAGGAGCCGACAGCACAGAGGCAGGCGCGGGTATATTCTGCAAAGATTCGATCTTCGCGGTGAGCGCCTCGATCTGGTCCGCCATCCGTTTCAAATCGGCTTGTTGCGCACCGATGTTGCGATTGAGCTCTGCAAGTTCATCTCTCGCCCTTTGTTGCCCTGATCGAATCTCCGAGAGAGCTTCCCTATCTTCAGGTGGCAAGCCTGGTGTTGAGGCAGCTTCACGCACCGACGATGTCGCGAAAACTGCCTCGATGTTGGTCCAATAGTAGGCTGCCCCGGCGCACAGACCAAAGGAGATGACCACGATCGCGAGAATCCAGGAAAAACGTCGTGGGGATTTGTGTAAGACGGGTGGCAACTCCGAGGCGCTCGCTTGATCAATCACATCCATCATCCTAAGCTTGCCACTCCCATTCATCGGTCTTTCTCGTTGACGTGATAACGGGCAACCGTCAAGAGCTGCCGTGAAGCACGGGTGCTGACCGCAATCTCGCTATCACCGCGTCAGCAATGGCGTTGCGAAGTAGCGAGATCAGGACCTCGTCGCGCAGCTGCAGATGAAGCGCCCTTTTACATTCGGCACCATCAATCGACGATCTGGGTGAGAGCATCGTAGCCCGCAGGTCGCCGATGCATCCATTGTCTTCGGCGGGTCCGCAAAACGGGTGCGGATCAAGAAGTAGGACCCGCCCCGTCGTAGGAAGCGCGCCTCACCAAAATAACCGAGCATCGGCTCGAGCTCGGCCGCCCAGGCGAACCGACGCAGGGAAGCAAGGCCGCTGGGATCGAGGGACGCTGACTTCGCCGCGATCCAGCCCGATTTCGTGAATATGCGCCGCATTCCGTTGTCGAATGCGAGAAAAGAGCAGCGAACGTCACCTCAAGTTATACCAAATTAGTTATCTAAGTTGCTACTTTTAAGCGAACTCTCTTGGGGCTGCAATATGAAGAGACTTCTGGGATTTTTGTTGATCGCTCAGTTTTGCTTGCTTTGCGCCGAAGCCAGGGCGCAAGGGCTTCCTGCTCCCTCATACTGGAAGAATGAACGGGGTTCAGAACTGTTTGTTTGGTCCGTTAATAGCGGGTCAATACAAGGGACTTTCACAAACCATGCTCAAGGGTTTGCTTGCCAGGGTATCCCTTATCCTGCATCGGGAGCCGTTCGTCCAACCGGACTATATTTTGTTGTTACTTTTGCCCAGTGCAATTCTTTCACCCAGTGGGTTGGAAAAGTTAACGGGCCTCAGATGCCAACGTCATGGACGCTGTTCTACGTTGATAAGAACGGCAAACCTAGCAAGTTGAAGGGCGCGGATATATTCACGCGCGTATGGTAGTGTTCAATCTTGCAACGTCGCGACCTAAGATCGAACTCGCTCTCGCGAGTTTCGGTCTGGGTTTCCTTGAGACGCGTAAGCTCTCCGTCGCTGCCGGCCCGCGCTCGCGTTTGGCCCAGCTACCGCTCGTCTTGGCACCGTGTTTGGACGATCGGTAGATCGTGAGCGGTCCATCGAGCTGGCGGATCGGCTTTTCAAGGTGATGGACGAGCATCTCGCAGAACGGAAGTTCGTGGAGACCGGCCTGCCCACTGTGGCTGACATCACATGCTACAGTTATACGCGCGCCGCACCGGAAGGCGGCGTGTCGTTGAAGTCCCATCAGAACATCGTTCGATGGCTTGAGCGTATCGAGGCTTTGCCGAAGTTCGAGTCAATGCCGCCAGCGCCCCGATAGCAGGCTCCTAGAGAGTGCATCATGGTGCCGGAACGCGCTTCGTCTCCGTTTCACTCGGGTGAACTAGAAGTCCAGCGGCGGGCTGGTGTGGATGACAACATCCGCAAGCATGCAAAGGTGGCAATTCGAAAGGAGATGCCGGTACAGCATCGGGATTTCTTCACCAACCTGACTTATGTCTTTGTCGGGTCAGCCGACAAGGACGGGCGGCCAAGTGCATCGGTCCTGACTGGGCCGCGAGGGTTCATATCGTCGCCAGATCCGACGCGCCTGCTGGTAAGGGCTGGCCGATCTGCGGACAACCCCTTGAACGAGAATCTGGTGGCTGGTGCGAATTTGGGGCTGCTAGGTCTAGACCTGACCAATCGACGGCGAAACAGGCTCAACGGACGAACTGTGAGTGTCGATGCCGACGGCTTTGAGCTTATCGTGCATCAAAGCTTCCGCAATTGTGCCAAATACATCGAGATCCGCAAAGGCATAACCGTGGATGGCCTCGGGTCAGGCCAGAAGCCGAGATTTGAATTCAAACAGCTCAACGATCGGGTGAAGCATGTCATTCAGAACGCGGAAACTTTCTTTGTGGCGTCCTGCACTCCGGCACAGGACGGAGTGCCCGTCACCTATGACTGCGATATATCCCATCGTGGCGGACGCCCCGGATTCGTCGTTGCCAGCGATCACGAGATAACTGTGCCTGACATCTCCGGTAACCTGTATTTCAACACGTTGGGCAACTTTGCAGTCCATCCATATGCAGCGTTGCTCTTCATCGATTTTTCGACCGGTGATCTGGTACACATTCGCGGCCGCGTTGAAACTCTTTGGAACGATCCGCGGATAGCTGGCTATTCAGGCGCCCAAAGGGCCTGGCGATTACATGTCGGAGATGGATATTTGGCGGAAACCGCGTCCATTCGGTCCGATCCGGGCGTGGAATTCTCGCCCTTCGCGTCCATGACAGGACTTTGGGGAGATAGTTAGGTTTAAGTTTTCAACGCCGCGGCCGCTGAACTCAGTTGCTCCCGATCCGCGTTTCTCACACCAATCAAACCAACGTATTATCCGCCGTTCGCGTGGGTCACTCGCGAGTTCTCAAGCGAGTTCAACTTCGTGCGAACCTCGGATTGGGCAAGAACATCGGTACTCGCGGAAGTACCGAAAGGAAACGCAAGTTCGGGGCCATAATGGTCCGCAAGTGGCCATCGCAGCAATGCCGCGGCTGCAAGCGACAACGTTCGATTCTCAAGCATGCGGCTCTCGACAAGAAGCCTCCTATTGAGGTTTCTTTGCTCCATTCTCCGACTTGGGCAAAGTTAGTTGGCATTCAGCAAGAAAGCCTACAGACTAGCCCAACTGCGAAGCAACACTAACTCACTTTGAATGGCCAGATGAAGACGTCCACGCCAAAGGGCACTGGGAGCGTAGGAGCACGTCAAATCTACGACGCCCTCAAGGGCCAGATCCTGGGGCACGTTTATGGCGCCGATGGCCTGCTGCCGTCGTCTCGCGGGCTTGCCGGCGAGCTCGGCGTATCTCGCAGCACCGTGACAGTCGCCTACGAACAACTCGCGGCCGAGGGTTTCATCAATATCCGTCATGGCGCCCGCCCGCGCGTTGCAAGAGCTGTTGCTGAAATGGAGCACACCGGGACGAAGTCCCGGCCGTCCTCGCAGAGGGTGCGGCTGTCGATGTATGGCGAGCGTGTGAGGCAGACAGCGCCGCGGCCGGAGGAGCGAGTTCGCGACCTCGTGGCAAACTTTCGGTATGGCGACCTCTCTCCGTCGGATTTCCCCGTGCTCGCGTGGAAAAAGGCCGTGGTTGCCGCGATTACGCAGCGGCCCGAAAGATTGGCCTACAACGATCCGTGCGGATGTCGGCGGTTACGCGCCGCGCTCCAGGGCTATCTCTGGCGCTCGAGGGCTGTCCGATGCGACACCGATCAGATCATTGTCGTGAATGGTTCGCAACAGGGGCTCGATCTGTGCGCGCGTCTACTGCTAGACCCTGGCGATCGGTTCGTCATGGAAGATCCCGGCTACTTGATGGCAAAGCACGCCTTCTCGGCCACGGGGGCTACCGCTGTGCCAATTCCGGTCGATAAGGACGGATTGCTCACAGAGCGGCTCACAAAGACGGAAGCACGCGTTGCCTACGTGACGCCGTCGCATCAATTTCCGTTGGGGAGCGTCATGCCAATAGGGCGCCGGCAGCAGTTACTCAACTGGGCAAAGAAATTCAACGCTTACGTGATCGAAGATGACTACGACAGCGAGTACCGCTATGACACCAAGCCCATTCCCCCGCTGCACGCCCTCGAAGATAGCGAGAACGTCATCTATCTTGGTACCGTTTCGAAGACGCTCTCGCCCACGCTGAGGATCGGCTACCTGGTTGTGCCGCCCGAACTACAGTCCATCTTCTCTGCCGCCAAGCAGGGCATCGACCGGCACACGCCGTTGTTTGAGCAGGAGGCGCTTGCCACGATGCTCGAGACCGGGACCTACGACAGCCACGTCAATCGCATCCGAAGGCGCAATGGCGAGCGTCGGAAAATGCTGCTCGATGCCTTACGCCGCAGATTTGGCGATCGCATCCAGATCGACGGCGCCGCAGCCGGCTTGCATGTCGTAGTCTGGTTTTGCGATCTGCCCCAGGCGTCCGAAGCAATATTGATCGAGGCTGCGCGTACGAGGGGCGTAGGTATCTACCCCGTCTCTCCGCTCTTCGATCGACGTCATGCCGGTGGTGGGCGCCGGCCGGATCTTGCTGGGCTGGTCATGGGTTATGCCGCCCTGCAGCCCCGCCAGATCGAGCGTGGCTGTCAACTGCTGGCTCAAGCGGTGGAGCAGCTTCGTTAACGCCGATAGCGGCGCGGCTAACTGGACTACCACAATTTTCAGTAACTGGCAGTTTCATCCATACCAGGCCGGCGTTATCTCAGGCGCAGAATGGAGAAACACCATGTATGTGCCCCCCGCCTTCAGGGACGATGACCTCGACAATATCCGAGCGACGATCCGCTCTGCCCGGCTGGCCAATCTGGTCACCGCCACGACTGACGGTCCAATTGCGACGCCCCTGCCGCTGTTCCTCAATGAGACCGAAGGCGAGCGCGGCGTGCTGTACGGGCACGTGGCAAAGGCCAATCTACAATGGAAGGCCTCCTCGATCGGCGAAGCCCTCGCAATCTTCATGGGTCCAGAAGCCTATGTGACGCCCTCCTGGTACGCCACCAAGCAAGAAACCGGGAAGGTGGTGCCGACATGGAACTACATCGCTGTCCACGCCCATGGCCCGGTTGATTTCTTCCATGATCCCGAACGCTTGCTGGAGGTTGTCACACGCCTTACGAACATTCACGAGAGGCCGCGCGCGACGCCTTGGACCGTTGACGAAGCTCCCGCCGATTACATCGCAGCACAGTTGCGCGGGATCGTTGGGGTGCGCATTCCCGTCACCAGGTTCGAAGGCAAGCGCAAGATGAGCCAGAACCGTCCCGAAGCTGACCGCACCCGCGTCGCCGCCGGCCTTGCGGCAAGCGAGGAGCCGAGGGATCGAGAAGCGGGACTGCTCATTCCGGTTCAGGGCTGAGGCGAGAGTCCCCAAATTAACACGATCACGGGTAAACGATGCCTGGCTTTCAGACCCTCCTTTTGTTCTTGGCAGCGGCCGAGGTTGTCGCAATCACGCCGGGGCCAGGCATCTTCTACATCGTGGCGCGAACGCTTGCCGGCGGGCGCACCGAAGGATTGGCATCGAGCCTTGGCCTCGGTCTGGGCGGGCTTGTGCACGTTTTCGGCGGCGCCGTCGGCATATCTGCGCTCGTCATGGCAAGCGCGGAGGCGTTCACTTTTCTGAAGATCGCGGGGGCCCTGTATCTCATCTGGCTCGGGATCAAGACATGGCGCGAAGCCCGCGTCCTCGAACCAACAGGGGTTCGAACGACGGGGGCGCATCGCGCCTTTCGCGAAGGCATCGTGGTCGAAGCGCTCAACCCGAAGACGGCCGCATTCTTTCTCGCCTTTATTCCTCAATTCGTCGACCCAACCGCGCAAGTCGCCGCGCAGTTCATCGTGCTTGGGCTCATCTCGGTTGCACTCAACACAAGCGTCGACTTGGTTGTGACCTATTGGGCCGCGAGAGCGAGAGCCGGACTTGCCAAGCGACCATCATTCATTGCCAAGACGCGACAGGCGTCGGGCGCCGTGATGGTTGGCCTGGGAGCTACGCTTCTACTTGCGCGACGCGCAAATTGAACCCAGAGGCTGATTTATCCGCGCGAGCAAGCCAACGCCCTCGCTGGAAATGCAGGTTCCGAATTCAGCGATTCACAGATTGGGCAGACCAGCCTGCATGTGATGGGCTGGCCAGAAGCCTCACGCCGGCTTCTGCAGCGGAGCTCCGAAGATCGCTCGCTGGTATTCGGCCAGCAGAGCGGGCTCCTCAATCGATCCGTGATAATGGAGCTGCCTCCAGACACCGTTCATCCTCGTGAATCAGCGCGTAGTTCGGAAGCGCAGGTCGATGGTGGTCGACGGCGTCTTGCAGGCGCCTTTCTCAAGCCCCACGAAAAGGTGCCAGTCACTCCCGCCTTGCGAGGAGAAGTCATGAAACGTCACGTTCACGACTTCGGCTCCTCCGAACAGCTTGGCATAGCCATCACGGATGGAGGGCCAACCGCGACGAATTCCGCCGATAGGGTTGTCCATGCTCGGCACATCGCCTTCCGCCTAATTTGCCGCGAGACCATCGAGGTCCCGCGCGTTGAAGCAGCGATAAAAGTCGATCAGCGCATCGAGCGCGCCGCCGTCGTTTCTCTTGCTTTCGACCTCCGATATCTCAGTTGGAGTTGAGGACATCTCGAATGGCTCCTTTCTTCAGTCAAGGGGGCAATGGGTCACCCTCGTGAGGCCTATCGTGAGATTTTGTTCTCCGTGCAGCAATGACAGTCCCGAGGCTGAACTCGATCACGAATGCTAGTGCGAGGGTTTTCGCAACAATTCGCGCCGCAACATCGGCTGCGGAAACAGACCCTGCAGCAGCGCCTGCTCGACTCCGTTCGAGACGGCAGCTTCAAGGCTCGGCTGGGCAGGACCAAGCTCGCAGCAATTGCAACTCTTGCCGGCGAAGCCATGACGATCCGATGCATCACCCATGTGCTTTTCCCCTTCAGCGTGCGAATTCAAAGATGGCGCTCGGCGCCGCCTTGACGGAGCTTGGCGTATCAGCCGGGAAGCGGTACTTCGAAAATGCGCAAGGGCCTTCGCGGAAAAGCGATCACCCGGCCCACGGGCGCCAGCAAAGCGCAGCCGATCAGCTCATCCTCGTCGAACTGAAGGCAGGCTATCTGGCTCACCAAGATCCCAATATAGCCCCGCCATAATCTCCAGAGCTTCACGCGCGAGTCCGATCGGCAGGTGCTCGTTGGCTGCATGTTGCCGGCATCCAGGATAGGCATGGGGTACCCACAACGTGGGCAAATCCAGCACGTTGGCAAAGATGTCGTTCGGAAGCGATCCTGCAAAATTGGGCAAGAGTGCCGGCGATTTCTGCGTCGTCCGAGCGATCGATGCTTGGGCCCACCTAGCCCAGGGATCCGAAGGATCGAGGCGCGTGGCAAGAAAAACACCATCGTCGGGGCTTGGCGTCACCTGGACCATGTCGAGACCGGACTTCGCGAGGTGTCGCCGAAGCGCTGGTACAATATCCTCGTGATCAACTCCAACCACGAAGCGGAGTTGACAGCGTGCCCAGGCACTCGGGGGAATGGCATTGACCGGCGCCCGCGGATTTCCGCAACTCATGGCGAGAACATCAAACGAGCACCAGCCATACACCTGCTCTGCCGGAGTCAGTCCCGGCTCGCCCCAAGCCGGATCGATATCAGGCCCGCCAAGTCCCCCGTCAACGACACAATCGGCAAGCACCCTCCGGACGGAGTCAGGCAGCCCACCTGGAAGCCATTCTGGAATCAGGATGCGGCCGGTCGGAGAGACGATCGTGGCCAGGGCATGCGCAAGCTGGATTGCAGGATCGGAAAGCAGACCGCCCCAATTGCCCGAATGATATGCGCTCTCGCGCGCGTCAATTGAGATGTCGAATGTGACACATCCGCGCGAGCCCAGGAATATAGTAGGCCGATGCTCGGATAGACGGGGTCCGTCAGACGCCAAGAAAAGATCGGCGCAGAGGAGGTTCTTGTGCGTCGTGCATAGTTCGCGGAGGCCAGGGGAATCGACCTCTTCGCCCATTTCTATGAGGTATTTCAGGTTGAACCCCAGCCGACCCCTCGTCTCGAGGACAGCGCGGAGGCTGGCAATATTGATGGCATGCTGTCCTTTGTTGTCGGCGACACCACGGCCATACCAGCGATCACCGAGCTTTGCGAGACGCCAAGGCGATATTCCTGTGGCCCAAGATTCGTCCATTCCTCGAACCACATCGCCGTGCCCATATCCGAGCACCGTCAGTAACGCTCCCGCTTCTCTGCGCTCTGCATACAGGAAATCCGTACCTGCAGCAGTCAAATGCTGGCAATCGCAGCCGAGCTCTTCAAGCATGCAGCGGAGTTCGTTGAGATATTCGACTATCTGAAGTGCTCGCTCCGGATTCTGACTCTCGGAACGAATGGCGACGAGCCGCGAAAGCACGGTCTCGAAGTCCCCAGAATCGAGATGGCTTCTCGCGCGCGAGATTGCGGCGTTCCGGCTCATCTAGGGCACCTCCGAGGCCAAAGGACCTCAACGGGCGGCCGGAAACACGCGAGTATGCACAGCTTCGATCTCAACGCGGACCCGCTGACCGGATTGGAATAGCGGCCGTCCTGGCTTGACCGGAATCCGCGCGGTCAGCCTCAGCCCGCCCACTTGCACCAAAACGCTCTGGTTGGTGCCGGTGTACGCGGACTCCAGCACCGTCGCTTTGCCCTCGTCATCGATCTCCAAACGGATAAATTCGGGGCGCACCGCGAGCAGCCCTCGATCCTGCTGAGAGAGCACCTGCTCCTTGCGCAGGTCAACGCGCAGCCCGAGATCCGGCGTTGCTACTTCAACATTCTCGCCAGACCGGCGTAGCTCGGCGGGCAAGAAATTCGTCTCGCCGATGAAATCAGCGACGAAAGCCGTAGCCGGCTCCTCGTAGAGTTCACGAGGAGATCCGAATTGCTGCAGGCGGCCATGCTCAAGAACGGCCACGCGATCGGCCATTGACAGGGCTTCTTCCTGATCGTGAGTGACGAAGATGATGGTGCTGCCTACCTCCTTATGGATCAGCTTGATCTCCATCTGGAGCTGCTGCCGAAGCTTGCGATCGAGAGCCCCGAGCGGCTCGTCCATCAACAGAAGAGGCGGACGGAACACCAATGCACGGGCCAGCGCGACACGTTGCTGCTGCCCTCCCGAAAGCTGGCTTGGAAGCCGCGCACCGTAACCGTCGAGCGCGACCAGCTTCAATGCCTTCGTAACCTCACGTTCGACATCGCGCCCGCTCATACCGCGTCTACGAAGAGGATACGCAATGTTCTCCGCGATGGTCATATGCGGGAAGAGTGCATAATTCTGGAACACCATTCCAAAACCACGGCGATGTCCGGGAACATCGTTGATCCGGACGCCATCAAGCTTGATATCGCCCGAAGAAGGAGTCTCGAAGCCCGCGACCATCATCAGGAGCGTGGACTTCCCGGACCCACTGGATCCGAGCAGGGCGACGAACTCGCCGGGCTCTACCGACAACGAGACGCCGTCGACTGCTTTCACCGAACCGAACATCTTGGTGATCGCGTCGACCGATACCGCGCCCCGCTTGTCCTTGCTGGACACAGGAATGTTAGCCGAATGCTCGGCGGTCATCGCAGCCGTGATTGTCATCTTGCGTCCGTTTCGAAGATCTGGCGTGCCGTCTTGGTCAGTCGTTCGCCTCCGCTCCTGGTCACGACGACGGAATCGCTCATCGCAAGACCTGCGGCCGAGGTATACATGTGGAAGACCATGCCCTCCTCAATCACCCAGTCCGAGTGGGGAGTGAAGCACCGATATAGATCACTGGTATGCTGAGAGACGAGTGGCGTCACTCCTAGCGTATAGCCGGTGATATTGTCGTAGGAATCACGCAAACCCGCCGCCACAACCCCTTCCCGCACGATGCGATCGACGTCGGCAGCTGCCGCACCAGGCCGAAGCGCAGCAATTTGCTGGTCCTGTAGCGAGATTAGGGTCTCCGCAGCCGCCCTCTGCTCATCGGTTGCTCGCCCCACGATGACACAGCGCATGATGCGAACAGTATAGAAGCGCAGGCGAGGCAGGAGCTCGATGTGAACGATGTCACCGTTCGCCAGAGGTCGCTCTTCGAGAAATCCGTGTAGAGAGTCCCAGCCGGATCCGACATTCAGCGGACCGACGAAGCCATCGTCAAACCCGAGTTTGTAATAGGCGCTTGCAGCGGCCCCCGCGACATCGCGCTGGCTCTTTCCACGTTCGATCTCCCTCACGGTCGCTTGCAGGGCGCTGTCCAGAAGGGAGCCCGCGCGCTTCATGTGGGCGATCTCCTCGGCCGACTTTCGTCCTCTGAGGCTCCATGCAGAGCGTTCGAGATCGCGAATGTCAGAGCCAGGGAGAAGCTCGCGAAGACGATTGTGTCGCTGAACGGTGAAAGAGTTCGATTGAAAGTCGGCACCGATGTGCTTGTGGGTGATGCTCCGCTCGCGCAAGGCATCTACCAGGGCGACCAGCGGATCATCCCAGTCGCCGAAGCCGACGATATCTTCCATCCAGCTCCGCTGGCGCGCCGGCGGTATATCGAGCTTGCGAACCAGAAGGAAGGGCTCGCCCGAGGCCGGCACGACGCATGTACGCCAGAGGTTCTCAGAGACGGTGTAGCCAGACAGCCACGCCATCATCTCCGGTTCATCGAGAATAACGCAGTCCAAGCGACGAGCCGCCATCAGCGCCTGAACCAACAACAATCGCCGCCTGTACTCGTCGACAGAGAAGGTGAGATCGCGAACCATGTTACAACTTTCTGCTCTTAAACTATTGCCTAGCGACACCAACGAGATCACCCGTGTGCCAATGCGATGCGACGCGTCCCAAAATCGTCATCTTCATTGTCAGGCTCCAACCTGCGTCCGGCGTCCTTCAAGGGCTGCTCCGACGAAGAGACGCAATAAGCAAAGCAGAACCAGCACGGCCAGGAACAAGACAGCGATCACCGCGATCTGCGGACTGATCTCCAGGCGGATATTGTCCCACATTCGCATAGGCAGCGGGGTCGCGGATGGCCCACTCAGGAAAAGGCCAAACACCACGTCGTCGAAGCCCACGATGAAGGCGAATATCGCCGCGCTCGCGAGTGTCGGAAACAGAAGAGGCAAAGTCACGGTCCGTAAGGTGGTTATCGGGCCTGCGCCAAGACTCGATGCCGCCCGCTCGAGGTTACGATCGAAGCGCTTCAAGCCGGCAATCATCACGACGACAGCGTATGGCGTTCCGATGATCGTGTAGCTGAGTGCGAATGCCAGGGGAGAGCCGATCAACGGAGATCCCGCAAGCGCAAAGAAGAGCGAGACGGCCATGACGACATGCGGAACGATAAGGGGCGAGATCAGAAGAAGGTAGATCGGAAGTCGCCCCAAAAAGCGATGACGGACCAATGCGAAGGCGGCTGGGACGCCAACGGCAACACTCAAGAGCGCCGACAAGCCCGCCCAGCGCAAGCTGAAGCTCAGCGCATCCAGCCACTGGGTGTTACTGAACAGCCGAGAAAACCACCGAAGCGAATAGGCTGGCGGCGGGAACGTCAGATACGGAGCGTCACTGAACGCCAGCGGAATGACCGCCGCAAAGGGGAGGACGAGCAGGAGAAGGGCGAATCCTGCTGACGCGTACAGTAGCGGCTTACGAATCTTAGACAGAAATTCGTGCAGGCGTAAAATGGGACCGTGCGACAGCGAGGACAAGCGCTCTGCGAATGGTCGCCTGACGGGAGACTGCAAGTCGAGGACGCTCGATGCAGGGATAACATCCGATCCGGGGCGGTCGTCGAGCTCTTCCGCAATGCGCCGCCGAAATACAAGAAAGATCACACCGACTGCGAGCAAGAGCAGAGAGGATTGCGCGGCCGCCTCGCTAAAATTCCCGAGGATAAGGACTCTAAGGCTAATGCCTTGCGCAATAAGATAGTCGTCCGGCCCGCCAAGAAGCTCCGGCGTGATATAGAATCCCAGGCAGGAGAGGAAAACGAGCGTACATCCGCTGACAAGGCCGGGCATCGATGCCGGAAGCGTAATGCGAAGGAACGCATCCGATGGTGGACTTCCCAAGCCCTGTGCGGCTCTCGTCAAATTCGGATTGACTCGTGTCAGCGCCGCATACAGAGGAAATACCATAAGCGGGAGCTGGACCTGCACCATGCCAATATAGACTCCGATGGAATTAAAGACCATCTGGAGCGGCTCGGAAATCGCACAAAGCGCGAGAAGCGCCTTGTTTATCGGCCCGTTGGGACTAAGCAGAACGATCCAGGCATATGTTCGGATGAGGACGCTTGTGAGGTACGGGAGAGTGACGATGAAGAGCAAAAGCGTCGCCACTCTCTGTGAACATCGAGAGATCATATAAGCCAGTGGATATGCGATCACCAGGCAAATGCCAGTCACCGTCAAGGCAAGCGTGAGCGTCCTCAGCACGATCCAAAAGAATGAGGAAGAGCTCGCGATTTCGACATAGCTCTTGAGGGACCAACCACCATCCGATTGCAGACTCTTGAGCGCAAGCTGGGACAGCGGCATCAGGTAGCCGAACGCGAACAGCACCACGATCGGAAGAAGCAACAGGACAGGCGTGAGCTTGTCCCATCCAATCGACCAGCTCCGCCTGGGTCCTATGGTTGCGCTCGAATTCGACATCGCGATCCTACCGCGCACCAGCCAGCCATCGCTCCCACTGAGCCACGGCGATTTCGTTGTTCGCGCGCTCCCCAGCAGACCGAGCGTTCCAGAATTCATAGTCCTGCACGAACTGCTGTTTGCGCGCATCCGGCGAGGTGGGCAGAAGCTTGACGCGGTCGGGCGGGATGAAGTCGTAGGCGCGCGAGTTTGGCGGTGCATATAGTATGTGCTGCACGAATTTCGCCTGGTTTTCGGCTCGCGCGGAGAAGGCGAGGAATTTGAACGCGTTTTCCGCGTTTTTGGTACCCTTCAAGACGACCCAGCAGTCGTATTGCAAGATACCCTGATTCCAGGTGTAGCCGATTTTCGCCCCCTGTTCGTTCGCCGCGGAAACCCGGCCATTCCAGGCGCTGCCAGCTGTGATGAGCTTGTCGATGATAAGCTGGGGCGCTTCCGCCCCGTTGTTCCACCACTTCACGATGTTCGGTTTGATGCGACTTAGGCTCTTGAACGCCCGATCCCAATCGATTGGATAGAGCTTCGAGGGCTCAATACCGTCCGCCATCAGCGCCGCCTCGAACGTCCCGCCGTCGGAGGCCCAGGTACCGGCCATCAACGAACGTCGGCCTGCAAATTTCTGGACATCCCAGACATCGGCCCACGAGTTCGGTGCATTGGATGTAAACTTCGACGCGTCGTACGCGATGAAGAGTGAATAGACGATCGCAGGCACGGTGAACTTGCCGACCTTGACAGGACTAAACGCCTCCAGGTCGGACTTGTCGAAATAACCGTAGTCGATCGGGAGCAGCAGATTATCTCGCTCGAATGTCGGCGCCTTACCACCCGGCAGAATCGTGACGTCATACCGAGGCGCCCCCGCGAGAACGCTCGCGCGCACAGCTCCCGTATCGGTGCGAGGTTGCGCGATCACCTTGATGCCGGTCTCGCGCTCGAAAGGCTCGAAGTAGGCTATCCGCTTTGCTTCACCCCAGGACCCGCCGCCGTCATAGACGACGACTTCGCCGGTGCCTTTTGGAATTTGAGCGATCGCGGGAGCCGGAAACAGCGAGCGCGTCGCCGCAAGGCCTCCGATGAGCGCGGTGCCCTGAAGAAGTCTGCGTCTCACGATGTCGACCATAGCTGCTCTCCCTTTACCTGATGACGACACTTGCTCCGACACTGCTCGCGCATATAATGTGACGTGCCGGCGGCGGAATTCGCCGTTTTTCATTCCTCGGTGCCGGAAAGTTGCAATCTTGAGGGAAGTCCGGATGGCCGTCACGCGCGCGGATCTCGATCGCCTCGATCTCAAGTTGCTGATGTTGCTTCAGGAGAACAATCAGCAGACCTCGGAAGAGCTTGGGGAGCGTGTAGGCCTGTCACCGACATCCTGCCTGCGTCGACTACGGCGACTACGCGAGAGCGGCGCGATCATGTCTGATGTTTCGATCGTAGCCCCGTCGGTCACGGGAAAGCGGGTGACGTCAATTGTGCTCGTCGCTCTGGAACAGGAACACCTTCCTCTGCTCGACACCTTCAAGAGCCGAATGAGCGGCTATCCCGAGGTCACGCAATGTTACTACGTGACCGGGGCAGCCGATTTCATATTGGTCGTCAATACGGATTCGATGGAAGAGTATGGAGCTTTCACTGAAAGGGCGTTTTTCCCTGACAAGAATATCAAGTCGTTCACAACCTTCGTTGCGATGCAGACAGTCAAGTTCACGACGCGCATCAATCTCGACGTTTCCTGACTGGACGTGCGCGCTCTCTTTGCCGCAGCCTAACGGCTCCCGCTCCAGGCTGAGAGGTCTGTGGGGCCTTCAGTCGCGAACAGCAGAACTTTCGAAGACTGTCCGAGTGCGAGCCTGCCTCGATCTTCGCCAGCTGCTCTGATGAGACCGGCAAATCCCGCCGCTCCCGACTCGCCAACCCGAAGACGCGGATCGTCGGACACGCCTGCATTTAGTAGACGAACCGCATCGGCCGCTTGCTCGTCAGTGACAGTAAGGAAGCCAGTGGACATGGATTCGATGATGGGCCAAACGAGCAACGACGGGCTCTGGCACTCGAGCATAGCCATGTTCGTGGGCGGCCCCGACGGAAGACGTACAGGCCTCTCTGCATGAGCGCTCTCATAGAGGCATGCCGACCGTTCTGGCTCCACGATCCACAGATGGGTATCGCGCCCGAATAGACCTCGCGCCCAGCCGTGGCCGAACACGCTTGCTGCAAGGCCTCCTACGCCAGCCTGAACCAGAACATGCGTAAATGGCTTTGGTTGTCCCGCCGTCGCTGCAATGATTTCGTCGATCAGGATTGAGTAGCCCTGGACCACGAGCGTGCAGGCAGTCTCATCTTCCCCCGGCCCGACTGTATCCGGGACAGCAATCCAACCGTCCTGCGAAGCTGCCTTGGCCGCGGCCTCGACAGAGTCGTGATAGTCTCCGGCCACACGCACGATCGCAGCGCCGAGCCTCGAGATATGAGCGGCTCGCTCGTCGCTCACGCCTTCGTGGAGATACACGACAGCCCGCGCTCCGATGAGCCTCGCTCCTGCCGATACCGAACGACCATGATTCCCATCCGAAGCGCAGGAAAATGTGAGCTCGGAAAGCATGGATCGCACACCAGGCTCCAACAACTCTGCCGGCAGACTCGCTCGTCCCGTCCGTCCCTCAACGTGTTTCATAGCGAGCTTCAGCACCGCGTATGCGCCGCCGAGCCCTTTGAAGCTGCCTATGCCGAGTCGCTGTGTCTCGTCCTTGATCCAGATCTCGCCTACGCCCAGCTTCTCGGCTGTACGCGGCAGAGAGATCAGTTTGGTAGGAGCGTAGCGCGGACAAGCTCGAAGCAGGCAGAGCGGCTCCTCCCCTGCGTTTCGGTCGCACCACCAAGGAATGTGCTTTAGGTCCGAGGACGGACGCAGCAGCATGGGTCGAAGATGGCTGGATGGATCGGTCGATGCAGCCTTGACAGGCTGTAGGGGCGCTCGCAATTCGTCCTCCCTCGTGGCAGACCATACTTTGGCGAAACCCGATGGCGATTACCGCAAAGTTTGAGTTGCTCGATGACAGAATTGGGCATTGTTCGATGTAAAACGCCTGGTTTGGGCCTGAAGCTCCAGTTACCCTTCGAAGAATCGTGCACTGAACTTGGCCGATAAGCAGGGCCTTAAGTTGAGGAAAGGTGATTTCCGGTGCAGCCGTCTTTTTCACAGCCGACAGGTTATTCGGAATTCGCGGATCTTTCCGATTCCGACGTGGATCGTTTGCGAGAAGATACACCAGGCGTCACAAATCGATTCCATTTTAATAATGCGGGCGCGGCATTGATGCCGAAGCAGGTTGTCGGCGGCATGATCGAATACCTGCAGCGCGAAGCGGAAATTGGCGGCTATGAGGCAAGCGCTGAGAACACCGCTCGCCTCGACGGCGTGTACGACAGCATCGCCCGGCTCGTCGGCTCCAGACGGGAGGAGATCGCGCTAGCCGAGAACGCCACTCTGGCATGGCAGCGCGCCTTTTATTCGCTTTCCTTTGGCCCAGAAGACCGAATTCTCACGACCTCAGCCGAATTTGCGGCCAACTACGTTGCGTTGTTGCAGGTAGCGCGTCGTACCGGTGCACGGGTTGAGGTCATACCTGACGACGCAAATCGTGTTCTCGACCCGCAAGCGCTCGAGCGTATGATTGATGCTCACGTACGACTGATCGCAATCACGTGGGTGCCGACCAATGGCGGCCTCGTCAATCCGGCTGAGGCCGTGGGACGGATCGCGCGCCGACATGGTATCCCCTACTTGCTAGATGCGTGTCAGGCGGTTGGGCAGATGCCGATCGATGTCCGTGCACTTGGTTGCGATATGCTTACCGCAACAGGCCGGAAGTTCTTGCGCGGTCCGCGCGGGACAGGGTTCCTGTATATACGTGACGATTTCCTGAAGGGCGTCGAACCTGCCATGATCGACCTGTTCGGAGCACCGTGGGTTGGACCTGAGCGCTACGAACTTAGATCCGACGCGCGACGATTCGAGACGTGGGAAGCAAACTATGCAGCGCGCCTTGGACTTGGGATAGCTGTCGATTACGCGCTTTCGATCGGCATCGAGAGAATCGAACGACGTTGCCGTCTGCTTGCGGAGGGACTGCGCGAACTGCTCGCTGCAATCGCTGAAGTGTCGATTCATGATCTGGGAGAGCATCCCGCTTCAATCGTCTCCTTCACAGTTCGCAACGTGGAAGCACGCGAGGTCATGCGTCAGTTGGCAGCAGGGAAAATCAATGTGTCAGTCTCGCCACCAACAAGCACCCCGTTGGACGCAACGCGTAGAGACCTTCCCGATGTCGTTCGCGCGTCGCCGCATTACTACAATACATTCCAGGAGGTTGAAACTCTCGTGTCGGCGGTCCTCCGAATAAGCGGTTGATGGTAGCCTCGCCGAGGCTGCCTAGTCGGGCAGCGGCTCATAATCAAGGTACGACAGCAAGCAAGCCGCTGCACAATTGGACAGCTTCCACTCCGCGAGAGCTGAGAACCTGCCTAAGCTACTGGCTTAACGCTTCGTTAGGCTGTTATTCCTTGTCACCGTGCTGGTAGCATCCAACTAAGCCATTCCCGACCACCACGAAGCCATCGGCAACGCGGCGACACCCCCTGCCCGCACGTACGACGACACCGCGGCGCCAAACATTGACGCCCACGTGTCGCAGATCGCACCCGATCAGACGTTGATGTCGCGGCCACGAGTTTCCGGCAACAACAGCGCACCGACGATCGCCGTCAGGCCGGCAAGCACCACCGTGTACGAGTCTACCGAAGATTTTACCGGTCGCAACCACGACCGCCGTCGCGACGAACGAAGCAAATCCGCCGATCCAGCCGTTTCCGAGTTGCAGGGCTACGGAAACGCCGCTGTATCGAGTGCGGACCGGAGAGAGTTCGACGAGAAGCGCTCCGAGCGGCCCGTAAACCATGGTCGCCAGGACGACCATGGCGAACAAGATGGCTATGACCATCGGCCTGTTGGGCTGCGCCGGCGTCTTTGCCGATGGCAGGCCTTTTTCGGTCAGCACATTCACAAGCTTGGTTTCGTCGAAGCCTGCGACTGTGATCACAATGATCCGCCGCCTCTGCTGCTGCTTCTGCTGATTATGGAAGGTGTCGAGGACCACGGCTCAAGTTTGGAACTCCTGCTGATTCGCTGGAGCTGAAGCTTGCCGAAGGAGAGCTCAATAGAAAGCGAGTGACAACGCCGCTCCGCATCGGAAGATGGTCGAAGTCCGTGCAGTCTCAACATCCTCTATTCGTTGGAAAAAGCAGAGGCAGGATGGGATCGAGTTCCTCCTGCTCCAGCGTCTTGGCATCTTCCTTCGCCAGGTACGCCGCCAGAGCTGCAATCCCGGACTCCGGCGGACATCTCGCCGGGGCGGACTTTTTCGACGGCACCTCACCGAATCTTTCAGCTAGTTCGACGCTCATCAAATGAGGTCGAACCGGGCGACCGACGGCACGCTCGATCGTATGGAAGATCCAGGTGCCGTCCGGATCGATGTCCGACCAATGGAAGAGCGGCGTGCATTCGGACACCATGCCCGCGATCGTTCGCAGCGCCTGTTGGGTGGCGAGCGAAGGATAGCCACCCACGTACATCGTCGTGCCAAGTCGACCAGGGTCCGCCTCGGCAATGTGCCTGTTGAAGCTTGCGAAGTTCTCTATCGTCAGGACGTAAGTCGGAGGCTCGCGAAAGCGGATGCGATCTGCCTCCTTGGGCGTAATTCCGAGATAGTGGGGTGAGGCGCGGGACAGATCGGCCCCATCTAGATCAATCGGCCCCGCGATCAGGAGCGGGGGAGCGAAGCGCTCCAACCCGATGGTTCGCAGCGCCTCTCGCGGGCGGGCGCCGGGCGGAAATTCGAGAATTCCGTTGAGAAGCCGCACGACGACGCCTTCTATGTGCTCGAGCGTCTTGCTGTAACCCACCGTCCTTCGTGAAAATGTTTTATAATCGACGTCCAGATGCTTGTTGTCCAGGATCGCCTGAGCGAGAGCGAAGGCATCACGCAGCTTGTTGACGTCCGACGCCCCGAATCCATGCCAGCTCTTCCCTCTTCCCCAAGCATCTGTGATCGACGGGATTGCCTCGACCAGGCGCCCGTCCAAGGCGAGGCCGGCGACGAGTCGCATACCGGCATCTTGCGCGAGCTGTCCGGCCGGAACGCGACCTAAATGGCCATACAGCGCATTGGCCGCGCGCAGCCTGACGTGCGCGATCTGGTCTCGTCTGGCACCCTTCCCCTTTCCGAGACTGACTGCGCCGGCCTCTTCGGCGCGCGCGATTTGCTTTAGGAATGTATCGGCAGCTACCACAGAAGAAAACGCGTCGTAGTCCGGATGCGCTATGGGGCTCGCGGCCCCGCCTTCGTATCGGTCCAGGAGGTCGTTCAGTAGCTCGTTTGCGTCAGTGAAGCGCCGCGCCATGGCTACTCGGCGGCAAGGCGCGTGGCGAGCTCATCTTCGGACATCAGATCCGGATCGATCGCCATCAGTTCGCGCTTGGCCTTTTCCTTTAGCGCGACCACGGTCGCCCTCGACTGCTCGCCAATGCGATCCACTTCCACGATCGTGTCCATGTGCTCCAACACCGCGACCCGCTTCTCGAATGGCGCCGCGATCACGAACTGCAGCCCCAAATTCTTGTAGAAGCTCATCATCTGCCGCTGGTTCTTGCCGTCCATCTTGGAGAAGGCCTCGTCGAACATGGCAAGCGCGAAACCCGAAGGCTTTCCGGCACGCCGCTCCGCGCTGCCGTAGACGGCCGCAAGCGAGGCGCCGATGGCCACGTAGATCGGCACCTGCTGTTCGGCGCCTGATCCGGTGCCGCGCCGCTGCTCCCAGCGGCTCGACCGCCCCGTCGCGACGTCCTCCATATGGATTTCGAAGGTATAGAAGTTTCGGTAGTCCTCGAATTGGGTGAAATCCTTGTCCGGATCCTCGAGCAACGCCTCGAGCGCCAGGATCGTGTCCTTGTGCGGAAAGTCGTCGGGGACGTCGCCGCGGAACAGCATGTCCAACGCCTCCGGAGACGTCTTGCCGATCTCGATGATCTTCAGGATCGGTTGGAATTCCACCACCTGGGTCCGGTGGAACGAATAGCGCTCGTTGTGGAAGGGATGGGCATGAAGACTGCGGGTCAGCGACTGCAGATCCCGCTCCATCTTGCCGATCCGCGAAGTCAACGCGTTGATGAACTCCCCGCGCAGAAGCGTGGCTGCCTTCTCGGCCGCTTGACGCGCCTGCCTCTCGTACTGGCGCAACTCGTTCGACTCGATGTCGTCGATCAACTGCGTCATCCAGGGCTTGACCTCCTGGAGAGGCTCGCTCTCGATGCCGACCTGGGAGCTGACGCCGAACTCCCCGAAATACACCTCCAGCGCCTCGCGCACCTCCCGCTCGATCTCCCTGCGCTTGTCGTTCGCCGCCTCAACATCCTTGGCAGACTTCTCCGCAATGACGCGATGGCGTTCGACCTCGTTCTTGTGCGGCCGGGCATCGAGACGCGCCCGGTGCACCGGGCGGCCTTTCGCCACCGAGTAGAGCGAGAGGTTCTTGGCGAAGAGCGACCAAGCGATCTTCAGGTTGAGCTGAGAGCCTGGCACGTTTTCGCCATCGCTCAACCTGCTTCGCGCCGTCCTCACCTCGCCGTCGTGCTTGTTGAAGGCATCCTGCTGGGTCTTGCGCTCCGTAAGCCTCCTCTGCTTGAGTTGGTGCTGGGCCAGCTTTTTGTCCCGGAGGCCGCCGTCGCCGGCGCTGTTGAGGGCCGCAAGCCTCGCCTGCGCGTCCGCTGCCTCGGCTTGGGCTGCGGCAAACGCCGTGGCTGCGGCCTTCAGGTCGTTGGAAGGGGCATCACAGAGCGTCTTCAGCGCCATGAAGGCGCTGTCGGCGAGTTGAGCTTCCTTTTCGGCCAGCGTCAGCGAATCCGCCAGATCTTCGGCTCGCTCCTGCAGGGCGCGCAGCGCGCTCGCCTGCGCCGCCTTGCCGATCTTGTGCTGCGACGGGTCGATCGACCGATGCGTCCGGACGAGACCGTCGTCGTAGAGGCCGTCCTTCATGATGGCGCGGCCGGGCCTATTGAACTGGTCCAGCGTGTCGGCAAGCCGCACCGAGCCGTACCGGCGCATGATGAACGAAAGCGCGTCCGCATCCTGCGTCCGGAAGATCGAGGGGAACATTCCTCGCTCCGGCTTGGCCCTGAACTGTTCAAGCTTGTTGAGACTCACAAGGGAGGTACGGCGGAATTCGCGGCGTCCTTCCTTGAAGATTCCCGTGGCCACTCCGATCTGCGTCCGGTCGACGAACACCGCATCGCGGTCGCGGCCAAGTAGGGCCTCCGCGGCTCCTGCCCATTCGGGCTCGGCGACTTCGATCAATTCGCAAAGCACGCGCGGCGCCATTCCCTTCTGCCGAAGTCGTTGGCAGAGGAGTTTCGTATCATCCTCCAGGTGCGCTCCGGGTCCTCCGGATGCATGCTGCCGGATCCGCTCGAGGAGCTCGTTCCGCTCGCTGCGCAGCTTGGACACCTGTGCGATGATCGTCTGACGCCCCTCGTCCACTTTCGCGAGCCGCTGCGCGCCCAAGCCCGTCACGGCAGCTTCCGCGGCAGATAGCTCCCCGGAAACTGAGGTGACGGAGCTCGCCCCTGCGGCCGCAAGGAGACTCTCGACGATGGGAATGAGATCGTCAAATCCGTGGCCCGCCATCGCGCGCAGCGGCTGCAGCCGCCGGATGGTCTCGAGCCGAGCCTTGAAATCGGACGTCGCGCGCTGCGCTGCCTGCTCGGCTACCGAGGCGCTCTGCTGAAGCGACTTCCTGCCGGTCTTGGCGTCGTGCTGGGCGATGGCCTCGGTCAGTCGTTCGATCTCGTCGTCGATCGCCTTGATATCGTCGTCCAGGAACTTGAGTTCGCCAGTGGCGGCGTCGCGCTGGGCCGTAGCCAGTCGCAGCTTGTTCCTGAATTCGCGGTTGGCGGCTCGCGCAGCGAGCCATTCCGCGCGCTTGGCGATCCACTGTTCGCGGAAAATGGCTTCGAATGTCGCCTCCAGGTTGGCCAGGATTTCCCTCAATTGCTTGAGTGCCTCCAGCTTCAGGCGCATCTTCCGGATGGTATCGCTGATGTTGCGGTAGGTCTGGATCGACTCGCGCAGCTCCTTGATCCCGATCGGGCTATCCTCGAGGATGTAGTTCCGCACGAACTGAGTGGCGGTCTGATTGTGGTCGAGTGTCATGGCGTTGACGATCGACTTTTGCAGCGCGCTCGCGTTCTGCTCGCCCCACGGCGAGTGCGGCAGGAGATGCCGCATGTACTCGCGGACGTAGTCGCCCGCCCGGTCGCGGTGATTGACGAAATTCGCCTCGCCGACCGCGGCGACAATCCTGGCGCGCACGTCGTCCCACTGCGCGGGGTACTGCGACTTTCCTTTCTGTTCGATGAAGTCCTTGGAGGTCAGGATCGCTCCAACCGCGACGAACAGTGCAAGCACGGTCTCCCTGGTGTCTGACTTTCGGGCCTCCAGTGCCATTCCGATGGTGACCGACGGCCGCTCTCCGTCCGCGTCTTCGAAGCCGAGCGCGATGTAGGTGCGCGCCTCGTCGCGCCGCCGCTGGTCTTCGCCGAGAGTTCCAAGACAGTAGTCGACGACGCTGCGTTTCGAGGCGCTGCGAGATTTTCCGCTGTCGCCGGCGACCGCGTTCAGGCGCAGGAAGCGGCGGCTGCCGCCCGTGAGAACGACCTGCGCCATGTCCAGGATCGTCGATTTGCCGGAGCGGTTTTCGCCGAGCACGCCGACGTGACCGGCCACTTCGATGTCGGCAACATCGAACAGATGCCAGTTCACCATCGTGAGATGGCGGAGTTCCATCATGTCTCTCCTCCTGCCCTTTGCGGGAAACGAGCTTCCTCGCTGCGGACGTAACGCTCCAGGCGCTGAAGGGCGTCACCGCCGCTGATTAGCTTGATCATCGGGCGAATTCTGACCTCCCAATCTTGCTGCTCGTCATCGAAGTCGCCGATCTCCACCAGGTTGCGCTGGGCGACCTCGCGCAGGATGTCGCGGAAACGGGCTGCGGAGATCGCCCCTCCGCCACTGTGCTGGGCCATCTCCCGATAACGGTCGAAGAGGTCGTTCAAGGTCGTCACCACGACCGCGCGATCTTCGACCGCGCCGATGTTGACCTCCTGTTGCCAATATGCCGCCAGCACCAGCACCACGATGGTTTCGTCGAGCTTCATCCGGGGCAATGGCACGTCCTCGTCCATGGCGACGATGCCTGCCCACTGCGCCTCCGGATCGCGATGCACCCGATAGCCGCAACTGTCGAAGAAGCCGTCGATCACATCGCGGAAGCGGCCGTCCATGATCGTGTTGAAGACGCTACCGGTCCTTGGGTCTCCCGCGAACACGAATTGTCGGCGCAACAGGAAGTGCAGCGCCTTCCGGAGATCGGCCGCCTTCTCGGCGCCGGAGGAATTCTCGATGTTCTCGAATTCGCTAAGCATGGACCGTCCTGCCCTTCCGGAGCGGGCCCGAACGCCGGACCAGGAAATTGGCGCACCGAAGCCAGTCGCTGTCGTGCGGCGGCGTGTCTGGACACGGCTCGAGTTCGAATCCGGCGGCGATCTGCACCGGCACTTCGCCGGTCAGCGCATAACGACGGGCGCAATCGAATGCGAGAAAGTCATCCACGGTGTCGATCTCCATGAAGCGGGCTTCTTTGGTCGCGAAGGGAGGTACCTGCCCTTCGAGAAAGCGTCTTACGTCCTCGGGGTTCGGCGCGATGCGCGCGATGTATTCGAGACGGAGTTTCTTGCGCAGCTCGTACAGCGGATCCGATGGCGGTCCGGCGAGCGCCCTCGCCTCGACGGGGCGGCGCGGCAGCCTGGTCGGCGCCTGATGATGCTCCGACCAGGGTGACCGCAGCGGCTCGACGCTCCACTCGACGCTCGCCTTGTCGTGCCGGCCGTCGCGCAGCAGCGCGTCCAACCGACGTACCAAGTCGCCGGCCCGTCCGACGAGCCCCTGGGCTCCGCGTTCGGCGTATTTGATCGTGTTGCGGACCCGGGCCTCGAGCTGCCTGCGGAAGGTCTCGATCCGATCGAACATCTCGCCGATCTGCTCGAAGATGTTTTCGATCGCCAACAGATCGTCCGCAGCGGCCATTCGCCCGTCCTCGACATCGGACGCCATACTGGCTGCCACGTATTCCTCGGCGAGCACCTGCATGGTCTCGGGAGTGTAGGAGACCCGTCGGGCGAGGTCGACGATGGCGTCGCGGAACCGGTACGGATGGTTGACGGTCAGGATGGACTCGAAATCCTTCAACAAGAGCTGGTCGACGAACTCTTCGAAGAAGGTCTCCAGGCGAGTGCCCACGGTCTTCGACTCCATAACCGTCCGGCGGATGCGCTTCAGGTCGGCGAGAATTGCCCGCAAGCTCTTGGTGAACTGGTCGGCCTGGTTGCGCGCCTCGCGGACAGCTAGTGCGGCTTCGCGCTGCTTACGGTCGGTGATCTCGGGCGTGAGTTTTTCGACTGCCTCGAGATTGAGACGGATCTGCACGATCAGTCCGCCGAACCGCTGCGAGAGATCCTTGTTGAGACTAGCCAACCGCTGGATGACGAGGAGTGGTCCCATCGCCATGTCGACGGTGACCCTCAGACCGTATTCCTCCTCCTCGAGCCATCCCCAGGCGAGTAACCGCGCGTAGAGCTGCCGTGCCAGGCCGAGTGCTTTGTCGCCCTTCTCGGAGGCGAGCGCGATATCCGCCTTCCGGATGCGGCGGCGGCCCGCCGAGATCATTTCCGGCAGCGCGCCGAAATCATCGCCCTCGTTCCACAACGCAGGATTCGTTCGCATGACGTCGTAGACGGCGTGGACGACCTGTTGGGGCGTCGGAAACGCAGGCGCGCCCGAAAAGAAGCGCTCATGGAGGTCGAGCAGACACGCTGCGTACAGGTGTTTGTGATCGCGCGAAAAGGCCAGAAACGCGTCGTCATGCAAATGGCGGAACAAGGACAATGGGCGCTGCTCCTTGGACCGGCTTCATCCCGAAGGACTCATCAAGTCGGCCCCTAAACTCATGATATGCGGCAGAATATTGTGGTTGAGGGTGGGTTCAATAGGGTGCAACCAGGGGGATGGTTCTTACTATGTTCCTGGTATAGCTTTCCAGTCCCGGCGTTGTCGAGTCTCCGAAAGTCGCAGCAGGGATCCCACCGCCGCTGGCTTCAGCGGCTCTAGGCTCCCGAAGGTTCGACGGGTGTCGGCCAGCGATACTACTGCCTAGCTGTTGAAATCATTTTGCTTTCTCGACATACGTAGATTCGGCGAAGCAATTAAACGCATATATGCAAACATTTATGCATATTTTGCTTTGCGCATCCCTCACCCGCCACCAAAGACCAAATGCTCGATGAGTTGGTGCGGACCATCTTCCTGTTCGAGGCCGACCACGTCCTGATCAGTTCGGGATGGCGAAGGCGGAGGCCTTCATCGGATTCCCGGCCGGAGACAAGGGCGAGTACGTCCACGAGTCGCCCTCGATGCTGGACCTATTGTTGTTTGCGGACATCACGGCCTCGTTCGAGCGGGCGTATGAGTTCGCGTTCAATCGCAGTCGACTGAACACATTCGGCGAGCACGAAGTCCAGGATCTTCAGGTCTTCATGGAGGGCACTGCGCGCATCGGCGGGATTTCCTCCGGCGGAGAGCAGCACCAGTTCATGACCCCGGACGGATATTGCCGCACGGTGGCCGACGCCGCGCTTGCCAGGTGGAAGCTCGAGTGGGTGGGTGACGACTCGGCGACATTCACGACCCGCGATTTAGCCGAATCGTTCTTTCGGAGGCCGTATATGAATCGCGCTTCGCGATTTTGTCGACCGCATCAGACAAATAATCGGGATGGTGATGGCCATAGGTGTTGAGCAGCACCTCGAGCGACATTCCAAGATAGCCTGCAGCCTGCCAAGGATCTGCGCCTCTCTGCATGAGCCAAGTCGCTGCGGTGTGCCGCAGGGTATGGGGGGAGACTCCCGGAGCAAGCCCCGCTAGCCTTACAGCACTCTTGAATGCCGTTTTGACCGAACAGCCTTTCCGTTGTATTCGACGAAATGTTTCGCCTCCGGGTCGATCCGATGCCAACGTCGTAGGTGAGCAAGCAAGCGGAAAGGAATCGGCACCGTCGGCTGCCGTTTGTTGGTTTGAGCGCTGCCCTGCTTGAGACGGTAATAGCGGCCGCGCTCCAAATCGACATAAGAGCGGCCGATCGCCGGAATGGGAGATGCCGCAGCGATAGCTCCCGCACGGGACCCGCTGTAGATCCCGATCAAAATGAACCGAGCAAGGTGGCGCAGCGGATGCTTACTTGTGGGGATCTTTACATCATCCGTCGGTCGACGCGAGCCCTTCTGCATTTCGCGATAGCGCCAGCAGTTCCAAACCAATTTGGCCGCATCGCTGCGCGTCAGCCATTTGTCTCGTGGCTGCCCCTTCTCTGGCAGCGACACCTTTTCCCGATGATATCCTTCGGCTGCATGGTGACCAATGGCAGCGCGGAAGTCTTCAAGGTCTCGGCGCGCGCCTCCCCTCTTGCCGCGTTTCTTGGCGTACGAGCGACATGCCTCCCCGTTGACCTCGCCCAACATTTTTGCTCCCCACCACTCGTTCAACCGCTCGATCCGCTTCTTGAACTTGCGGATATCGGGGATGGTATCTTCGCTCTCGCTATCGACATTGAAACGGCCGCGAAACTTGTCCAACTGCGCGTCCAAATAAATCGAGAGGACATCCGCGATAGCGATATCGTCTATGTGGCGAATTCGTCGCTTCGGGCTGTGTTTAGAGCTTATGTAGTCTCTTAGCTTTTCCTCCGCGGCCGCAATCTCATCTGCAGCGCAGCCTGTGCTGACATCCCGGCCGTTGTCTCTGATGATCCAGATTGCCTGGTGAGTGATCTTTCCGCTCTTGTTTCGGCGGGCAGCCTTGAGCTGAAGTCGGGCTCCCTTGCTTCTTCGCGGCATAGCTCTCGCATCCGTTCGATATGAGCCAGCGTTGTAAATTCCTTGCCGGCAATCTTCTCGATAACCAATCGATTGCGATCGCGCTCACGACGCAAACCCGCGACCGTCATTCCTCCCAAAGGAAATGCGATCTTCACGGCATCACCAAGGCGAAGAGGAGTGTCACGTGTAATTTCAGGTTGCGTTCGATTTGGCATCGACGCCCACGGCGCGGCTGTTAAAGACCGAAGTAAGATGTCGGCGGCTTATTGAGAGTAAAGCTTTCCTTCGTTCCATCGCAGGATTGGCGATTTCGTCGCAAAATTGAGCAGGCGACCGAAACAACGTAGCTGAACTCTATCAGTTACTTACTGAGGCTGGCGTGCCGGAGATCGCCATACGAGCTGTGCGGGCGAGAACGAGAGTGGTTGAAGAACTGAGATCTTTGTGATGCGCGGCCAGGGATTAGAATCCGGTTTGTCGGCCTTTTTAGATGCCAGGCTTCCAAATGAGCAACCAGATGGACGCAAGACCTTGATTTCAGCACCAACCTTTCGCTTGAGCGAACTCCGAATGGCGGAATCAATATCCGCTTACACCAGCAACACTATCAACGAACGTTCTGAACTTTCCCGTTTAGTTCGCCCATTGACAACATTCGGGATTATCGGCCGTTCAGAATGCGCTTGCCAGCTTTACCGGCGGAGTGCTGCGCAAATGAACGGTTACTCCGTCGAGCCGTTGGGGGACCCGCCGCCGCGCAGCCGGATCACGCACTCGCGCTGCAATTTCGGCCGGCTATGCGGCTCGCTCACCGTCGGTGGCCGTGACGTCGGACAGACACTAATCGGCGAGGGCTTGGTGCGCCCCTGTGTCTGCAGCGGCACGCGCTGTCCACCGCGGCAGGGATGGTGCGGTTAGGCCAAACGTGTGGTGGCGAAGAGAAGGCCCCGCTCCACCGCTGGGGCTGGGGGCTGAATAGCAATGGAGCGGGAGACGGGAGCTCGTTCGCACCAGCGCTGGAAATCGATCGAAACCCCGACCTGCTGAATTTGCGATCCTGATTCGGGCCTGATGGCGGCTGATACATGGCGCCATTCGGTCCAGCCGAAGCTGAAATTCGTCGGGCCGACGGCCCTAGCCGGTAGCGGATGCCAAAAACTCTTTTAGGAGGCGGCGTCTGATAGTGCTTGGTTCACGTTCTCCTTGCGAAGCGAGCCAGAGGATGCGCTCGGCAACCTCCACCGCAGAGCGGTGCCGCTGACGAGTGAACGACGGGCTGGAGAGAACTTCATCTAGAACGTCGCGGAGCATATGTATTGTTGCTGCGTCGTATGCCATGCGCCAAATATCCCGCTTCCTTGAAACAACTTGCGCCGCGCGAATCGCGCAAAGGGAAGACAAGTGAAAAAAGCGTTGCCGGGCTCGAAATACGTCGTCCCGGCAGCGCCTATTCTCTAACTGAGCGCTGAAATCCCAGTTGGTTTCAACTATGCAATGGTCATGCCACAAGTTTATGACAGGGCGGCCACTCCGTGTATGCTACTCACGGGCGGAGACTGATTCGTGATGCTGGAAACGATTCTGGTATTGCTGGGAATTGGCGCGGTGGCCCTTGTTGCCATTGCATTTTGGGGCTTTCGCAAGCAGATCCGACCTGGATAGGCGCGCGGCGGTCCGTTCTTCTATCTGCCGTTCACAATTCCCGCTCCATCGCAGAATGACTGCTGAAGGATGGTCAGTTGGTTGAAGAACGAAGGAAGGCCTCCGCGAGGAAGTTGACGAACCCGCGATCATGTTCGGGGATGGCTCGAGCATCAGGTGCCGCGTCGTAGACCTGTCTGACCAGGGCGCCGCTATCGAACTCCGGGACGCGAGTCGTTGAGGGTGTACTGGTGCGGACTCCCAGTAGAGGAGGAATGCGCCCCTATACATTGGTTTAACGTCACAGTGCGCCCCAATTCTCACCAAGTTTGCCGCACATCCCAAAGGAAACAGGGCAAGAAGGCACGCGAGGGCAGATAGTGGTCGTCAAGAACATCGTCATTCCTTTGGAAGTCGAGTATCTGCAAAAGGCAGCAAAGGACCGTGGAATTTCTCGTTCCAAGCTTGTGCGATACGTGATGGAGAAGGTCGTGAACGACAAACTCGTTCATGCGATTCTCGGCGAAAACGACTTATCGGACCTTGAGCCGGCGCCGCGACGATATCGGCGGTTTCGGGACGAGCCTAAACGGGACTGATCGTTTTTACGCCGCCGCTCCGATCACCTCAGAGAGTTGCTGCTCTGCTCTGGGCCTCAGTTCCTGTCATAGCTCCCTTCCCATCGCTGGGTGGATGCGGTTCTTCACCTTGATCCAGCGTTTCTGTCGGCTCGATACGGCCGCTTGCGATGTTTGGAAACAAGGCCCTCAAGCCCCATTCGACAAGTTGCCCGGAATAAATCCGGACCGATCGCGCCCCGTTCGAACGGCGCCACGGTGATCCCGTCCGGCCGTCGAGCCAGTAGCTGCTCCAGATTGGTCTTACGCATGTGGAGGGGAAGAGACCGCAGGTCGTAGCCACCCAACGCGAGAATATCGAAGGCGTAGAGCTGCACTTCGTGGTCGTGCTTGCGGGAGTGGAGCGCGTTGAAATCAGAAATGCCGTCGACACCCAAGATCACGGCCTCGCCATCGATGACGAAGTGTTCTTGGCGGTTCTTCAACGCCGCCTCGGCGATCCAAGGATAGCGCCTGGTCCAGTCGGTACCATTGCGCGATAGCAGGCGCACGCGCTGATCCTCCCGGATGACCAATATCCGGTAGCCGTCGTGTTTCACTTCGTGAAGCCAATCCGGCCCCGAGGGGACATGCTTGCCCGCGGTAGCCAGGCAGAGTTCATACGCCATACGCATAAACCGAAGATAGTCGCTTGCAGAGGATTTTACGAATCCCTCTTAAGTTCCAGCCCGGAACAGTGCTGAAGCGAACAGAGCAAAGCGGTGAGCTGTGAGTAGTCTCGTTTCGCTTGGCGCTTGCTAAGCCCAAGGACCAAGCACCACCTCCAGCGGCCCCGGCCTCACAGCCCCCATGGCCGGGGCCGTCTTTCGTCATCGAGACGAAGCGCGGATTGAGACGCGGTACAGTGGCCGCTTGCTCCTATGTCGGAAAACGTACAGTCAGGCGTCCTTGGTCAGGCTACCCTCCGCTTCGAGGAAATCCTTTTTTGATTGGGAGACACTGATTTGGCGATCGGTAAAGTGAAGTGGTTTAATGTCACCAAAGGCTATGGCTTTATTCAGCCCGATGACGGCGGCTCAGACGTTTTCGTGCACATCAGCGCCGTCGAGAAAGCCGGGTATACGGGCTTGGCTGAGGGCGCTCGGATCAGCTACGAACTGATGGCGGGGCGCTCGGGCAAGATGTCTGCGGAAAATCTGCGGATCGGCTGACGGGAAGACCTGTCAAGGCCCTCCGTCAGGATTCCCGGGTCGTTTTGATTGCAGTTCGCGTATTGCAGGGCGGAGCGGCCCGCCGGTTCACGCTGGCGGCTTCCTCATAGGGGAGTCACCAGAGAGCGCAGCAGATCCCAAACCATTCGAATGTAGGAAAAGAAAGACTCGTCTATAAAACGGGCAAATGGCGGCGAGTTCATTATAACGATGCCGAACAAGATTATGCCGGCTGAGCCGATGAGCATCTCTTTGAGATCGCGGTGCATGGGGCAGTGTAGATGATGCGGGGGCAGGCTACGAGCAAACATCAGTTCTCAGGTCGCGGTGTCCGTCCTCAAGAGCCGCACATAGGTGCCGCTCTCGTGAAGCTCGAGCCAGCCGCTCGACCGCGTGCTCCCCATCGATCGCGAAGTGCTGCTCCCACGATCCAAGGGAAGTGATCAGGCGCACGGCTTTCCCGCTGCGCTCCGGGCGCAGGCGGAAGCCATCGTATTTGATCTCGTGGAACCAATCTGGCCCCGTCCGCACGGCCTGGGCGGCCGTGGGGACGCAGTAATTTGCTCTAAGCATGGCCGGCATCTATGCATGGGTGGCCAGAAGTTGATCTCGCTGTCGTAGAGATCTTGGGGGATGCGGGCGAGGTCCATGGGTTTCCTAGCGGGTAAAATTCATGGCGAACAGCGCGATAACCGCCATGCATATCAACGTTCTGCGGCCGATGCAGTTCATGGATTGCCATGTGAGAAGAGATTAGGATGGCGTCATGTCGTTCGATTTTTGGCATTGGTCGAGATGTTTTAGGATGTGTTTGACGAGATCAATGATCTGGTCGGCATGAGCCATGTCCGGATCGTCTTGATCGAGCACATCCATTGGTGAGGGGATTGCGAACGACCGTCCCGCATTCCGCACAGATCAAGCTGACGCCATCATCTCCCTGTTCAACAGAATCGAAGCGTTCCTCGAACAGCTCTGCGAGTTTGACCATGCGTGCTCCTTACATGGGATTTCGGTTTCGCTCTGAAACGTCGAGAGCTAAATGGCGCCAATCTTCATGCAGATCGCGTGGGCGACCATGAATATCGGGAGAGCGATGAGGAACCATACGATGTCATCTGCGTCGCGATCCGGCGCAAACTCGCGGTTCGCGTCCGTCTCGCGGCCGTGAGGAACTACTGAAAAGGGACGGGTACCATTGGCTGCGTGCCGCAATCGCTGTTTGATCGCACTTTCCTGATCCCTAATTTTCGCGCCCACCTCACGATGTTCGGCAGTCTTTGAAGTAGGCATCAATGCCCTCTCGTGTCATTTGCGACTGTCACTGGATTGGTTGTTAGCTCGGCTCTCTCATTGTCGGGAAAATAGACAAACGGAGTCATACCCGGTGTAGCCGACCACCCCACGCCCCTCGAAGATCCTACCGAAGCGAGCTGAGTCCGGATCTTTAAGTTTCGGAGCACTAGCGGTCGGTGGCCGGCGCCCTTTCTCGGACGAGCTCCGAAAGAAGGAGTTTGGCAACCAACTCCGGCGGCGACGTTCCCAGCTGAGTTGCCTTGCTGCCGAAAGTCGATTGAACATACACGATCGAGTTCTGGACGAAGTATGTCCCGTGGTACGCGACACCGTAGAGTATCGCGGTGATCGTTTTAACTACCGCAGGCCTGTCCATGTGGGCCTCGCTTGCATCTTGAAATGGGTCACTGAAAATCAGACCAATTGATGCATGATTCCCGTAGGTCTGAAAACCCATTAGATCATTCGACAACCCGCGGAAGCGCAGGCAGCCTGAGTGCGACCGGCACGATTACGGATTTCACGCCGGGTCCGTAAGCGCGGCTGGATCTTCCAGGTACAGGCCGTGGGGCGACTTTCCCCTATAATTGCGGTCAGCCACGCTGAAGCAGTTCTCAAACGGAGACACCCCGAAAAACCGGGGGGTCAGACATCCCGCGGCGCGCCTTCCTCACAGGATCTTAAACAGACCACCGTCAATCAAAGCCTGAAGGTCTGCGGTAACGGTCAATGTGTGAGTTTCGGAGAACACGAGTGTCGTTCGATGTCCGTTCGGAAGGACAAATCGAACGGTGTCCGGGTTGATGTACAAGGTCTGACCGGTGGCAGCGTCGGTCACGCCATATAGCGGTTTGGTCATTTCCCCCTCGCCTTCATTTCCCCTTAGCCTTCAGCCCGATCTCGACGAGTCGTGCCATTATCCTCTGCGGTTTTCGGAGCTCGAAGGCTCCTCCTGATGATAAGACCGACAACGCCGAATGCGATTAAAGCGCTGCCGGCGATGATCAGCCAGTGCGGCAGCTGCAACTCAGAGAGCATGTCGAGCACATGGCTCATTTGCTAATAGGTCAACGCCAATAGCCGTTGCACTATCGCACCCAAGCAGACGAGCACGACTAGGAGCTTTAGCAATTGTGCCAGTCGACCGTCCGGCGCAAACCTGTCTATCGCCCAAAAACAGATCGCTCCAACAACGACGATAATCAAAACGCCGATCAGAACTGAAATAGCGCCCATCTTATCCTCCTCTCAACTCCGCGGCTTCTGAAGCCACCGGTCATTTCTTGGCCTTTAGCCCGATCTCGACCAGCCGGCGGATGGCCTGGGGGCGAGAGAGTTGCTCCTTTTGCTTCGAGATCCAGCCGTCAATGGCGGCCAATTCGGCGGGAGGTAAGCGAAGCCCGATCTGCGGAGCTCCTTTGCCCTCGCTGCCCTCATAAAGCGAGGGGCGCCCCCGTTTCTTTTTACTGCTACCAGTAATTATTGACTTAGCCATGAATTACTGATACCAAAATATGCAAGCCGGGGCAAGGTGGGCACCTCGCCGCCGGCTCTAACCCACAACATGGAGTGACCCATGACGCAGAAGCGCATGCTTGCGGCAACGCGCAAGCGACACGCACATAGGGTTGCGAACGAAGCAGCGACATCCGTTCAGAATGCGGCGCGTGACAGCGTTCAGAATGAAAAAGGAGAGAAGGCCAAAAGTGCTTAAAGATCAGGGACAAAGCTGGCTGGGGCGGGAGGGATCGAACCTCCGAATGGCGGAATCAAAATCCGCTAATTTGTTTTTGTTTATCAAAGGCGCAGCCGAACTTTCCCCGTCCGTTCACCCGATGATGTTACTCACGAATTTCGCCCGTTCGGAATTGCTAGTCCTCTCAAGGCTGAACAGGGGCTCGATTCCCCCAGGGAGCGCCAGCAGCCTCAGAAGCCCTGATATTCAAAAACATCGCGCAAATCAAAGCTTTGTCTGCCTTGACTCGCAGCAATTGATGGTAGCTTTTGATGCGTACGATGCGGAAACACCACCTCTACTCCCGTAGGGTGAGATTCGAGCGCGAGGAAACGGATGTCATCGATGACCGACAGGAGGCTGTGAGTTCAGTCTCGCCGACCAGTTCGCGACATTCTGTTCGCTTGACCTGCTCCGCTACTCGGAGTTGATTATCTAACATCGAAGCTGCACCTGCTTTTTTGCGAGGGGCGCCGATGCGAATTATCCCATACAAAACTACCTTGGTGCTCGTTGTTGGCTTACTGCAGGCCTTTTGCACTCCCATCCGAGCTGACTTCTTCAAGGAGGCAGCAGGCTTCGTAACGGACCCTATCGGGTTGAGACGAGCTTCCAGCGAACTGTCAGATAGCTTGGAACGAACACTCGTTCAACTAAAGGACTTGGAAGGTGTGGCAAACGCGGACATCAAGAACCGGCTAGAACAAATCCGTTCCATTATGAAGGAGGTGAATTTAGACGTAAACGGCACCATTCAAGCAGCTCTAGCCTCGATGCGAGCAATCGAAGCAGACGTCAATCAACATGCTATCGATCTCATCTACCGCACTCAGTGTGCCACAGAGGTGGTGCTGATGTCACAGTTTCAGCGCGCTTTTGCCGAGACCATTTCGAACGTTATCAAGGCGAATCCTGGAATCAACTTCCTCGGCGTCAGAGTAATTGACCTCGCAATAAATAATGTTGTGATTGACGATCCGGATCGAGCCTATTGGAAGCTAAGGGAGTTGCGCTTTGCCGCTCTAAAAGACCTGAAAGAGACGTCTGATGCATACACCATTGTTTCGACCTACCAAAACTTGGAACGGTACGCGTGGTTTACGCGATGCCATTACATTCAGAACAATGGCGGCTTAGCCAGCCGATTTACAGAAGAGATCAATGAGCTTGAGCGATTGTCGACGCCCTGGTTCGAAGTTGTAAAACCCAAGATGTAACAAGTCTTCGGAGGAACAAGGATGACCGCGCGACTGGTTGAACGGTTCTGGGCTCTAGCGGCCAGTGCGCTAACTTCCTGCGCACTTTTGTGCGTATGGGGGCCGCAACCCTTGATGGCTCAGGAAACCTGCAAGACCACTTACGACTGCGCTACAGCCGCTGTCACTGCAGCGGGTAACGCCGTTGGAGCGTTCAAGGCATTGGACCAGAAGGTCAATGGCATTGCCTTGGTTGCTGTGCCTGCAGAAAAGAGAGACGCCGCAAGAAACCCTGCAGATCCGAACTTCACTGCAACAGGTTCATGTCCTGCCGGATCTGCGATTGTAGGTTATTATTGTCAAATAGATGCCGGTGGCGGGAATTTGCAAAACGCGGGGATAAATACGGTTGAAAACCAGTTTACGTGTACATGGAATGGAATTGGTGGACCCTTTAGGGCCTGGGGACGAGCGGCCTGTCTGCGCCTAAAGAAGGATTAGCAACACCGTCATCGGGCGACTTCCCGACCCTTTGAACTTCGCACCGGATAAGCGGCGGGAATCGCGAGCGGCTTCGAGCTAAACTCCAGCCATCGGTGTTCATGTGGTCACCGCCAGCTTCCGATGCGCGAAGGGCAGCACTGCGATGGGGGCTCGAAGGTGCAGCGAGATTGCCTGCATCGGATGGCGGTAAATCGCGCGGAGCACGTCTAGCGACGTTGCGCGAGTCAGCGGGATAATCTTCGCTCTCGTGGCTGACGCACCATTCGCGGTGAGCGGAATAGGCTCGCCGATTTCCACCGTATGCTCGAGACCAAGCTCGCATCGTTCAGCTGCGGACGCGTTCACTGAACTTGCCATCGCAATCTAATGTGACGGCTTCAATTCAGCTCAAGCAATCTCGCAACGAAAATGCAGTCCCAGTACATACTTTTTTCCCAAGCCTTCTCGGAATCGGGTCGCTCCCATGCCCACTGGCTCCTATCCGACGTCGCGGGGCACTCTGTGGACAATAACTCACTTGCGCCTGAGGGCCCGGTCTTCTTGCCCGCAAGAAAGGCAAAGAATGCATTTCTAGCCTCCCGCTCGTTTAAATGAGTAGCTGCGGCTCTGACCAACGCGTCGTCCCGCTCTCCCATTCTTTGTAGAAGAAGGATTTGAACAGCCGCAAGATGCAGAGGGTAATTGTCGCTATTTAGATAGGAACTGGCGACGCTTAAGGCATTGGGAAGCTCAAGTCCAACCGAACCAAAAATTGTCTCGATTTGGTCGAAGAAAAGATAGCCATTACATAGGTCCACCTTGCGTCCGAGGGCAACTCCAACCCGTTTAATGATATCGCAGTCACCAGGACGCAGAGTGCATCGCGCATCGTGATCGTCAGAGCAATACGTGATCCTCTCAGGCAAGGCGTTCGCGATAGCGTTCGTAGCTAGATTGATCTGCCAATCTGGCCAATGTAACTTCTCAATCACGGGCTTAACCACTTCACGAATCTGCGCGCTCGTTAGTTTTCCGCGATGTGCGTCCATCCAAGTCAGCCAGCCGTCGAAGGCAATCGCGTCGCGCTTAGCCAAAACATAGCTGAGCACTCCAAGTGCCTGATCCGGTGAAAAGGAAACGTCCGCGTTTGGATATTCCCGGCCGACCCGGCGCGGCGAACGCCACCATCGGCCGTTGCCATCTTTCGATTGCCGCAGAGCAGCGCAGCCGAGTTCCTCTCCGGATAAGCAGAGGAGGCCATTAAATAACGTCATGTCGCCGTCGCCGCAGTGCTCAGTGTCCGCTGGATCAAATTTTGACGGAAACTCATTCCGGCACAGAAATGCTCCCGTAGGCGGGCGCCAGTTCTTCAGTTTCTCGCTTAATTCGGCGGCACAAACGCTGTAGGTAAGCACAGAAAGGTTTAGGATAAGGCCAAGTGCTCCGATCCAAGCATGAAGCTTCACGGTCGGTGATTGCATTTGTCACCTCCGAGGCGTTGAACACAGCAGCAGTTAGCTACGCAGGGACGGTGATGTTGGAGATTTCTCCATCCGATTAAGGTCGAAGAAATCTCCCTTAAGGCTTCGAGCCAATCACTGCAGTAGTTTATTCAAGTCGTCCGGCGACAAACCTCCGACAAAGTAAGTACCTGCAGCTCCTTGGTTTCCGACTGGTCCAAATCCGGCGTTTGCGCCACTTGCGCCCGCGCCGCCTTGAGCTCCGTTTCCACGACAAAAGGGGAGCGACTGCGCACCACCTGCCCCCCCTGGGCCGCCCTGACCTCCAGATCCGCCGGCGCCGCCCTGACCTGGCGTTCCCGCTCCGAGATTGACCTGCAGAACACGTGTTATCACAGGCACTTGGTCGCTCGGAGTTACCAGAGTGAAAACTCCTCCTGCACCGCCTGTACCACCAGCCCCTCCAGGACCTCCGTTGCCACCGCTTCCCCCAGGGGCGCCGTCATTCGCGCCATGCCTGCAGTTGAATGCGTTTTGACTGGCGGGCCTTCCATAGCCACCGCCACCGCCGCGCCCACCATTTTCACCGACCCCGCCAAGACCACCGGGACCGCCGGATACGTTGATCTTCAGAGTGGGGTTGATCTTTAACGCTACTATCGTCAGGTCCGGTCCAGGCGATCCAGCTTCACCCGGACCTCCCGGCCTGCCATGCTGACCAGCTCCACCCGTCTGGCCTTCACGACCCCCGTTATCCGCTCCGGCGGGGGCGCTTCCCAAAGGGGGTGGGGATGCAGGGGCAGTCTGTTCCCAAGTAACTGTACCAGGCTGCTCAGCATTCTCCGAGACAATTTCTTGAGCAAATACAAACAGATTTCGCCGTGTGGTCAGCACCTGTTGGGAGAAGATTAGCGAGCTACCCGCGGCGAAAATGACACGACGGGCCGCTAACACCGGCGCGTTATAAACCCGCTGCCCTTCGACACGAAAGTCACCGACGATAACAGCAGGACGCGCCTGTGCTGCTTCAACCAACCGGTTTTGAGCTTCTGGAGGACTAAGCGGTGTTTGAGCGTCGGCTGGCGTTACGAAAGTATAGGCACAAAATGCTATGCCACTCACGATCAAGTATCGGCGCATGACAACCCTCCCTGATAATCATTCTTGCTAGAAGCAACGCTGCTCAAACCTAAGGTAGCAATTTTGAGGTCTAAAAACTTTGTGCGGCGAGCCCTCGAAAGGTTCAACGGCAGCAAGGAACGATTCGCCGCAGACTGAAGCATCGCCATCCGTAGATCCACATTGGTCAATTAGCTCGCTTACCCGCCTCCTTAATCGGGTCAGGCCTGGTCATCTCATCGAGCCTACTGTCCTCCGAGAAGTTGCCTTGCCTGAATCGTTCTGCTTGATGCCTGCTCAAACGTGCTCGCGACGTGGGCCTTCAGAAAGACCTCCTGCAAGAGAGCGGAAGTCGTTTTGTCCATCAAAGCCAGACGCCGAGAGAGGACAGAGGCCCCCGAAAGCGCTTTTTGGGCGTGGGAGCGCTTCTGCGCAGAGACCGCCTCGGCAAGCCGAGCGGTGGCAACTACCTAAAGCAGTCTTTTTTAATCCGGGTCCAAGCATATTTCCAGAAAGGAGAACTCCGTTGCGAATGTGCCCCGCGAGGCTTGTACGCATTGAGGGTTTCGGCCTTGACGACCGTCTGTAGGGGGATTTTACGAGCCTCGTTCTGGAACGCCGTTGATCTGCTTTGCGTAGCTCTCAGCGTAAATATCTTCGGACCAAAGTTGAAGACCTGGCCGAGAAATCGCGCTACCGACGTTGGAAGCGGTCGTACTCAGTCGTCAAAAAGCTGAAAATTTAAACGCGAAGGCCCGACCCTACTTCTCGAACTCACACACGCACGCGAAGGAACTCGGGTCTCCACGTCTACTCTGTCCGTGGCTAAGGCCGTGTTTGATCGCCACAAACCCTGAAGCCTCCTATTTGGTTGTGCGCGTGATTGTCACTCCGGCTGCACCATTGTGATAGGAGGGCGACACATATGTGTTGTTGCCAACAGAGCGATCCAGCATGCCAGGATTAAAGTTCCCCGCATCGTTCTGGTACTGCCGCATTTGTTGCTGCTGTTGCTGCTGTTGCTGGTATCTATACATTTGATCCGCGTTTTGCATGTTCTGGTTGAAAGTGTCTTGGCTGCTTTGTGCCATCGCAGTAAAGCTTGAAGCGACAATCCCACTGAAAGCCAATGCGAAAATTGCGCTGTGACGTTGCTTCATGGTGTCTCTCCTTCAATAACTTCGGTGAAATCAACACGACGTCCACGCCAATGGCGGCTACGTCGCAACTTCTAGCTTAGTCCAAGTTGGCTCCCCAGCCGAGTACGTCAATACCCGCCAATGATCAAATCTTCACGAGCGACTTGTCTTCACGAGCGACTTGGAAGGCTCTGGCGGACGGGTGGGCTTGCGGGCATTTATTTCGTCCGGTGCAGGCCACTCTTTGCCCGCTCCGATGACATGCGGGAAGTGCTCACTCTTGTTGGTCCGATTGCCGCATGCTGAGTTGTGAAATGAGCAAGGGTTTTCCATCAGGAAGCAGACGAGACCGGCCCCGTGGTGGACGTTCTTCCCGAAGGAAGAACCAATTAACGTTTAGTGGCGCCCGCAGGGCCGAACGATGACGACTAATATTGGGAGGCTAGGTGCGCTGTCGCTCGGTCGATTGGCGTTCGTCGCGCGATCGGCTAGCGGCGGCGGCACCTATGACATCAGGAGGCGAAGAAGACTATTCGGGATATCTAGCCGATTTGACGACCTTCAACGCGTTCACCAATTCGTCCGTGACCATTACGACTTCAGCGGCACGACCCAGGTGTGCCGGCCACGGCCCACAGAGGCGAGGACTTCTGACGGCGCCCCAGCCGGTCGCGCGCACCGCCAGTCGGCGGGCGGGCGCGACCCCAGTACCGCGCGTTCACCGCGATGGCCGCGAGACCACCAGGATCGAAACGTCACCAGCATGGTCAGCGCTCTCTGATTTGCCCAAGCGCGCCAATAATCGGGACACCGCAGTCGGGTGCCACTCGCCGCCGCGGGGAGCACCGATGCCTTGCCGGTTAAGCTCCTCGGCAATGCCCCGGACGCTCGTGATGCCTGCCCTCTCGATGCCATCGATGATAGCTTGGAGGTCCATCGCGCGCTGCCTGGCTTTCTCCTTGATTTTGGCCACGGCCTCCGTGTTGCCTGTTTGCTTTCCACGGAGAGCACGAGCACCGTTTGGATTGCCGAGTTTCACGCCGCGTGCCTTGGCCGCTGCCAACGCTTTCTTGGTGCGCTCGCCTATCAGGCCAGCCTCCAGCTCCGCCACGGAGGCCATCTGCGTCAGCAGAAACTTGCCCATCGGGCCGGGAGAGACGCTTGGGAGGTCGCAGAACACCAAGTCAACGTCACTCGCAACGAGGGAGCGCAGGAGGTCAACGTTTCGCGTCAAGCGGTCGAGCTTGGCGAACACCATCTTGCGCCGATGGCCTTAGCGTGAGCGAGAGCCGCAGCGAGCTTAGGCCTGTCCGACTTCCGGCCGCTCTCAGTCTCCACGTACTCAGCCACTAAGGTCCACCGACCGCCATTGAGGTAGCTCGTGACGGCTTCCCGCTGAGCTTCGATCCCAAGGCTGCTTCGCCCCTGCTTATCAGTCGACACCCGCAGATAGGAGATGAATTTTCCCTGTGCCACGGCCAAAAGCCCCCACACACTTTTTGATGTAAACGGACGTTAGATCAATTTGTGTGCAGCCGCCAATGAGCAATTGAGAATCGAAGGGATTCCGTTTTGCATGGCTCGCAGCCGATCAAGCCCCAGAGTTGAAATGAAGGCATTAGTAAAGTTCACCAAGAAGGACGCAACGGAGCACGGCAAACGACTTATGGCGTTGGCCCTGTACCGGCGCGGCAAGAGCTTCATCGGAGCAGCGGTCTTGCTTGAACGACAGCCGGGCGCCGACAAGTACGTTGTGCTGCACCTTCTCTGCCAGGGCGTCGAGATAATTCTGAAAGCCCTGCTGCTTCTCTTGGACTATGAAAAATATATAGAGCAACAGCGACGGCACGGGCATGACCTCAATCGTGTGGTGGCGGTAGCCACCAACGCATTTGGGCTGCGCCCGATGCGCCCAAAGCTCACCCAAGAGGTACAAGCTTTGAACAGCTTCTATTCACGGCATCTTTTACGATACGATGGCCTCCATGACATTCTTGTTGATCCTATCTGCATCGAGAGCAACCGAATGTTCCGAAGGATAGCAGCTGTCCTCCGGCTCAGTGAGCGTGAAATCGCTAAGAGTGCTGGATCAAGCCGACCGGAAGATGCCCAGCCGTGACACTCACTCCCGAAGAGCCATACAGCGTAGCGAAGGGCTACGTTCAATCGGCCTACGCAATGATGACCAACCCGCATCGTTTGCAGGTGCAGGACGACATCTCATTCTTCATGGCGTTCCACATGCTGTGCGGCTTCGCCGTAGAACTCTATTTGAAAGCATATCTCCTTCAAAAGGGTCATAATGAGCGCGACTTGAGGAGGAAAGAGATTGGCCACGACCTGCTCAAGCTCCGCGAGCTTTGTCTATCGGAAGGGCTGCGTCATAGTGGGGCGGACATGCTGGTCGGTCTTTTGGCCAAGCATCACAAGGAGTTTGAGTACCGCTATATGAAGCGTCAGGTCATTTATTGGACGGAAGACCTGCGCTCGATCTTCTCGGCGTTTTCGCACCTTGACCGAGACGTGGATGCAGCGATCGGCGCGAGTGCAGCGCGTGGGCTGAAGAATAGGGGGCGCTGGGACTTTCCGACCGATGGAGCTTGGCGACTTCCGGGCCTAACGAAATCTTAGGCGTGTCTGTTTCCTTCGTGGACTTTCGCTATGGACGACCTTGAACGCTATCTCAATGACATCGTTGAGCCGATCGTGGTCGATTTCCGTCAGAGACCGTCAAGCATGAGGTTATGGATCAGCTTGGCCCCCGCAATTCCGCATTTTCGCGCGGGCAATACGATCGGCCAGCCTCTCGACGCTGTTGACTTCAAGCCGATCGTTGTAGAGCGACAGATGGCGCGCGAGTTGATCGAGTGCCTTTGACTTGTCCGCCAGCTTCAACGTGAAGTTCTGATTGCGGTCCCAGCCCCATCCCACGATCGCGCGGCGCACGTTCTCAGGCAGACCGGCAATGTGGGCAGGCGAGACGATGCCGCTCACGGCATATCGCTTGCCGTTGATCTCAACCACACCTTCGCCGGTCTGGTATTCAGCCCCGGCCTCAAGCTCGCGGGCGGTGCCGATCAAGTCAGCCGGATCATAGAACGCCATGGCGGCGATCTCTTTGAGCACGCGCTCGGCATCGATTTCCGTTCGCTCGGAACGCTCGATTTTGGCCGCATCGATCGCGGCCTTTATCGCGGGATGGGCCACGAGGCGAGGCCCCTGCTTATCGGCGCTCTCCCTCGAATAGCCAGCACGAATTGCCGCCTGGGTGGCGTTGAGGTCGAGGAGAAATTCCAGGACAAATCTTTGCTGCTTCGCGGTCAGTGCCATGCCACGAGACGTTGCACGCGAACAGTTGCCGGGAAAACAACTACTGCATTCTCCTACGACGGCTGTCTAGCGCCCTCAGAACTGAGATAGTGCCCGCGAACCATTTCTGCCGGCGCAGGATAGTAATGCACAAATCCGCAAAAATACGTGGACAGCCCGAAACACCACTCGCGAATCAGTCGCGAACTATCGGTACCCTTAGGTTGCTGTTACTTTGGCTCATGCCGAAGCACTAAACAGCCGATCCGGAACGCTCGTTCTGTTTATAGGAAGCTGAAGTGAGCTCGCTAATCGAAGAAATTCAAAAAGAGGCGCTGGATATTACGATCCCTGTGTCAACCCTGCTACGCAAGGTTCGACTTGCCGCAGCAAAGTTGAAGCTCGACACGGTTGAGGGTTGGGTCACGAGCGAACTGAGCGGCTATGAAGAGTCTGTACCAGCTTATCGGATGATGAAAGGCACGGTGAGGTACAACAACGGTTATACCGGCTGGCAGATGCTTCTTGGCGACACAAGTTCCTTCTCTCAGAAGGGGAATGGCCAGTCTATTTCTCAAATCGAGTCTATGTTGGAATCCCCAGACAACAAGACCTTTCACATCCAGTTTACTGGGAAGCTCGCGGAAGCGATTTCGAGAGCTTCCGGGGGTGGCCAGGCCTCCTACGCCCTATTTATAGACCGAGCGCAGCTTTCCGGGGTGCTATCGGCGGTTAGAAATCTGGTTTTAGATTGGGCAATCAATCTCGAAAGGGCTGGGATCAAAGGTGATGGAATGAGTTTTTCAGAGAAAGAGAAGAAGATAGCCGAGAGCTCCTCTTCTATTACGATCGGGACGATCAACTCGCTTGTTGGCTCAATCGGAAATCATAATTCTGTCGGGTCTATCACGGTAGGCACAATTTCGATCGACGCAGCGAAGTCGGTCGTATCCCAGATCAGAGCAAATGCGTCTACCCTCGCCGATCTGACGGCAAACCCGGCCAGCTTCAACGAACGACTTCAGCGGGTCGAACAGGAATTGAAGAGCGCTAAGCCTGACCCATCGCTAGTTAAGGCACTTCTGACGGACATCCGCGCGACCTTGTCCGGGGCTGCAGGCAATCTCATTGCAAGCGGCGCAGTGACACTCCTTAACAATGTTTTGGGAACAGGCGTTCCGGCGTAGCCTCTAGAGTTTTGCAGGAAAGAGGGAACGGTGCGTTATGAAATCCAATGCTTTGGATGATCTCTATGCACGAACCAGCCCTGCTCTTTTGGCGATGCACGCCTGCGAGAGAGCCGCCGCCGAATATGACGCAGCAATGTCGGGTGAGACGGAACGTTGGTTCTTTGCAATCACCGACGTACATCAGGCGCTGACCGCCGCGTTGGTCGAGACGCTCAGTGGCACAGCAGGGATTGGTGCCCTCCCGACCAAATTGCAGAAGCAGTGGCTCGACTATTTCGAAGCGAGACGGGCCGCCGACATTCAGCCGCCTGTTGATGACCGGGTAATTACGTTTGGAGAACTCCTAGATCGAGCACGCGATCCGGCGAACTGCCACAACATGCAAGGAACGCTCACTCTGACCGAGGACGAAAAGCAGGACCTTCTCAGCTTAAACGATTTCCGAAACGACCTAGCACACGTCAAGCCCCGCGGTTGGTCACTCGAAATCGCCGGTCTACCACGTATCTTCGGCGCAGCAGCCAAAACCATGCGGCAACTGTTCGACATGGCTTCTCTTCGTCTCCATTTGGAGGAAGGTGAGATTGAGCGCGTGGAAAGGGCGATTGATTCGATCGCAAGCCGGCCGTTCTAAGGTTAGTCTTGAGGCGCAATGAGACGCGTCATATCGCATCACAGTCCTCTACCGTGTAAGCCCGTATATATATCGATGTATATCCTTCCTTTTGCTCGCGCGTGTATGTAAATAAAGTTGCGTCTCACCGCGGCTCAGCGCCTCAAGTATGAAGCTGCCCACCTCTCAGTGGAAGAAGAACAATGGCCGACCTCAATTACGTCTGGGAAAAGTTTTCGACTGCTATTTATTCGCTCGCCGGCAATGGCCCTATGCAGGAGCGCCTGCGTTCTGCTTACCTGAGCTTTCATCCGGTTCAAATTGCTGACTTCAATGACGATCTGGAGTTGCAGGCTGACTATCGCGAAATCATGGACCGACTTACGGCTCGTGCAGAGGGGTACCCCGGAGAGGGTAAGGTGCCTTCCACTCTGCGCCAAATGAGCGATGACGAGGCGAATGAACTCGCCAACCTCATCATCAGCTTTTGCTTTTCCGTCGCCAGGGCTCGGCTCGACAGAGCTCGCGGCTCGTAAAGCTAGCTCATCGCCACGTGTTCACTAGTCACCACTCGCGCAGCGACGGCGACGAACCTTCACCAAGTAGCCTGATACCCTCGTAGCATCGCACTTGCGAGCCCTCGATGCGAGGACGCGCGAGCCGCAAGCCAGGAACCGCTGCCCGCAAATCGCGACCGAAGCTCTGCGCGGTCCCGGCTTCCCGCCGCCCGTTTGCTTCGCACCAATCTCGCCAAGCAACGAAAACGTCGTTGGCCGGCGCGTGCGTGCCCGGCGAGACCACGCAACGCGCCTTGATAAACGCCGAGATGGGGGAGCCGAGTTCTTCCAATTCCTCGATCGCATCGCGAGCGCTATCCGGTTGCAAGAAGTAGCCGCGCTCGCGCAGCCTCAGATGGCCATCCTGCGCCCAATTCAGAATGCCTGGCAGTTCGGCCAATAGCCGATTGCCGAGCCCGCGATCTTCCTGCCCGTAGAATGAGCGCTCCCTAGTCAGCACAATGAACCTGCTCGCCAAAGCACCGGAAGCGTCAGAAAGGTGCGGCAATTCGTTCGACATAATGACGAAGCGAACTCCCAGCCTGCCGGTCCATGCCGCCTCGAACTTCCGGTCAACCGTTATGCTATCTTCTCCAGAGATGGACAGCAGTCGTTCGGCGATCGCTGTCTGATCGGCCTTTCCGCTCAAACGAGCATCGCCGATGATGGCGACCGATTTACCGATTAAGGGCGCTAGACCAAAATTTGTCGCTAGGCTGGCCAGCGTCGGCGCTGTCACGCTGTCTTGTCCCAACAATGCGGTCAAAACGCGCGCGATCGTTCCCTTACCAAAGCGCTTGGGGCCGACGACGAGCGGGATCTTCTGGTGCGACGTATCGGTCGAGAGTAAATACCCGAAGATGTCCTGTAGCGTCTCGATCGACTTCGGGTCATTAGGCCAAATCAAATTCAGGAAGCGCAGCCACTCGGTAGGCTCAGGCGCATCGGCACTATAGGTGATGCCGGTGCTATTCAAACAGAAGTAAGATGGCGTTGGCGGGTAGATATCTCCGCTCGCGAGGTGCAGCAGGCCGTTCCGCACGGCAAGGAAGTCACCGGCAGGGGCATGTCGCCCTGATCTTCCAACCAGGCAGGGGCCTCGACATGGCTGGGTAGGTTGCACACCGCTCTGAACGCCGCCGCGACATTTTCCACTTCACCCCGGTTGGGTTGGAAATCGATCTTCTCACCTTCCTTGCCGTACCGTTTCGCGCCGTCGAGATAGCGCCAAATCTGAGCTTGGACGCTGTCTTTGTCGGCATCCCGGTAGCACGAGCCGTTCCAGCGCCAAAATGTGCCGCGATAATGGTGCATGGTGGGCAGGCCACCAGTCGTGAACTTGTCAGCCAAGAGCGCACGAGCGGATGGCATCGGATCGCGCGGGTCGAGAATTGGAGCCTCAGCCTCGCTGCGGGCGCGCCGTCTAAACTCCACCAGATCGGAGGCGCTGGTAGGCTTTCGCGCGAGATCGGCCGACGTAGGACCGGCAACAGGCGCGGGCCTCTCCACGGCCGGCGCTGGCGGTTTGGGCGGCGTCCATGCGCGGACTGTCTCGCGCATGAAGGCGTCGAGCCGGGCCTTATCCCAGCCGTCGCGGATCGCGTCGGCGCAATCCCAGTTTTTGGGCGGATCGTCGCGCATGACGTCCATCACGCACACGGTGCAGCGGATCGCCACCAGGATTGCGGCAATCTCGCTCGCGGTGCCAAGGCCCGGCGCATCGGCGTCCGGCCAGATCACGACGTTGCGGCCGGCGAGCGGCGTCCAATCAGTATGCTTGACACCTTGCGTTCCGCCCGCCCAAGAAATGACGGTTCGTCCGGTCGCGGTGGCGAGCGCGTCGCGGCATTCCTCATCGCCGACGACGATCACCTGCCGAGCATCGCCGAGCGCGGCTAGCCCGTAGAGCGGGAGCGCTTCAACAGGAGCATTCATCTTCAATCATCGCCTGCCGAGGAGCCGCCTGAAGTTCCTACGGCGCGCCGCAAGCTCTCGGTGGAGCGCGTCGTAACGGCTGTGGACTTCCTCTTGCAAACCGAGACGTTGCACCACGCCGATCAAGCGCTGTTGTGTTTCCTCGGTGTCGCAAGGATGATCGAAGCTACCGTACAGAAAGCGCGGTTTTCTCAGCGAGAAGATCGGTGGATGCCCGAATTCGACCATCGGCAGGATGACGACCGCGCCGTCTGGCTGCTTACGACACAGCGGATAGAGCCGGCCGTCGAACATTTGCAACGATCGGCCCGGCTCAGTGATCCAGCCCTTGGGAAAAAATATCCACTTATGTACTCGGTGCAGTCGTCTCGCCTTGTCTGCGATGCGCGGATCTAGTGCATCGAATGGATCAAGTTTGATATCGTTGACGAGCCAATCTGTCGGAGGAACGTGCGCGTTCACTATGCACTCCTTGCTTCTTGCAAAGAGGCGAGCACTTGTTGTATGGATCGCAAAGCCAATCACGATCTAAACGCGGTGCCGCCCCGGTTTTCGGAAATGAAGCCGGGGCTTTTCGTTGCCCGGCCTTGAGATCAGGCGGCTTCGCTGGCTGAGCGCATCGGCTTGGACAGGACAGACGCGGCGTACTCGTCGAGATCAGCATCGGTGTAGACCGCGCGGTAAGGCTCCTTGCGAAAGGTGGGGCCACCCCCCTTGGAAGCAAGCGTTGTGAGATAACCGTACGAACGCCTGATGCCATGGCGTTCCAACAGGTAGTTGGACGCTTCTTTGCGCGAAAAATATTGAACACTTTGCTGCGAATTGCTCATCGGTGTCGGTTCCAATTTTAAGGCCTGCACCGAATGTCCATCGAGATGGTTGTTTCTCATAATCGCTGCTTGTTCATTCATAGCGATTATAGAAAACATCTATCTCCGGTCATGACTGGCCCGATCCCGATTTCGACGGACCGGAGAATAGAAGTGAGCCGCACCCGACCAGCCGCCATCCCGCCAGGGTCATGGCCGCGCCGCATGGCCGCAGCGTTCGCAGCCGGCTACTGCGGGGAGTCCACTGTAGAGGCATTCTTAGAGCGGGTTGGGAAGGAATACCCCCAACCACGCGTACTGGAGGGGCGGCGGAAACTATGGCTGAGGGACGATCTGGATGCGGCAATAGCCCCGGGCGTGCCCGGCGACATCGCAGAGGATTTGTGACCTTGCAGCTTCCCCGTCACGTCCGGATCAAGAGGCTGAAATCAGGCGCGACGTCGTTTTATTACGAGGTCCCGACCAAGTATCGGAACATGAAGTGTCCTGTTCCGAGCGAGCCGCTGGGTTCTGATTTTGCGATCGCTTGTGAGAAGGCTGGCACACTCAACAGGTTGTTCGATGAGTGGGATCGACAGCGGAAGGGGCAGCCGATCGATACACCGGCAGCGCCGAAGATCGGGACTGTCGATTGGCTATTCCGCGAGTACAAGCAGAGCTTGGCGTATACCAAGAAGGTCGCCGTCCGGTCGCGACGAGATTACGAATGGGCAATGACGCTACTCTGCGACACGCTGACAAAAAGCGGCGACAGAGTTGGGTCTAGGCCGATCAGAACCATTACGCCGCGCGGCGCGGACAAGGTCTATCAGAAAATTGTCATCGGCCCGAACGGCCGTCGCGACCGCACTGCCGAGAAGGTCGTGAAGCTATGCCGGAAGGCGTGGCGAGTTGTGCACCGGCTATTCCCTGACGAATTCGCAAAGGACGTTGCGAACCCCTGGTTGGGCGTCACTCTCGAAACCCGTGTGAAAAAGACCAAGCCTGCCGTGACGCGCGACGAGGTGTACGACTTCGCACAAGGCTGCATCGCTGCCGGTGAGCCCGAGGTCGCGGGCGTCGCGGTTATTTGCTTTGAGTGGCTACAGCGCCCCGAAAACGTCATCGCCGGCCACATCAAGTGGAGCGACTACCGTGCGCCGAGCGCACCGACGATCATCCGCGTAGCTCATCACAAGACAGGCACGGTGTCCCCTCACCCGCTCGAAGAAGCGCTGCCGGACGGCACCGTGATCAAGTTCTACGGTGATGCTGAGGAAGTGCTGGCAGCAGTGCCGCGCGTCGATGATCCTGCGCAAGGTTTCAAAGGGCGTCGCCAAGCCGTTTGCCTTCCCGACGATGCAGCACAAGGTCCAGCGCATGCGCAAGAAGCTGGGCCTCCCGGCGCACTTCACCTTAGACGCTTGCCGGCATGGCGGCATGACCGAACTTGAGGAAGCGGAGTTGACAGATGGCCAGGGCCGCGCGCTCTCGACGCACAAGACCCAGCAGTCTTACGAAGGTTACGCAAAGCGCACAGCAAAACGCATGTTGTCAGCGACGCGAAAGCGCCACGCGCACCGGCTGGCAGAGCAGAACGAACCGGGGGATTCCGTTCGGAATGAGGTGTCGGAAAGCGTTCGGAACGGCACCCCCGAACAAAAGAAGATTTCGACGTAATATCAACTGGCTGGGGCGGGAGGGATCGAACCTCCGAATGGCGGAATCAAAATCCGCTGCCTTCCGCTTGGCTACGCGCCAAAGTTAGTCGGGAATCCTAAAAAGCTCAGTGCTTTTAGGAGGCTACGCGTATAGTCGCTACGCCGAACTGCAATGTTCTTCCGAAAACGTCCTCATGTCGCGTTTATGTCGCGTCGAGATCGCTCCCAGAGATTTCCAAACCTCCCGAAACCTTCCCTTTTTGTCCCGGATTCCGCCTATTTGGATGTTCGGAAATCGGGTTCGTAATAGCGAGACTGAGCCCGTTCGACGCTTTCCACCGGGCGGCCCAAACTGCCGCTGACCACCTGCATGAAGATCATGATCAGCGGCGCCGGCAATGCCGGCGCCGATCATGGCCGCGATGATCGCGGTCTCGATGTCGACGCCGACGATCATCATGGTGCTGCTGGTGCTGGTGATGGTCTATTGCCAGCCCCCAAAAGCTAGGTCCCCTTTAGAAGGCGTTCGCATTCCTGGGCTCGTTTGGTCAAAGCCGTTGCCAATCGCTCGATAACGGCGTTCTCCAACCCCTCCTTTTGCGCGCGGGCGCGGATGTCGTTCACGAGGCCGGGGATCTGTCCGGCCATGGAGATCAGGGTCCCAATGACCACATCCGCGTCAGCCCGCGTTTCGCGCGCGAACTTCTGCCATTGGCGCAGCCCAATTTGATCGAGCTTGTATTCGCCTCCGACCTTCATGGCGAGTTTGACCTTCCGCTGGTCGACGTGATCGTAAGGAAGAATGCTGGCTATGTCGTAGAGCGGTGCGAGGCGTACGTGAGGGCCGCTAGCCAGAAGCAAGGAATAGTTCTTTGCGTGAGCGTCGGAGCCTCCAATGAGCCAGTTGAACCCCAAAGCGCTGACGAACGTCTCAAGGTCAGCCTCGCGGTCTGTCGAGTAGGCGCGTAGGAGCTCGATCACATCGGCGGGCGTTGGTCCGCCCTCGTTCTGGTATTTCTTGGTCGGGAGGATGCCCATGGCTTGGCAGATGTCCTCCTGATGCACGCGGATGATGTCGTTCCCACGGACTTGCCGATCGTAGCGTTCAACCACGATCGCGATTTCCTTTTCGAACCGCATCACCTTGGTTTCAGCGGCCGGCAGCCCGAGTTCGCGCGCGAGTTGCAGGCAAATATGCTCATTCTCGGCGTGACCATCGAAGTGGCCTGTCGGCGGTTTCAGGATATGGGTGGTCGGAATGCGTCCGGACGGAATGCCCCATCGCTTGTTCAGGGCAAAAGCCGTTTTCGGCTGGACGCCCGCAAGACTGAATTGGCCCGTGTCGCGGGGCAGACGCCAGGCAGCATGATCCTCACGCAACGCCTGAAGCCGGTTTGCTAGTTCGGGCTCGTCCAGCCATTCGATCTTGTGGTCTTTGCCTGTCTTTAGATCTTCCAGCCGATCCGGCGTTACAAACTGGACGGCTCCGGCGCAATCCTCGCCGACATTGGAAATGAGAGCAAAGACGTCGCGAGCTGAGACCTGGAAGTTCTTTGCCCAACGATCGAGTACGCGCTCACTGTCCGGCAGAAGCCCCCAAAGAAAGGCCTGCACGGCGGCAGGGCCGTGTTCCTGTGCGGCAAGGGGCATGGACAGCGAGAGAGCGTAAGCTCCCGCTGATCCCCGCCAGTCGTCGTTATAGACGAAGGTCAGCCGGCTGCGGGCATCGCTGCGCACCCGGCCAACTTCATTGCCGTCCAGGAGCACGACAAGTTCACTCGTCATGCTTTGCCCTTCTTGGCTTTGGTGACGATGGCGTTGATATCAACCGCGGAGGTTGACCCGCGGCTGGTGGGCGTTCCACTGTTTGCGTCCACAGGGATGCCGAGGACGTCGAGAGCGCGGAGGACAAGCGCCAGCTCTGCGCGCGGATGTCCGTGCTCGACCTCGATCACCCATTGACGGCTGACGCCGATGCGCTTGGCCAGTGTCGACTGGTCGAGCTTGAGGCGTTTGCGTTTGTCGCGAATGACGGCGCCGACCTCGGCAGGTGTACGTATGAGCATGGGGCAATCCAAATGTCAGCGTTCGCTTCCGTTAGCGTATGTCACCGTTCGCTGACAATCGAAAAAGTCGTCGTTCGGCGACATTTCGGGATGTCATCGAACGACGACTTAAAAAAGTCCGGAAGTATCAACCTTTTCAATAGCTTAAACAAGATAAACCTGGCATTAACCAAGCAATACCCGCTCCGCTCCGGCCAGTTCCTCGCTGTCATCATGACACGGAAACAGGTGACCGTAGATGTCCAAGGCCACGCGATGGTCAAATGACCAAGGCGCTCCTGAACCACCTTCGGCGGCAATTCGAGGCGGCCATCGACCTTGCGGTTGATACACCAGCTCGCGAAGAAGTGCCGCAGTGAGTGCAGCCCGGAATATTAGGGTTTACAAGCTGCGGGGATCGATGAGCTTGCGGGCCTGCCTACAAAGCACAGCTTCGTTGATGGGCTGACAGCATTGATTAGCTCCGCCAGTTCGGGATCTCTTGCAAAGCTCAGTTCAACAGCATCGAGCAAAATCCGGCCTCAAAATCGAAGTGCTTGCGGTAACGAGAGGCACTTGCGGCCGGATCAGAATTGCGGGCCTGCCAAATGAATTATGAGTGAATGTAGAGTATGTACTGTCCTCGCCTGAGCCCGGCATAGCCGTCAAGACCAGAGTTGGACGAACCGAAGACACTAGGATGCGTGCATCAGGCGATCGTCAAGAATCGCGGCGCATTCGCGACACTTCCTGCTTACGCCACTCGGCTCGCGCGCAAGGTGTTGGCGATCGAGCGCGGCGATGTAAGATGCGCAAGCGAACTCGCATTTTCTAGCGCGGGTCGGCTCCGTGCACGACCGTCATCGCCGCGTTGCGAGCTCGGTACCATCAGGGCATCTACAAAAAAACTAGCCTCTACTCACAGCGTTGAGGCCGCTGCCACGATTTCGCCTCTGCGCGATCGGCTAATTCATCAGTGTCATCCAGCGATTCGCGTGAGGCATGGGATGCCCGACTTGACGCTCTGGAACAAGCTGACTCGCAAGGAGCAGAGAATTGTCATTAAGCTGTTCGGCGGAGGTTCCACGCATGGCGACAGCCTGATCGAGACGGTCAACCTCACGCGGCTGGGTCTCGTCACTGAGAACGGTTTAACCTCGGCCGGCCTTGAGGCCTTCGTCGCTGCTTTCAAAGCGCAACGTGACGCGCGTCAGCGGGAGATGCTGGCGTAAATCGCGCGGCGCTACCAGAACGGAAAGCCGGCTGCGAGATGCTATGTTCGGTTAGGTGGGTCGGGTGCGCTGGTGCGCTGGACCCGATGCCAAGCTAAAAGTGCTTGGCGGCTAGCAAGCCCAGCAGCACGGTGCCTGACACGGCAAATATCGCGATCATGTTGCGCAAGTTTTCGCACGGCGACGAAAACTGTCGTGGCATCGCCCGGTGACGAAGTCGGATTAGACTTCTTTTGCTTCGGCCTGGCGCTCTTACCGTTGCCGAGATTGCTCAAGATGGAGGAGCTCGGAGCAGCAAACCCCTCCAATGTGTCATTCGGCCTGCATTGAAACAGATTCTACCACCTGCCATTCGCCGGCTATTGCATTCTATTCTAGCTCCGCTGTACACGGCATCGTCGTTTCAAACGCTCGCGCATTGGAAGGCCCTTCCGGGTTTAAGCCGATGAAAAGTGGGTTCGCGTCCATTTGAGCCCGCCGACATCTTGGTCTGAGCATTCGCTAAAGCCGCGGCCACTCCCACCCTTGTCGAAGCTCGAGAGATCATAGCCGAATTCCACTTGATGATCCGGCGCGGAGCCGCCGCCGAGCTATCGTCATGGATCGAGCGCACTCGTGCCAGTCTCATCTGCTCATTCGCTCGTGGCGTTACGATTGATGAAGCGGCAGTTCGGGCGGCAATCACTTTGCCTTGGTCTAACGGGCAGACCGAGGGGCAGATCATCCGCCTCAAACTCGTTAGACGGCAAATGTACGGCCGCGGCAAAATCGATCTGCTTCAGGCCAGACTAATCGGCGCAGAATAGAATGGTGCTGCATCAAAGCCGCGTCAGAGCAGACGAGAGCCAAATTTGAACACCGATTGACAGGAAGTCGGCCAGTACAATCAGAAGGTTTAAGGGCGCTGGCGAGCTTTCCACCAAGACGCGGCTCCATGATCTCGACGGGTAGTGTCCCCTGTCAGCCAGCCGCACGCGCCCTCAAACAGAACTTGGAGCGGGTCGGGCTGTGAAGTCAGATCGAATAGCGCGCGGTGTTCGACGACTCGAATGGCTCCAACCAGCGGACGTCGGCAAGTGGTACGTCAACACCGATGGAATCGATCGCATTGCGCCGTCCTGTTCGGACTCGTTGCTAAAGCTTTCGAGGTGTTGTTGCAGGTCCTCCGACTTCTGCTGATCGTGCCCCGCGGGCGACTAAAGAGTAGCCGACAGGAGGGGCAGTGATAGCGACAGCGCCATGGCCACATGACAGCGGACTATCGCGCGAGTGCAGCGTGAGCAAAGTGCACGGCCAGATTGCCAAAGGTGGCGGACTTTCCGAGCCTGCAAACTGGATAAAGAACACGCACCCTTAAAGGACCACCGGCGGGCGACGGTGACAGTTGAGGTCCTGGCTCGATCTCACGCAATCTAGGGCTACTGTTCAAACGCCGTTTTCGACCACGAATTGCGCCGGCTTGCCGTGACTGCCTTCAACCAAGCCCCTCCCCATCAACAGCTCGCGGGTATCGCGCACCAGCGCGGGGCTGCCGCAAATCATGACGCGGTCATGCTGCGGCTCGACTTCCGGCAGTTCGAGATCCGAAAACAACTTGCCTGACGCGATCAGGTCGGTGATCCGGCCGCGGTTGCGGAAAGGATCGCGGGTAACGGTCGGATAATAGATCAGCTGGTAGCGCACGAAATCCCCGAGCAGCTCGTCGCTCGGTAGCTTCTCGGTGATCATTTCGCCATAGGCAAGCTCGGCAACGCGGCGGCAACCGTGTAGCAGCACGACATTTCCGAATCGCAGATAGGTTTCAGGATCCTTGATCACGCTCAGAAACGGAGCAAGACCGGTGCCGGTGCCAATCAGATAGAGATTGCGCCCATCCTCGAGATTGTCGATGACCAGCGTCCCGGTCGCCTTGCGGCTCACGGTGATCTTGTCACCTTCCTTCAAATGCTGCAGACGCGAGGTTAAGGGATCGTTCGGCTCCCTGGTCGAGAAGAATTCTAGCCGGTCCTCGTAATGGGCGCTGGCGAGGCCGTAGGCACGCAGCAGCGGCTTTTTGTCGACCTTGAGCCCTATCATAGTGAATTCGCCGCTGCGGAAGCGGAACGATGGATTCCGCGTGGTGGTGAAGCTGAAGAGATTGTCGGTCCAGTGATGAACGCTCAGCACGCTTTCCTGGCTGAAGTTGCTCATCTCACCGCTCCCGCGAAGGTTAGAGTGTGATCCGGGCACCTGTTTTCCGGAAACATCATGGTCAAGGCACCAAACGCAACGAGCGCGTTCGCTTTAAGCGAACGCAAAGGCAAGGAGGCTCGAGCAGAGCACCACCAGACCGACCACAGTCAGTGTCAGGAAGCTGTCGGAGACAAGGTCACGATTGCGCATGAAACACCCACGATTGCTCCTAGGAGCGAGGGCAGCAGTTCCGCCTTGGCTTGACGAGAAAACGGCCGGCCACCGCCTCAAGCGCCTTCTGCCGCCAGCGCTCGTACTTAGGTCTCGGGAATGGGACACCGGTTAGAGGGATGCGGAGATCGTCGGGCCCACATCACCTCTATGGCCTTGGCTACATTAGACCTGCCCTTGCGTTCGTATCGTGCGTGTTTTGGGCTGAACCCGCAGCATTGCTTCGTTCTGTCCGATATGGCGCGGGAAAGCGGCGTGATGTCGGGCGGTCACGATCGACACAAGCTGCGTCATCCTACCGACGTCATCGATAGAGAAAGTCGTCGGCGCAGGCGGCCGTAACTTATGATGCGTTCGGCATCTCATTTTCGTCGAGAACTATCGATCTCATACCGCCCCACCGCAGGTTAGCGCACAAGCTGCCATCATGGCCGCTGTGCTGAATTCGGCGATCGATTAAAAGCATAGGTCAGTACGCAACGTACAGAACTAGGCCCCCGCGTTTGCGATGACAGAGGACAAGGGGGTCGGCCCAGCTCTCGGCCCCGCCTTAGCCACCGAAATAATGAGTTCGGCCACCCCATGCCGCGCCGGACGTGGCGAACTTCAAGAATTTATCTTTTCTCAAATGTTTGCCGCGACCTTCAGTACTGGCGGCAACGTTAGAGCCAGTCCTGCGGGGGTCCCAGATGAGGACATATCTGAGCTCGTATCTCTCAAAGCTATTCGCGGGGGATCTGGCGGCTTTCGGCGGCCCGGCGACTGATGAAGCGGTCGCAGGGCACATTCGCGCGGAGCAGATCTCCCTCGTGCTTGGTTATTCCCTGGGCATAATGCTAGCCAACGCCTGCAATGCGACGGTGCTTGCAATTGCCCTCTGGCACTCTCCCAACAGAAACTATGCCTTGATCTGGGCAGCTGCCGTGGTTTGCGGCGCGTTATCGATAGGCTTGAAGGCGCGTTTATCCCGACGGATTACGAAGCCGCAGTTCGTCTCCCGACAGGCCATGCATCGGCTGGTGCGAAATGCGCTCGTCCTTGGAACCGCCTGGGCGGTCGTTCCGGTAGCTTTCTTCGCCGACGCCTCGAATGGCGGCCAACTCGTGATCACATGTCTTTGCTCCGGGATGCTCGCGGGCGGAGCATTCGCCTTCGCTACGATTCCGGTGGCGGCCGTTGCATTCACGGCTCCGATTTTCGTGGGTACGGCAATCTGCCTCGGCAGAAACGGCGATTTCGTCTATCTGCTCGTCGCTATCCTCGTTGTGGCCTATGGCTTCGTGCTTCTGCGCGGCGTTTTCGCCCATTCTTTCGAATTCACGAAACGCACCATTGCTCAATTGGAAGCCGAACGGAGGGTCCGGCGGGATCCCCTGACCCAGTTGCCGAACCGTTTCGCCTTCAACGAAAGCCTCGAAGCTGCCCTCAACCGGTTGGCTCGCTCAGGCGAGGAATTCGCGGTTTTGCTCCTTGATCTCGATCGCTTTAAGGAAGTGAACGACAAATTCGGCCACCCCGCAGGAGATGAGTTCCTCGTTCAGGCCGCGGCGAGACTGCAGCGATGCGTGCGTGAGACCGATACTGTCGCGCGGATCGGCGGGGACGAATTTGCGCTGATCGTGACCAATCTGGCCAAAGTGGAAGACGCGTTGGAAATCGCCGAGCGCTTCGTCGGCGCTTTCGACGAGCCATTCCTGATCGAAAGATGCGAGGTCGCGGGCACGACGAGCGTCGGAATCGTCTTGGCCCCGCGCGACGGCGATACGCCTCATGAGCTCCTGAAAAATGCCGACCTTGCGCTCTATCGCGCAAAAAAAGCGGGGCCCGGAACGGTTCGCTTCTTTGAGGTCAGCGACGACAAATCAGCGCGCGATCGAAGAGCGCTGCAAAGGGATCTGGAGGAGGCGATCGGGAGAGACGAGCTTTTTCTCGTCTACCAACCGCTCTTTGATATTCGCGAAAACCGAATAACTGGCTTTGAGGCCTTGCTGCGCTGGCAACACCCTGTCCGCGGAGTCATTTCGCCGGCTGAGTTCATTCCAATTGCCGAGGAAACCGGCTTGATCCACCCGATCGGTGAATGGGTAGTCCGACGCGCCTGCTCAACGCTGTCGAACTGGCCCTCTGATCTCAGGGTTGCCGTGAACTTCTCTGCAGCTCAATTCCATAACACCAGCATCCTGCAAACAATCGTGCAGGCCCTGACGCAGGCCAGAGTCGCCCCTAGCCGGCTTGAAATCGAAATAACGGAGTCGATGCTGATCTCAAAGTACGGGCCGGCATCATCGATCCTGAGTTCACTCCTGCAACTGGGGGTGACGGTGGCGCTCGACGATTTCGGAACGGGATTTTCGTCGCTGACCTATTTGCTAAAACTGCCTTACACGCGCATCAAAATCGATCAATCTTTTATACGCGACATGCTGACACGGCCGGATAGCGCGGCGATCGTAAAATCAATAATCACGCTAGCGCAGGATCTGCACATTGGCGTGGTCGCGGAAGGCGTCGAGACCACCGAGCAGCTCGAGTGTTTGCGCCAAACCAGCTGTGATGAAGTCCAAGGATATCTCATCGGTCGGCCGGTATCAGCCGACCGCATCTTCGCCCTGCTCGACCAAAATAAGCAATGGTCGACGCCTGCCGCTTGAAATGCCTTGGGCAAACCGACAGACTATCATGAAGCGCGACGCCGCGTGCGGCGCTGGCATTGCTAGCCGAATAATCCCAGGACAGGAATGTGACCAACTTGCGATAGCACCGTACTGGACCAAGTTCGTCACATCGTCTTGTTGTCCAGCGTCAAAGGTAAGACCGATATCGATCAACTAGGTCGAAGGTCTATCGGTAGGTACATCGGAGGCGCGAAGGCACCGTTCCGCAGGGCATCCCGCAAATAACGAACCACTTCCACGATGATAATTTGCAGGTCACTTTGCGTACGAATAGCCGTATCAACGTCTTCGACCAGCTTCAACCGCTGGCGTTGCGTGACTTCTCAACCTCGTCCAGTAGACTAAGCCGCACGTGAACTCGCTGCCCGAGCCGTAGCGCACCGAGATCGCTGCGCCCCCATGAAGCTGCTGGAGGACGAGATCGGGACAGGCAATCTCATCGCCGTGGGGATCAGACCATGATTATGAAGATGATAGGAACTCTGCCATCTTAGAAACCTATCTCGACCTTAGCTTCCGCTGTTTCACATCGATCCAGCGCCACAGCCGAAGCGACATCCATGCACTGACGACAGCTGGCTGAAATCTCCGGCGAGACCCAACAAGCTCTGCGGAAAATGAACGGAGCCCGCTCAACGAGGATCTAACATTTAGGAGCGCGATACGTGCGACTGTCAAAATGGCCATCTGAACCAGAGGCCAGAAGGGCCGGCGGCGTCCTACTGGGGCGACCTTCAGGTTCGGCAAATAAGCCCTGCCGCGACAATCGTTTCGTGCTCTATGAGCGCCTACCGCGACTGTTCGCCGAGCTCGCCTGGCGCGCGGCGACGGTCGCCATCAACGCCTATTGTACGATCTCGACCGCATCGAGCTTCTGCTCCCCGACCACCGCGGTCTTGAGCCGATCGCCGCTGGCGCCCCTTGCGCGGCAGTTCGGGTCCATTAATGGTTTTCCGTTCACGCACAGCTGACTGCACAACGCCGCAGCGAGCCGACTGCTTCAAATGAGCTTCTAGATCTGGATCGTTGACATCAATTGCCCACCACGTTCCGTCCAAGCATATCAAGGGTGACGAGACGAGAATTTTACCTCCCTTGCCAGAACGCACGTCGTTAAGCTCAACTTTCACGATTTCCGCTCCCACCCAATTCAGATTTCAGTGTCGGCAACCTATCCCGAATGGCTCCAGATTTAGTTGGAAGAAAATGAACACTTTTAGACGTTTCCTCAGCAATTGCCTGGGGCACGGGGGCCGGGCAAGGGGGCGTTTGGCTCGGCTGTTCGGCAATCGGACGCCGCCATGTGTCGCGAAAATTAACCAAGAATTGTTTCTGTTACCCATAACACTTCCCTAAGACTTAAAGCTAAGCGAGACCAACTTTTGCTAGTGGCTCGCGAGCAATAGTCGCGCGGCAGACGCTGACGCTATCTTTCCAATTTCATGGAACGCATGATGAGCGATCTTACGGACACCGCCCGCCATCCGCAGAACCCAATTGCCATTCCCGGCTTACGGAAGGATGACGTTGTTCGCGGAATATACTGCATGATCGCCGCGAGCGTGATGTTCGCACTATCGAGCGCACTATCGAAATGGCAAGCCGCTCTCTACCCAGTTGGCGAGGTTATGTTCTTTCGCTCCGTTTCTGCGTTCGTTCTCTGCGCCGCATTGATCCTTCCGGCAACGGGCATGTCAGTCTTTAAGACTCGGCGGCCCCGCGCCCATCTTGCGCGCGGGCTCTCGCAGTCGATCTCGCAGACGTTCACTGTCATCGCCGTTAGTCTGATGCCGCTTGCAGGAGCGATCGCAATCAATTTTTCAGCATCGTTGTGGGCGGCCTTGCTGTCGTTTATCTGGCTTAAGGAGCGTGCCGGAATCGCGCGTTGGAGTGCGCTGGTAACGGGATTCGTCGGGGTTCTCGTTGTGGTAAATCCAGGTGCAGATTCGCTGCAGATTGGCGCATTGTTTGCGCTGGCAAACGCGGTTATGTATGGCAGCGTCACGGTTGCCGTTCGCGGAATGACCGCAACTGAGTCTGCAAAGACGCTGTTGATGTGGCAGATGCTTACGGTAACCTTCTTTCACTCCTTCTTGCTGCTGTTTGGATTCCGGATGCCCGCCCCGGCTGACGCAATCATGTTGATCTTGAGCGGTCTTACAAACGCCGCGGCACAATATTTTTGGACGCAAGCGCTTCACCTAGCCCCGGCAGCCGCCGTCTCGCCATTCTATTACCTGACGCTCGTGTGGGCACTTGCGATCGGATTTTTCGTTTGGGGCGACGTACCGACGCTTTGGCTTCTGATCGGGTCCGGCATTGTTGTTGCATCGGGCCTGTTCCTGCTCGTGCACGAGGCTCGGCGGCCAACCAAGAAGCCGATCTCCAGTGAACAAACTCGAGAATACGGTCTTCAGAAAGTCGCTGGCTAAGCTGGTCCCAACTCTAGGCGACGAATTTGCGCCCGAGCGACCATTTGGCAATCATTTCAGGAACTTTCGCTATTGGAACAGGCGGACTGAACAGATAGCCTTGCCCTTCGTCGCAATCGAGCGCCGCAAGAAATTCGTACTGTCCGACGGTTTCGATGCCTTCTGCCAACGTCGTCATTCCCAGAGCGCGAGCAATACTCACCACGGCTTGCACAATCACAACGTGCTCGGTGCCTTCGGCAAGGTCAGAAACAAACGACCTATCTATCTTGATTTTGTCGAATGGGAAGCTGCGCAGATAACTGAGAGAGGAATACCCGGTACCGAAATCGTCCAGCGAAATACGGACGCCGAGTTGCTTCAACTGACGCAGGGTAGATAGGGTGGATTCATTATTGGTCATGAATACTCCCTCGGTAATTTCAAGCTCAAGGCGATGCGGCTGAAGTCCGGTTTCCGCAAGGGCGTGTCTCACGACCTCGGAGAGATTGGAAGCCGCAAACTGAATCGGAGAAAGATTGACCGCAATCTTAAGATCGTTCGGCCAATGCGCGGCGCAACGGCACGCCTCTCTCAGAGCCCATTCGCCAAGAGGTTGAATGAGTCCAGTATCCTCCGCTACCGCGATGAATGTTGCCGGCGGTATCATGCCATTGACCGGATGGCGCCATCGCGCCAGGGCTTCGAATCCGGTTATGATGTTGCTCCGCAAATTGAGGATGGGCTGATAGTATAATTCCATCTCATTTTGCTCGATCGCCTCTCGCAGATCGATCTCAAGCCGCCGTCGTTGCCTAAGCTCCCTGTTCATTGCAGCATGATAGAATTTATAGCTGCCCCGACCTTGGGCTTTGACCGCGTATAGTGCCAGATCGGCGGCAATTAGAAGGTCGTCGCAATTTACTCCATCGCACGGTCCAACGGCGATGCCGATACTGATTCCAGAACGGATTCGGTGGCCGCCAATCTCAAAGGGCTTCTGTGCTGCCTCGATCATCCTATTCGCCAGGGCCTCGAGCGCTGGTCGAGACTCAACCGTCGCCACAACAGCTGCGAATTCATCGCCACCGAGGCGTGCCAGCACTTCATTTGCACCGAGCGTACTCTTTAGGCGCCGGGCCATCTCCTGAAGGAGCAAGTCGCCGGTCTGATGGCCGAGCGTATCGTTGATAGCTTTAAAACGATCGAGATCAAGAAACAGGACGGCGAATTCCGCCGGTGGCTGCCCGTTGTCTACTGCCGATGGTTGCCGGCGGCTCATCTGGTCGAGCATAGAGCGGAACATCCGCCGGTTTGGGAGACCGGTGAGTGAATCCTCGGAACTAAGGCGGACTGCATCTGCTTCAGCGCGCGATCTTTTTGTGACGTCAGTGAAGGTTTGAACGAATCCACCATCGGGAAGACTTTCCCTGCGAATCTCGATGATTGATCCATCCGGCATCGTTCGTTCGCTAACGCCGAGTTCTCCTGCGACAAGATCTGCCAAGATCCGAACAGACACCGCGGTCAATCTGCCCGTCGGTGTCTCGTATTCGGCGAGTTGATCGACTCTTGGTGGGTTCTGTATGAACTCTACGGGCAAATCGAGCAACTCGCCGCAGCGACGATTGATAATCGGAATCTGCTGGTCATAGGTAACCAGCATAATTCCTTGGTTCATATACTCGAGCGTAAGGTCAAGCTGATTCGCTTTTTGTCTTGCCTTCGCGTCTATCCGTAGAAGCTGCTCAAGAGCAATGAGAACCAGCAAAGTAAGTACGGTGCCCACCAACGAATTCAACTTGAGCGCGTTCCGAGAGCTTTCCAAGATCTGGCTTTTGCTCAAGCTAACGCTGACCCACAATGGATAGCCCTTGACCTTGCGGACAGTAATGAAACGCGTCTCGTTGTTGGCAGGATCAATGCTCTCAAATGTAGTTTCGACCCCGGCTCGCATTTGGTCGAGCAGTTCTGTTCCGCTAAGATCGTCTCCAAGTGCGTAACCGACCGCGCTCCCGCCACTCGAACGAACCACGCCATCACTTCCGATCAGGGCGATCGCCGCCGCCGATCCAAAATTGATATTGTTGTAGAATTTCGTCAAATGGTCTGGATTGAGCGAGGCCACGACGACGCCGCCGAACGTCTGGTCACTGTTCACGAAGCGCCGCGTGAATTGCACGGACCATTTTCCGCTGACACGGCCAACCACCGGCTTGCTGATAAAAAGCTGATCCGCGATGTTGTTCAAATGAAACTTAAAGTGCTCTCGATCGCTCAGATCCAGGGCAGGCGCGGGTTGAGGACCGCTGTTCGACGCGCGCATAATTCCCTTGTCATCAATAATGGCGACTTGAACGATAATGTCGCTCAGCACGTCGGTCGTGTTGGCAATAGCGCTGAAACTAACCGAATTTTTCCGGGTCTCAATGCTCCGTCGCAAGTATAGGAGCGCCTTATCAATTTCTCCGATTGATCGAAGAACATTCTCTTCGAATACCAGCGCAAAGTTATGAGCGTCCCGATGCGCCTCTCTTTGATCCCCCCGAACATCGCCGAAGTATTTTACAGCAACTCCTGCCCACACCATGGTGATGATCACCAGGCCGAAAATTGCCGAGCTTCGACGCTCAGCAATCAGCTTTGGCAGCTCTAGGATTTGTAAATTCATGCCGAAAACAGGCCCCCTATCGGCAGGGCTTACTCGTCGGATATTTCGGGCGACTTAACTTCATTGATCGGCCACCGGAGCGTGGAAGGTTAACCTTAATAGATGAGTCACCACTCTTCCGAGTTGACGCTGAGAAAAATAACCGATTATTAACTCGCGATAAAAAGATCTTCTTTCGGAGTTCATATGTCGGGTTGCGATACGGCTGTTTCGAAAGAAGACACATCAACCAACACTCAAATAACGGCTTGTCCGCAACCCTTTGGCAACAAAGCTGTTGACGGACGATCAATCCAAATTGCGGTGCCTGTCACTCCTCGAGCCAAGGAGATCGCGCCAGAAAAGGTCCTGCAAGCCTTCAATACCTGGGCTTTTAAGCGTGAGCAACCTGACAACTCTGTTGCAATGTTGCAGAGCATTTCGAAATCAATTGCGGTCAGAAATCCTGTTCCGTTTGTGCTCTATTGGGGCAAAGGTCCGCGGTCCAACATCGACAAGCCAGACTTCGAATGTCTGAACTATTTGGCTGCCTTCACCCACCGAATCAGTAAAACATACGCGCCCGGGGCAGCACTAAGATTGATTTTCACCGATACCCATGCGGAATTGAACGGACATTCATCACAGAACATACGCCAATATTTTGATGAGGTTGCGGATGGCGCCCGCGAACGCGGTTTCGAGAGCTGTTGGTTGGGTGACCTCACAAAGGCCGCGGAAGCGGATAACACAAGTCCTTTAATCGATGGAATCGTACCGGAGCCGACGTTCCAGCGGCTGCTTGCTAGCGCGATGAAATGGTATCGTGGAAATGGAAGTTGTGAAGAGGGCGCATTAGAATATTACCGGATGAACATGGTCGAAAAACGTGCGGTCGAACGCGCATTTCCTGACTCAATTTTCATCACCTTCAATGGAAGCGAATTTCGAGAGCTTTTTCCCCAAAGCCTTCCAATCTTCTACATGTATTCGCTTCGCAAAGGGATCAGCATCAAACCTTGGTTTCTCTTCCCAGATACGGCCGCCTGCGAACAGCGAGCAAGTTAGTCTCGCGTATTGGAAAGGCCGCGCTAGTGGATGAAATTCCTTCACGCCGCATGAGCCCCGAAGCGCAACAACAGCGGCCGCCTGATCTAGCCTCGCTCCGCGAACGTCGATAACGCGTGGGAATTTCGAGGCTCGTGTAGGAAGTCAAGCGACCATCATCGACCAAGACACGCGGCTCAGATCTGGTCGCGGGTGCGCCCATCGAATCGCGACCGCCCTTGCCATCTCGCGTGCGCACTATTTGCCCTTGGCACTTTGCGGCGTTTGCGCAGCCGGTGTTGCTCGCGCCGCGTAGGCCGGCTCCGAAGCGATAACGACACAGACAATCATCATCAACCCGACTTTGATCGAAAGCTCCCTCCTGCGCTGTGGCATAATTGCGCGAATCCACGTGGCGCGGCGTGCGGGTGACTGTCGTGTCCACGATCGCGAGCCAGACGCCAATGATAGCCGACGAACTTCGACGGCAGGCGGACGAATTTATCGACCTGGCACAGTCGAAGCTGAAGCTGGGTCGCAATCTGTCCGATCCGTTAGACCCACGTCAGAACGAGCGCCGGGCTCGAAAATCGGAGTGCCAGAGAGACTCTGAACGCCCCGCGGAATCCGCCGCTCCCATCCGCATTTCTAGGAACGCAACGCCTAACCGGCCGGCACCAATACCCGTCACCACAGTTCGCTGACCTGGGTTAATCCCCGGCTGGGCTGTGGCCTTTGGACCCCTCTAAAATGCACCTTTTGTAAAGTCTGTGAACGAGGCCGCCGGGACCGTTAGCAAGGACGCACCCATGGGGCCATGCCAGCTTTCGCAGCTCTGGTTGGTGGTTGCATGGAGATTGGCGCCGTCGATGAAGAGCGCGACCTTGTTCGGGGCTATCATTCGGGCACGAACCTGACATTGGATCTACGCGGCAACGGAATGATCGTTACGCAGCAGAGAGTGTTGCCGCCCGAACCCGACTTCCCTGCCACGATCGCGCTCGATCAAAGTCTCCAGCAACTCGCGGCGATCGGTTTCTGTCATCCTGCAGTCTGCCATGCAGCGATCATCAGAGACGCAAGAATAAGCAACAGGATCGCGTAAAGCAGAAGTTGAGAGATCAAGTCACCATCGCGCTCGAACATTATATCTCCCATCCGCGCTGCCCCTGTTAGGCTTGGCCGGCACACTGACTTTGCCAGCTCTTTGGGCGCTTTTGCTCGACCAACACTGTACGAAACGAACGAACAATCTCCTTTCTTACCTGGGTGTATCGTCTCGGCTTCACATTTGCGTCGTGTCGGCTTCACATTGGAGCGCTTTGTTTAATCGATTAATGCAACGAGACGCACGTGACCTAATCCTCCATTTGGCCGGCTTCTCCAGTGTATTTCAGCACCTCCGGCCGAAGACGATGACTGCAGTCCGGGCCATGTCTAGATCCGCTGCGGGTACTGTCCAGACGTTGGGGAGTGGGCCCGCCGCGAGCGAAGCTGATCTCTCAAGACGCGCGCGTGGGACTCACTTCCGGGGCTCAAACGACCGTTTTTGTTGATCCATCCGGCGCTGCCTGCATCCCCGGTGGGCTTTGGCCTTGCGGACTTTCCGGCGGCGCGCCACCTGATTTCGTGTCGGCCGGTCCGCTCCAACCTTGTGGCTGCAATTGACCTTTTTCTTCGGGAGCCGAGCGTCCGGTTGCCGAGTTCAAATCTCTCTTCGAATTGGCCTGTGCCGTTGCGACTCCGCTCGACAACTCCCAGCAAATCGTCGCTATCAGAATAAGCCGCACTGCGATCTCCGCTTGGCTAAAATACCAAACAGACCGGGCCATCTTCAGTTCCCAATTGCAATGCGGGATCGGAAACAGACGGCAAAGGATGCCGGCGTTAGGTCAAAAGCGCTGTCTGGCGACCACCGAACCGCCGCGGTGGCTCCGGTCTGGTCGGCAGTTCACGTATTCGGACCTTTGCTCACCGCGTGAATGCTAGGAACAGGCACGATCGGTTCACGTTGTGCGTTCCGAGCATCAGGCGCTGGTGCCGAGGTCGCGGCCAATATGCGCCCTCGATGGGTATGCCGATGGCGCGGCCCCTCAATCAGAACAGAGGAGGTTACGCCATGGACGGATTTCGTATTTCCCGGCGGCAATCGCTTGCCGGCCTGTCGGTCGCCGGGCTCTCCGGCCTGCTACTGCCCTCTGCCTATGCGCAGAAGAAGCGCGAGACGACGGGCGTGGGGATCGGCCCGAAAGGGTCAGCCATCGAGGATGAGGACATTTTTACCTTCGCTCTGAACCTGGAGTATATGGAAGCTGAGTTCTATCTGCGCGCCACCACTGGCAAGGGTATCAGCGACGCCGATGCCGGCGCGGACGCCGGCAGGGTGGTCGGGGGACACGAGGCCCAGTTCAAGGAGAAGGCGATCCGCGAGTTCGTCGAAGAGATTGCGGGGAATGAGCTGGCCCACGTTCGGTTCTACCGCAAGACGCTTGGCCGGAGCGCTATTTCACGACCGGCGATCGACTTCGATGCGGGCTTCAAGGCCGCCGCTCAGGCTGCGGGATTGCCTGCCGATTTTGATCCGTTTGCCGATGACATGTCGGTTCTGCTCGGCGGCATGCTGTTTGAAGACGTCGGCGTGACAGCCTATGCGGGTGCGGCTCCGCTGCTGAAGAAAAAGGAATTCGTGGAAGCAGCGGCCGGCATCCTCGCCGTCGAGGCTTACCATATGGGAATGGCCCGCTCCCAGCTGTACACGATGGGCGAGAAGGCCTGGGATGCCGCCAACGCAATATCGGATGCACGGGACAAGATCGATGGGACCCCCGAAAAAGAAGACGAGGGGATTAGGATCGACGGCAAAGCCAACTTTGTGCCTTCAACGCCAGACGCGATTGCCTTCCGGCGGACGCCGCAAGAGGTTCTGCATATCGTCTACCTGACCGATCAGACCGGCGTTAATAAGGGTGGGTTCTACCCCAATGGGATGAATGGAGCTCTCAGGACCACGTGAGATCTCTCCTGTTGTACTTCGGATCGGCCTTCGCAATGAGGCGAGGCCGGGACCATTGAGTTCGGCGGGCCGCGATGTTGCACTGCGTGTTCCCACATCGACAACCTCCACCCCAATGTACAAATCGGGGAGGGACTGCCGATGACGTCGCCTCCAGCCAATGCGGAGAGGTTCCGTAAGGCAGCTGAGGAGTGCCGTGAGCTGGCGGAGGAGGCGACGAGTCCGCTGGATAAGGAGGCTTGGTTGCGGCTTGCCGAGGATTGGCTGAAGCTTGCGCAACAGGCGGAACAGGGCAACGGGTTTGGGCGGCGATGATCTCCCGTCCGTCAAGCCTATCGTCAGGTGAAATCGCAATGACGGTCAAGGAGCTCATAGCTCGACTGCAGGCGCTTCCCAACCAGGATGCACTTGTAATTATTGCAAGCTTCAATGCAAACGAGTGGCTGATAGCCACTGGCGTCGTTGAGCGCCGTATATCCCCGTCACCTGCAAACCCGGATTTTGCCGTACCAGGCAACGATCCTGGCGTGGAAATCATTTAGCGCCGGCCAGGCTCTTGGACCGGCGGGTCGGCTCGGTTCGTCGACAGGCTCGGACAATGGCGCCTGTTGCGGCTGAAGCCGAACCTGCTTGGATAAGCTCGTGTTGCCCGGCGGTGGAACCAGGTCCAAGGTGATTGGTTCTACTGCGAGGGTGGTGGCCTATGTGGGACTTCGATCTTTTCTCCAAACGAGAATGGTTGCTGATGGGCGTCGCCATTCTGTTGATGCTTGTCGCGAGTCTCTACGGGACATTTTGGCTTCTCGACTACTACCTCGGCAGCGCTGCTCTGGGGTAAGGAACGTCCCGGTTCTGCGAGCCGTGTTTGCGATCAGGACTTGCCATTTACCAACCAAACCCATTTTTAACAAACAACTGTCATTCTGTTCGAAAGCAACGCAATTACTGCGCAGCAGCGAACCGACGCGATGGGCCAGACGCAGAAGTGCCTAGTTGGTTTCTTGACCTAGTTGCCTAGACGCCAAACGCGCATGCTCAATGAACACCTGAACCACCGAGCTCAGAGTACGGTGTTTGAGTGTAACGATTGAGACGTTTCGTCCTTTGATCCCAAGATCAATCGGGAGTGCCTTTAGCCCCCATCGCTTGGCATTAAACTGAAACATTGAATTGGGCATGATCGTGATAAAGCCGGCATTGGCAACCAACTGTGTTCGTAAGTGCATCGACAATGACGCTACTCTTTCCTGCGGGACCGGAACGCCTTGCTTCGCAAAAGCGGCAGAGATCAAATCGCTAATGATGTTGTTCGGCGGCATGTGAATCCACTGTTCATTCGCCAAATCTCCCAAAGAGACTTTACGGGCGCGCGCCCAGGGGTTCTGAGCACCCACAACGACATAATACCGCTCTTCGTAGAGAGGCTCTGTACTAAGATCATCGTGAGGGATCGGCTCGGAAACCCGTCCGATGATTAGGTCAACATTGCGTTCTCGAAGCTCTCTGAATTCAGCCGTTGCGTGCTGCGCGTAGTCCGCATGAACCGTGATCTTCGGATACCGCTGCGCCAGTTTTTCGATAATTGCCGGCAATAACCCAGCCATGAACGATTCCGCGCATCCAACCCTGACATTGCCGCTAGTTGGGTCAGCCAAAAATTCGATGTCGCGGACGCCCTGCTTGAGTTCGTCAAATACGGTGGATGCGCGCTTGAGCAGCGCGTCAGCGTAATGCGTCGGCTCGATTCCGCGCGGGCTACGGTCTAACAGCCGGACACGCAATAAGAGTTCGAGATTGGCAATGGCATCCGAGACTGCTGGCTGGGTCATTGCGAGCTCACGAGCAGCCTTTGCCATGCCGCCGCATTTCACCACGGTCGAAAGGATGTAGAGGTCCCGCACCCGCAGGCGGCGCCCGAGACGGCTTTCCCATTCCATCGTCACGCCAGCCATAGCTGCCACCTATAAGGCTAGAGGCAGAAACCGGGTTCTCCTTATAGCCCACCGACGTACGATCGCAATGACGAATTCACTGGCGCAGTACACCGAGGCCAATCGAACACGGGGTACCACAATGATTGCGCGTCGAGCGTTTCTCAGCCTATCCGCGGCCGCTTTTATTGAGACTGTGTCCGGTCCGGGATGGTCGCAATCTTATCCAGCTCGCCCGGTTCGTATCATTGTGCCGTACGCGCCAGGAGGTCCGAACGACGCTGTCGCCCGCATCATCGCCGCAAAGCTATCCGAACGTTGGGCGCAAGCGTTCTATGTCGAAAACATTCCTGCTGGTGCAGGCAATGTCGGCACTGCCGTGGCGGCACGCGCGCCAGCCGACGGTTACTCGGTCGTCATCGTAACGTCGAGCTTCTGGCTCAACCCGAGCTTCTACGCCAAGCTTCGGTACGATCCAGTGAAGGATTTCGCGCCTGTCACCGTCATTGCGGCGGCGCCGCATGTCTTGATCGTGCATCCGTCCTTTCCAGCGAACAATCTCAAGGAATTCGTCGCCCTCGTGCGGGCGAATCCAGGCAAATACAGCTATGCCTCGGCAGGTACCGGCCAGTCGTCACACCTCGCTGGCGAACTATTCAAACTTGCTGCCGGTCTTGACCTTGTGCACGTCCCTTTCAATGGCGCATCACCTGCCATGATGTCGGTGGTAGGCGGCCACGTTCCGATTGCCTTCATCTCTTTGCCGGCCGCGGTCACTTTTATCAAAGAAGGCAAGCTGCGCGGACTGGCAATCACCAGCAATGCGAGGTCGAAACTGCTTCCCGAGGTTCCGACGATGGCGGAGGCCGGATATGAGGATCAAGAGTCGATCTTCATGCAAGGCGTCCTGTTCCCCGCGGGCACATCACAGGACATCGTCGCTCGCTGGTATCGCGAAATAGCAGATATCGTCGCATTGACCGAAGTCCGGGACCGGCTGACTTCATTGGGCCTCGAACCAGTCGTTAATACGCCGGCAAGCTTCGCCGCACAGATCCAATCGGAGGTAGCACGCTGGTCAAAAGTCATTCGCGACGCGCGCATCAAGCCGGTGGACTAATCCAGTTCAACAACCCTGTCGATGGGCAATGAGCCTGCAAGGGAGACGCTGACATGCAGCAAGCGGTGAGAGATACCAGCCGAATCTACGAAGTCGAACGCCGATCCTATTACGCGGCGAGACCCGGATTCCGGATCGCCGAAATGCAGATCAGCCCAACACAATGCGTGCCTTGGCACCATCACAACGAAGTACAAGACACCTTCTATGTAATTAGTGGAAAAATCCGCGTCACGACACGCGATCCGGACGAGGAGGTATGTCTTAGCGTTGGCCAAACTTACGCTGTACGCCCTGGTCGACCGCACCGAGTCACGAATGCTGGCGACAGCTCCGCTGTGTTTCTAGTTCTGCAGGGGCTCGGCGACTATGACTTTGTCGGACTTTCCTGATCAGTAGGACATAGCAGACCGCGGTACCGAGGTCCGAATCGGGTCATTTTCGACCAGATTCAGCGGGTCTTACCTGCGAGACGCCAACCTAGTTGAAAGCGACCGTCGCGGTAGTTGCCATGTGGCTGGCGTTAGCGCTGGCGTCAGTGATCTTTCGACGACGGACCGGCGGCTCCTAAGCTTTCAAAGGTACTTTGGGCCTGCCCTCGCCACGCGGGTACGCGGGACCGCCCGCTTTGCGGATATTTCGCGGCGGCGTTTTGGGCCTTTGGTTTCTCGCAAAAACGGGCTTTCCCGGGCTATAAACCGCCCTTCAGGCAGCAAATAATGGATGCACTGGCGAGCAAGCCGGCCGTGGAAACATGGCCGATTGAGCGTTTACGGCCCTATAAGCGCAATTCGCGCCGGCATTCGGCCGAGCAGATCGAGCAAATCGCCGCGTCAATCCGGCAATGGGGCTGGACCATGCCGATCCTTGCGGCCGATGACGGCATGGTTCTCGCCGGTCATGGGCGCCTCGCCGCCGGCAAGCTGCTGGGATTTACCGAGGTCCCGTCATCGTGGTGCGCGGATGGACCGATCAGCAAAAGCGCGCTTATGTCATCGCCGATAATCGGCTGACCGACGCCAGCGATTGGGATGACGAGATGCTGAGGCTCGAATTGGCCGACCTCGTCGAGGGCGGTTTCGAGATCGCGCTGACCGGCATAACCGAGGACGAACTATCGCGGCTGTCCGTAGGGGTCGGCGAGTTGGAGCAGATGCCCGAATTGCCGGACGGCGATCGGTCGCCATTCCGCGACATGACGTTCATTCTGTACGGGGAGCAATTCGGGATCGTCGAGCGCGCTATAGCCAGGGCGACCAAGCCGCGCGAGGCGAGCAATCCC
>Ga0209700_100472_pt1 | contig 75410 bp, 42 predicted proteins | sample SiratroredBW_FD_187528 | JGI IMG/M metagenome (GOLD analysis project Ga0209700, IMG submission 187528) | Root nodule microbial communities of legume samples collected from California, USA - Siratro red BW (SPAdes) (version 2) | ecosystem: Host-associated > Plants > Roots > Nodule | place: USA... | reverse complement strand
CCCCCCGCACTATTTCAGAAAAAACTGAAGTAAGAATATGCCCTCCAGTACCTTCCAATTTTAGCTTAGAAAAAGTTTATCTTGTTTTTTTTTTTATAATTGTTCAATAAAAATTATTTAAATATATTTTATGATTTTTTTTATATATAGTAAAAAATAGATACCAACAATGTAGTCTGGGTGGTGTAGTTGGTTATCACGCTAGTCTCACACACTAGAGGTCCCCGGTTCGAACCCGGGCTCAGACATTTTCTTTTTAAGAAGATTTTGGTTTTTGAGGTAAAATGTTGTTTTTGTCAAAAATAAAAAACAATGTTTTTCATATTAAGAGTGTTTATGTTATTAATCTCACTATCTGAACCAGAGACTATATATTAATGTAAGTTTCTTTTTTGTATCCACCCAGAAATTAACGAGAATCCATGTGCACATACTTTTGCGTACTATATCTTCCTTTAAAATAAACAAAGAATCTTGCTCTAAAAGAATCACACCAAGCTTGTCAGATTAGTTTGATTCCATTGGAAGAATAAAACCTACAAATAAAGATCAATGACAGTAACAGAGGCAATTGTGATGGTAGATTAGGCAATAAACGTTATCATTGATCTATAAATGCGCCATGCATGCCCTTTTGCGTAACAAAAGATGCAATTGCTCTGTAATGGTTGATTATATAATGGTGAAGTTTACGCATAAAAAACTGCTAAATTAAGATAAAAGTGGTCAAGAATTGAACTGCCCCAGTACTACTTTGCAGTAGTGGAACGTACTTCTGCAAAAAAAATTTCCTTCACCTTTTCCTTTTTCCCTTCTCTTCTTCCTTTAGTTCAAAATTAAAACCAAGTTACTTGGACTGATTTGCATGACCCTTTTCAAACTCTTCACCCATCCACTATTTCACTGCATGATAACGAGCCATTGCTCAATTTACTCTCAACACACAAATATTACACAGCCATGAAAGGAATGAAATTGTTCTGCTCTTCCACTGCTTCCACAGCAGTAAACTCTACTATGGATCATCATCGTTCCACGGCACGTAGAAGCACCAAAAGGCACTCCAGTGTTCGAAGGAAAAGCCAACTTCGTCTTCCTTGTTCATCCACATTACCTATCAGCCCTATGCCTCACAGAAAAGGTTCCGTCACAAATTTTAATTTTTCTAGTAGTAACAATTCCAGTGGTTCATCATCCACAATATATCTCCTCAGTGACGCTCCCTTCATTGATTGGGTGTCTGAGTCTGATCAAGTTCCTTCACACAAGCAGAACCAGGTTGTTTTGAGGGTGTCATTGCACTGCAAGGCCTGTGAAGGAAAAGTTAGAAAACACATCTCAAAAATGGAAGGTGAGTTTACATATCCACCTTGGTTTATATAAAAGCTAAAGAAAAAAAGTTTCTAAATTTATCTAAACTTACATTTAATTTCCTTATTTTCTGTTTATTTGTGTGAGTAAGAAATTGTTCAAAATGTTCATATTAGTAACGATTTATCAGACATAAATCTTGTTACCTATTAACCACGCATAACATAGCAAGTGGAAATGCATTTTTGAGTTTTATGGTTTCTTCAATGGCCTAAGAGAGGGTCAAAGTTTATGTTGATGAATCTGATATTATATGTATATAGGAGTAACATCATTCAGTATAGACATGGAGGCAAAGAAAGTAACAGTAATCGGAAACGTGACACCATTAGAGGTTCTGGCAAGTGTGTCCAAGGTGAAGAATGCACAGCTATGGCAATCTCCAAAATCATCTTGGTCAACATGAGTTGAATGAAAATTAACATGTTACTTTAAGTTTCTTCCCTGGCGTCACCCCACCTTTTTCTTATCTCTGTTGTTATTATTGTATTAGTACAAAGTTGGATCATGTGTGTCAAGCTTGTTTATGATGTTTGTCTAGTTAGAAGAGTGAGTGGAATGCAGTTCTTCTTCTTGTTATTTGTGTTTACTGATTGCTAAAGTTAAATTGTTTTCAAGTAATTTACATGTAAGTGATTTTAGCATTGTTATATCATAGTGAAACTTTAATTTTCTAAGAGAATGGTCACATTTAAATGCACTTGATTACAAGTTAATTTGTTGCTGTTTGGAAGTAAATAGAATTTAGAAATTCAAACCAAAACCAGCCAAGAAAAGCAGCTATATCTCCAAAATGAGAGGTGGTTCTTTTCATTGTCTTGATGCTGAGCACTAAACAATAATGTGTGAGTGTGTCCATGTTTCCATAACCATAAACATGAGAAGCTGTGGACATGTTCTGCTGCATTACACTCTATTATTTTCCCCAGTGGTCCAAATATGATAGCTTCGCTTTTTAGATAACAAAGTAGTGGAGCCAGAGTAATGCATGCGAGTCAGTGGTAGGCACATTCAAGGCCAGGCTGGTCTGGGACACATTCTTCATCAAACACTTTCTGTTTTCTCTTATTCATTTTTCAAGCTAATGATTCATGTTCCTCAAACTGTTGGGTCATGACCCAATTGCCAATAGTTCTAGGTCTTAATTATTAGTCTTAACTAAATTCAGAAGCCAAACCAACCAATGTAATCATAAGAATCTAATTGTTAAATCCAATGTTTCTAAAAGTGTAATTCACTTATCAGTACAATAAAATGCATCTTAATCTAATTAGTCTTCACAAAGAACTATTAAGTACATATGTTTATTTTCACATCAGATTAACTCGTGAATTTATAATTTATACTCAAATTAATTTTGAATACATTTCAAACTGGATTTGAGGCTCCAACTCCTAAGTAAATAACTTACAATTATGATTACTGGAATTCAATCAGATTCAATCAGAAGGTTCATGAGTACAATCAGTGGCTTCATTTTGCTTTTTACTGTCAATGTTGTACCTCCCCATATGCACTCATCAATGGGATAGTAATGAGTAGAGTACACTTTATGATTTCAATCACTTCGCGGTGGTGGGGCTAATATTTCACGCCTAATGTTTCAACTTTTTGCTTTGATTTTGAATCTAAATCGACCTTAATGGCCAATTTATGACATACAAAATGTGTGGAAGAGAAAAGAGTTTTATCTAACTTTGTAACTAATGTTTGGTTGCTTTTATTTCATTCACTAAATCTTGGACGGCTGGAAAAGGAAAATACCAAAACAGGTGGAAAACAAATATGAACATCTATGACCTGTGAATGAACGTTAAATGATTAACCTGGTTTCGTTTCAAACAAATGAATGATAACATTTGTTAAAAAAAGCTCACTATTATAAGATGCAAAAGTTTGGGTAGGTGTAAAATGAGGTAGGAAGTGGAAATCGAATGTCAAAAAAGATTTTAACTAGTCAAATTCTTATTCCATTGCTTTGATGCTATGAGAGGAACTAGTTTCTTTTCGTGAAAATAATATATACCAAAATTTAGTTTGATTTAAAATTTAACTTAAAATTTAAACCAAATCAATATTTTGATAGTCAATTGGATTTTACATAAATACCTTTTACAAAATGAATTATAATTTACAACAAAAATTGTTAACAAAATTGTCAAATAAAAAAAAGAATTTGAACTCGCAAGCGAGTAAGTAACCAAACGAATTCTCTTTTATAAAGTTTTGATTGCCAAAATAATTAATAAACGTAAGTTAAAAAAAAGGTTATAGCAATTCTTTCTCATTTGGATATGATATTCTTGTGAAATGAATTCACTCAAGTGATATACATTATTGTTCAAGCGCTGTGAGTTTTAGTTACAACTTAAGTGTGGGTTTTCTCTTGATTTGTGAATACAAGTCATTTAAACGAGATAATTTTGCTAAAATGAAACATACCTAATTGTACGATTTTTTTTGTATTTGAAATAAATGTTTGATGTATACTCAGATATGTATAATATATTAAATGTTTTGATAAAATGGTTAAACAAACCAACATGCAACTCTACTAAAAAACTTTCTATTCTTCTCCTTTGAAATGGTTATGATGACTCTTCTACAAACCATTATTTATTTTTAAAGTTCACAAATTATGCTAGCATAGTTATCCTTGTATACATTGATAGCATCTTTCTCACTAGAAAGAGCATTGCTAAGATAACACATGACCAATCTTCTTAACAAAAAGTTTTAAATAAAGATCCTTGAAAAAGAGATTGCTTCTTCCTGCACCTATAAGGCTTCTTCAGACACTTCCAAATTTTAAAAATATTTCTAAATTGTCTTGTTTGTAAAGATAGTTTTACCCCTCAGTACGTTAAAGCAATGAAACAGTGGAAGAGGAAAGTGTGTGAGGTGCAGTGAAGATGGACAGTTGTGGATGTGTTCTGTGGTAGTAGGGGCTTTCAACAGCGACGTGTGTTATTGACAACGAAACGGTGGTTGAGTAGTGGTAGAACATCGATGGTGCAGTGGTGGCGTTGCATAACAGTTGTGGAATGGATTGTTCTGGAACTGTCATCCGGATCAGGAGAATAGTCTCGAAACAGCCCATCTCGCCACTCATTGTCAACGAAAAAATAATTTCGGAATGGATTGTTTTGGAACTGTTCTCCGAATTCGGATGACAGTTTCGGAACAACCCATTCCACAACTCATTGTCAATGAAAATCAAAAACCCACATAACACCCCAAATCAACCAATAAACGTTCAATAAAGCATTCTTACCTCAAATGGTTGATAAGTATGTAGACGGTGATGGTTGACGGAAGCAAACCAGCGAAGGCAACAACAAACGGAATCAGCGGAGGTGCATTGGTGAGGTGACGACAGAGCAATAGAGGCGAGTTGGAAGATCATAATGAGACTTTAGGGTTCTGAGCGACGATTTTGTTTGCACAATAATAATTCAGGGACATCTTTTAAAAATTTGGAGGTGCCTTATGAAACGTTTGGAGGTGCAGGAAGAAGGAATCTGAAGAAGATTTGACATATTTTCTAATGTGAACATTGGAGCTCAACTCCACGAGACCCAAACTCATTAAACGAAAAATGAAGTCGAGGATCAAATTCAAAACTTAAGTTGACCCATGACTAGAGAAAGGCCTAGAAAGACCCAAAAAACTTTGCAATACAATGTGACCTATTTGTTCAAGGCTCAACTATTCGAAGACAATCATGTGAAAAAGAATAGGCTAAATACATATATAATGAGATTGAAAAACTAAAAAAAGGTTAATAATTATTTTAATTTATTTTTATTTATTTATGATATATTTTATAAATTTGTGCGAATGAATTTTTTAGATTCTTGACAGAACCGACTCTTAGACTTATCCAGAACTTTCTATTTTCTTATATTATATTTGTAACTTATTTTTTTTTTTATAAAAATGGCGTTACTTATCTCTATCGTCTATTTGTCCATTTTACTTGAAACCTTTGTGGTCTTTACATTTCAATTTTCCATCAATAATAAGTTTTGTTTCTTTTTCTCTCATCCCTTGCTCTATTTTTCTTCAGCCATAATCAAGCAAAGGAGGTTTTTATTTTGATAGTAGACTCTAGAATTTCACCCAAATAAAATAGGGGAAAAAAAACATAAAATGTTCGAGTTTGATTAAAACATATTGTTTTTATTTTAATTAAAAGCATCTGTCTCCAATATCTGTTGATTAGGAATATATCTTGAATGATATAAAAGGATAAGAATAAAAGTTGGTTAAAAAGAAAGGAACAAAGAGGTTGGAGTAAAATAAAGAAAATAACAGTGAAGTAATTCCACTAATTCAGTAATTTCTCGAACAAGTTACCCCTTTTATTTTCCATTAAGATAAGACGGGATGGGGGAACCTTTATTACCAATCAATAATGGTGGATTGGTAGAATGTCTATTCTAATTAGGCGGAGGGAAGAAAATGGCATCGGAAGTCCTCTTTGAACGGAATAGTTGCTCCACTCCCGAATCTACATTGAAAGCAGCTTGCAGAACAGAAGGTGTTAAAGCCTTCCACACAGAAGAACTTCCAGCCAAGTGGGTAAATATAGGACTGCCAAAGTGAAAAATCATCATGGTTAGTAAAAAAGGATTATTACATGTTAAATTTATGGGTTAAGTTTCCTACATGGTTAATATCAAATCCATTCAAGCAACAAACGGAATATCAAACGGATGGTTATTTCTGCATTAAAAATGTATAACAATAACAAATAAGATGAATCGACATAATAAGGTGATAAGAAAGGCTTACTTAGGGGTGGTGATTATGGAAAACCACTCCATGCCCTCTGGATCAGCAATCTTTGAGACCACAAAAAACCTTGGCACAATGAACAAATTACCAGCTTTTATGGTTGTCTCCAAAACCCTTTGACCATCAACTCCAACAACCTGAACCCGGCCACTACCCCTGACAATATAAGTAACCTGCAAAGCAGAATCACAAGAGAATCCTGGAGAGCACATGGCTCCTCCATCCAACCTCACAAGGTCTGCCCCTAGTCCAACATCACCAACCAAGGGAAGATTCTTGGTGTTCAACACCACAACCCTTCCACCACCCTTAATGTCAACATCCAACGGAGCCTCCTCACAGTTCAAGGCCATGCCATTCCGGTGCTCCGGTTTAGGCTCAGGAAGTGTGATGTTTCCTTCCAACTGCACAATCCCTTTGCCTGATTGTTTTCCAACAAGGGTCTTGACATCACTCTCTTCCAAGTCCCATGCCCTGCCCACAAACTCAGTGGAAAATCCGGTGAAGATTCCATTGGAACCAGTAAGAAAAAAGTCAGTGAATTCACCAGCCTTGTGAGCCTTCGAAGTGTCCCCAAGGAACAGAACAACCAACTCAGCTTCTTCCTTGTTATACCACCATGTCACAACACCAAAGGGGAGTGCCAGCGCATCCCCCTTCTTGATTGCAACAACCTTCTCTTCAGATTCAGGTAGAACTATTCCAGCCACCCCACTTCCTATGGAGTGAAAACACAAATTCACAAATAATCAATACAATAACATTAATTCATAATTTGAAACAAAGAATCACTCCGGGCCTGTTTCATTCCTTTCTCTCATTTCTGGTTTCGTGAACTTTTCTAAATCAATTTAAAAAAAAAAAAAAAAAAAAAAAACTTTGTCTAAATCAATTACACATTGCTCAGCAATTAAATTATTATCTAAATTTCATTAAGTTTTGAGAAATATTTTTAAAATAATAGTTCTCAAAATTAAATAACAGAAATAGAGGAAACTTTCTCTCGTCTTCCATTTTCATCCTTTTCAATCTCTCTCGCTAGTTACGTAAGCAACCTTCTTTAGCTACATTTTGAAGAATAGTAAAATTATAAAATACAAACACACCCTTAAAATAATTACTTTAATTCGTAAAATTTAAGGTTAAGTCAATCTCTAAAAATAACCTATATTATAATTCGGTTATATCTCTAAATCAATCTCGATTATATCTCTAACTGGGCATGGATTCCGCAATTTTGAATACACCGGTCAACGTAAACATGACTTCAAAACAAGTATTACAAAAGTCAAAAAGTGTATACTAATTAAATCCTTAATTTCCAAGACAAAAATGTAAAAAAAAGGGGACCCTAAGGATCGCAATTTTTAAACGTAAAATCCCAAATCATGCTACTAAATCACTATACGATTTCGTATCAAGACAAATTACCTTCACAAATCGATGCATCTGAAAATAATTATCCATTAAAAATTTTTGGAAGAGAAATACTGAAAACGAGAACCTCCCGACAAATAGTTCCGATCAGTAGTATGTGATTGTTTTTGTAAGGAACATATTAAAAGGAGTACGGAGGGAGCGAAGATACCTTGAAGAACATAAGCGACTTTGGAAGAGTCAGAATAGCGAGGAAGGGCGAAACCGTTTTTTTGCAGAGAGAGTTTGGCGGCACCAATGTTACCTTCGCGAAGCATGGGAAGCTCGGAGGGGGCCCAGGCGTGGTAGGACCCACCATTGCCTCCATAAACTTTCTTCGCCAACTTGGGAGAAAGATCAATCTCCATCTTCTTCTTCTTCGCTTTTTCAGTGGACCCAGAAAATAACAGAGAAAGAGATTTTGGAGTTTGTATATGAAATTATGAGATTATGCGTGAAAACAAAGCGGGTATTTATAAAGGTAAGTGTAACAGAAAAGGAAGCGCCATTTTAGTGACACTTTCACTGGTGCTACTGGTCCTTGTCTTAATCTCATCCATAATCAATAATTCAACTCCTTTACTGCTTTTAAGCACTTCAATTATGGATAATTAATTATTATCAAGCAAAACAATAAAAAGGATATTAGATATATTTAATATTTATTAGTATTTGTTCCTGCATTAAATAATTAAGATTTACAGGTCCATGTTAAATGATACTTATTTTTTTTCTTTTAGTTTTAAAATAGATATTATTTTTTATAGTTTTGATAAATGGAATTTATCTATTTAATATTTTTAATAAAAATTATACTTATCTAGTTATTATGTTGAATAAAATTTTAAATATGAAATATAGAAATAATTATAAAATAAAAATTATTCTTATGAATTGAATAAAATATGAGTGTGATGCCTTTGTTTTAGAAGTATAACTAAGGTGGATTTTATTTATTAAAAAACATAATAAAAAGTGTATATCTATTTAAAACATAATGTAAATATTATCTTATTAAAACATAAAAAAAGGAAGAATATCTACTTTAAAATTTTAAATATTTTAAATATATAAAATTATAAATTATATTTATATTTGTACTAAATAGATAATGGTTTGACATATATATATATATATATATATATATAAGGTTGTTTTACTTATTACTATTTTTATCAATAAGAATTGAATACGTGTTACAACAACAATTTACACATCTTGAAATAGATCCCTCAGAGATATTAATTGAATTTAAAATAAAAATGGAAAAGATATATTAAAAGTTTGGAGATATTTTTAGTATCTTCTTTGTAAATTCAGTGTAATTAATATACACGGATAATTAGCCAGCCATTCTATAGATGTCTTGATGAAAGACGAGTAAATATTAACAATTTGATAACTTCATAGGCAAAATAAATTCTCTGACACGTAAATAATTTTTTAAAATTAAAAATCTTATCATCAAAACGTATGTGATATATAAAGAGTGTAAATAGTATTACCTGATATATAAAGGTGGGGACCAATAAATAAATAATAATAAGCGTAGAAATTTTCTATAAAAGGTTTATATTTTCTCCTAAACAAAACCAAAATCTCTCTCCTTCAATCCCTTGATGTTTATGAAGAGATTTTTGAGTTGTTTTTTCTCCCATATTTCTAATTTCTACATTTGGATGGAGAATTTAAGAGAATGATTTACTTTTATAGATAATTTAAAATATTTTATGAAAAAATATGTTATGAAAAAATATGTTATTTTAGTATAAATGAAAATTATATAGACTTACTAGAGTAATTAGATTATTTAAAATTAAAAAAAATCTATTTAAAAGGTAAGAATTTGATATTTTGTATATTCTGGTTTGAAATATTTTTAATTTGATTAATATAAAGATATTATTAACATAACTATTTTTTGAGTTTAATAGGTTTTTTTATTAATATTAATAGAAGTTATAATTTTATTTAAATTGTCATTATTATTTCTTACTTGATGATATGTCCAATATCGATGAGACTATTTTTTTAACGGGTATGAACTAAATCTTTTTGTTGACTTAGTAATTTTTATCACTGACATTAATGATGTTATTTGTTGATAATTTATTATAATTTTTCTAATATTGAGTAGGATTTAAAACTTTCAACCACAATTAACTAATTTTTTTTGTCGATTTTAATTGTGAGATCTTTTTCAATTCAGATAAAAAGAAGTTAAAAAAAAAAGAATCTAATAACAACGTTATTTATAACAGTTTAAATAATTTTAGTCCTCGTCGATAAGAATATCTTACCCAATGTTAATTGAGAAAAAATTCCATCAACATTAGTTGAACACACTAATCAATATTGACTAAAAAAGAAAAAGATGGTCAATATTAATGTTTTTGAATTATCAACAATTTTTTGATATTTTTTCGTATTTACTAATAAATTTAAGCACTTTATCCAAAATAAAAAATTAAAATTCAATAAATTTAATTTTCTATATCCAAATAAAACATTTAAAATTAAAAAAAAATGAGATCAAATCAAAATTATTATATTTGAATATATTAAAGATTGTGAAATTATAAATTCATATGCAAGGTTCAGGAAGTTAATTTGGTTATAGATTTCAATTTAGGTTTTAAGTAAACATTTTATTTAAAGTTTAACCTTTTGCACGTAGGTAAGTAAGTTGGGCACTACGACTAAATGGTCTGTGATTGGAACAAATTATATAAAATTTCTCTCTATCTATCTATATATATATATATATATATATATATATATATAAAAAAATAAGGAGTTAGGATAAAAAAGAATATTACTTTCTTCAAATTCAAATGTTACTCATGCACCTTTACTTATATTGTGTACATATTACAATATTCACAATTCATAATATAAGGATAAATTATTAAAATACATTTTCAAGATAAGAAAAAAGAAAAAATATAAAAAGATAAATAATTTAATTAACAAGTTAGTACAATTCAATTTCATCAAGATAACAATGTACATAAACCATATATAAACTATAGATTTATATACTGAAGATATTCAACGAGAAAATATCAATAGACACCTTTTAAAATATCCTTATTAAATATGTGATATTAGAAACTAACATATAAATCAGTACTTAAATTTATAAGTAAACCTAAAAATAATGGATTAAGGCCTTGTGACTTAAACCATTCAATATAGTGTTAATACTTAATACACAAACCAAATGTTCACATATCATTTAAAATTTATAATCTTAACTTTATAAAATTTTCATCATTTTCAATAAGCATTATTATATAATATAAATCATTTAAACAAAAACATCATCAATTTAAATATGTAACTTAATATTCATTCAACTTTTAAAATAAATATTCATGTACAATTTAATCCATTAAAGAGACAAAAAGAAAATAAAACAAAATATTCAAGTGAAAACATTTTAACTTGAGTGATTATTGGTTAGCTTGAATGAAAATATTTTAACTCTAGCAATAATCAACTAGTTTGATAAAAAATATTTAAGTTCGAGCAAAAATTTGGCCGATTCAAAGATTGAATTGTAGTGTTTTTTTTTTCCTTGAGCAAAAAGTATTTGAAATTCAACCTTTGCAGCAAAACAAATATATTTTCAAAGTTTTACCCAAATTCAGTTTAACAAATATAATTTCAAATGCAGTATTCTAACATAAAAATGATAACACACAACAAATTTCATTTATTAAAACTATACAAATCTTATCTCAAACTCAAGTAATAAAAACATGTTCAACAACACACAACCTTCACAAAATATTGTGATATGTTACATCCAGATTATCTATCATAAGGTTTTATTAAGAACATTAATAGCTTCCCTTACTTTCAATTCCTTTCTTTAAAGTAACTTCAAAACCCAAACAATTTAAATTCAAAATTTAGAGACCTAGATCAAAATATTATAACATAACAAAACTTTGAAAATATTTTAACCAAGTTCATATGATCACTTTTCTCAACTAAATCTCACCAAAATTAATGACAAAATCATAAAAAATCTTTAGAATAAACATAATTTTGCTTTATTTGAAAATCTAATTTACAAAAATGACTCATAATTTCCTAACTAGTAATTTAAGATGTGATCGGCTTCTTAAATAGATTACATTTGAAACAAATAATTCAGAGAAAAGATAAAAAAAAGAGTGAACGGGGGATACAATTTATGTTTGTCTTTAATTGATAAGTTAGGAATTAAAAGTTTTAACGGGAGATTTTGATGTTTTATATTTGTTCATTGAGTTTTTCTTTTTTCAATATTTTGCATGTGAATGAAGTGTTAAAATTTAATTACTAGTTTTATTTAATACTACAAAGTCGTGTTAAAATTGTAAAAACTAAAGTAACTTCATAAAAAAAATATATATATATATATACATATATATATATATATATATATATATTAATAATAATAAATTGATTAAACTTGTAAAGTTGATCAAGTGATAAAATAGGTTTAAATAAATTAAAAAACAAAATTAAACTAATACATTGGAAGGACCGGATTAAAATTAATATATGATTATTATAATTGATCTAGTTTTCAATTTAAGAGATGGTTTGAGTTTATCAAGTTGAATTAAGATTTTAGAAAGTTTAGAAGTTTTGGAGTTGGTTTAACTTGCATATCTTATTTAAGCTAATTTGAATTTAATAGTTTAAACTTTAGAGTTTATTGCTCAAGTGATAAATAACTGCTTTAACATGTTTGTTGCTTAAGTGATAACTTGTCATTCGAAATGAGAAAAGCAGATGCAACTTTTATTTTACAAAAAATATTGCTTATACGATAATACATTGTTCAAGTAATACCTTTATATTTTAAACATGTCATACTTCATTAGATAATTCTTAAATTATTTTTTTTTATAATATGATTCTATTATCATGTGATATTTTTTTTCATGATTTTATTTTATTTTGATATTTTATTATTGTATAATTATGATTAGTTTATGGTTTTGACATGTTTTTCAACATATGAGTGATACGATCTGTATTTAAAATCAACAAGAAATACCAACAAACAGTATGTGTGCAATATTGTTCATATATGTTCTTTGAATAAAACCAGTTTCTATAACAGCAACTAAGGAATAACAAAAAGTATTGTAGCAATCAATATTTCATCCTTCTTCTGAATCTCTAATATCACATGGAAATGAGAATCACAATAAGCAATGATGCTGGAAGAAATTAGAATAACAGATGAGAGAATGAAGAACTCAATAACAGGGGAGAGGAGAATTCACATTCTACACATTGTCTCTTCTCCTGCCCTTCAGCAGGTATAATTCTCTAGCCACTTGGGTCGTTGGCCCATTCTAATGCTCCTCTTCACTTTTTTCATGGTCTGTGAGTTTTTATTTTTGGACCTCATTATATTATTATTTGTATCAATACCTCCTCCATTGAAATTGACTTTGTCCTCAAGGTCAAAGTGAGGATAAAGTCGTTGAATTTCATGCTCCCCTTCCCATGTTGCTTCTTCCTCAGGCAATTCTTTCCACTGAATGAGTACCTCTGACAACCAAATACCATTTCTTTTAATCTTGCATCTGTCCAATATAATTGATGGTTGAAGTATTGGTCCTTTGTCATTATTGAGTAAAGTAACAAGAATAAAAGGTTTGACAAAATTAGGAAGTGCCAACACAGGTGTGTGAGTAAGTGTTGTCTTAAGTGAATCAAATGCCTGTTGAGATTTTGTAAACTAATGAAAAACATCTTTTTTTAACAAATCAGTGAGAGGGGCAGCCAACATGACAAAGTTCCAGATAAACTTACGATGGTAACTTACTAATCCCAACAAAAAAGCTCGCAGTTGCTTCATTGAAGTTGGTACAACCCATTATTTAATTACTTGTATCTTGGTTTCATCAACTTTGACCCCATCCCGTAATACATATCTCACATAATCAATTTGGATTTGGCCAAAAGAGCATTTGGAGAGTTTGGCAAATAAAGAATGTCTTTGCATGGTGCTTAAGACCAAAGAAAGGTGTTGTATATGTGTATTCCATGTTGTACTCTAGAGTAAAATGTCATCAAAGAAAACAAGGACAAATTTGCGTAAAAATTATGCAAAAACTGAATTCATTAGGGCTTGAAAAGTGGCAGGTGCATTACTCAAGCCAAATGGCATTACTATCCATTCATACAACCCTTGGTAAGTGCCAAAAGTTGTCTTGTAGTGATCATCCGGAAAAACAAGAATTTGATGATAGCCTGAATGTAAATCCAGCTTTGAGAAATGTTGTGCTCCAAACAATTCATCAATAATTCATCCACTATGGGCATAGGAAAAGAATCCTTAATAGTGACTGTATTAAGAGCCCTATAATCGATGCAAAAACGCCATGTTCCATCTTTCTTTTTGACAAGTAGCACGAGTGAGAAGAATGGACTTGAATTAGGTTGTATGATACCCTCCAATAACAGTTCAACATTAATATGTTCAATCTCAGTTTTCTGACTATGAGGATAAGGATAAGGTCAAACTTTCACAGGGGCACTGCCAAACATCAATGGGATGGTATGGTCATGAGACTGTATTGGTGGTAACCCATGATGCTTCTCAAAAACATTCTTATATTGATGTATACTCATAGCCAATTCAGGCTCCATGGATGTTGGAAATTCCAACAAATGGTGGGTTGACACTTCAGGTGTTTGAATTTGAAGGACATATCATTTCGCTATAGAATTTGTGGCTTGTAAGCGGGTGAGTTGATGAAACTGAGCTAGGATAGGCAGATTTGAGGTTTCTCCATGTAAAGTGATAAGTTCTCCATTGTTGTAAAAAGTGAGGAAGCATTATTTAAAATTCACTAAATGAGTATCAAAAGTTGTCAACCATTGACTTCCAAGAACCAATTCAGCTGCAACGATAGGTAGAACATAGGCTGAAATATACAAAGGATAACCCTGAATTTAGACTAAGATATTCTAAACTTCACCTTCACATTCCAATTGCTCTCCATTGCCCACCAACACTTGTAATCGTGGGGTATGATAGATGGGTAGGTGTAGAAATTTAGCCACTCTAGGTTGGATGAAATTATCAGAACTCCCTCCATCAATAAGGGTTTGAATCTTATAGTCCTGGATAAATCCTGTGAATCTAATTGTGCCTCTCATCGTGGTACTTTTCATGACATTGTATGATAAATGAGGTGTCTGATCAAATTCCTCATACTGATTTTGGACAATCTGCTGGCTTTGTATATTTGGGTCTGGCTCCGGAGATATTTCATCCTCATATGGGAGTAAGAAATAGTGTTTATTAACACACCGATGATTAGGGGAATACTTCTCATCACAAGTAAAACAAATCCTTTTTTCTCGACGGAATTGAATGTCAGCTAGGGTTAAACGCTTTAAGTTGTTGGGTTTTGATGGTGTAGAAAGTAATGGTGGTGGATTTGTGTTTATAGGTGGGTTTGTGTTTGTTGTTAATGAAAGTTTAGAAATATTTTGTGTAAGTGATTTGGTTGGGAAGTAAGCAATTATGTGTTTAAGAGCTAGGGATGATGGTTGAAATTTTTCCTCAAAGAGTTTAGCAAATGACATAGCCTGGAGTATTGAGTGAGGGACTCGGGATATCACTTCACGCTTTAATTCAGGTATTAATCCACTAATAAAACAATCAAGTAATACATAATCATCTAACCCATATGACTGATTAGCTAACTTGGTGAAGGAAGCATAATAGTCTGCCATTGTAGAGGATTGCTTTAGCTTAAACAGATATGAACGAGGATTATCAAGTTGACATGGGCCAAACTGGATTTGAATGGTAGTGGACAACGATGGCCAATCAGCTACCACTTTCTGCTCATCGGGAGTGTCAGTGAACCATGAAAAATCCAGCTTCATAGAGCGAGGATGAGAAACAATTGAAGTGGAAGACTGTGCTGAAGAGTCCTTCTGAGATTTCAGGAATAGCTAATGCAACTCCTACAATTGCTGATCAATCTTGTCAAATCGTTGATCCATTTGCATAAACCGATCATGATGTAAACCCAAAGTTTTCGAAATGCGTTTCAGTTCTCCTTGTATCTCTTTCATTCTTGTGTTATCAACCATAAGTAACTCGATGAAAGCACAAATGATACGATCTATATCTAAAATCAACAAGAAATACCAACAAACAGTATGTATGCAATATTGTTCATATATGTTCTTTGAATAAAACCAATTTCTATAACAACAACTAAGGAATAACGAAAAATATTATAGCAATCAGTATTTGATCCTTCTTCTGAATCTCTGATATCACCTGGAAATGAGAATCACAATAAGCAATGATGCTAGAAGAAATTAGAATAACAGATGAGAGAATGAAGAACTCAATAACAGAGGAGAGGAGAACTCACATTCCACACACTGTCTCTTCTCCTGTCCTTCAGCAGGTATAATTCTCTAGCCACTTGGGGGTTGTTGGCCCATTCTAGTGCTCCTCTTCACTTTTTCCATAGTCTGTAAATTTTTTTTTCGGACTTCATTATATTATTATTTGTATCAATGAGATAAGGCGTGTGATATGATTATATGAAACATTTACATAGATGGTAATTTAACCTATTTTTAATATAGTATGAGTATTGAGTGATAAAATCATTGTGAAAATAAAATAGTAAGATTTGATAGATAAACCAAAGTCACGTAAAAATATTAAGTAACAAGAAGTTAATGAAAAACTATCTTGATTTGATAAATTTAATGAATGTTAGGTAAACTTTGACCAAGATTCATGAGTTAGTCTCAAGGGAACATATTAAATACTTATTTTTTACGAATAAAGTAATCTTAAAATTTACATTTAAATATATATATTTATAAAATAATGGAACATTTTCAAAATTGAAAAGTTTACATTTATAAAATAAGGATTTTTGTTATAAGCTTGTGTGACTGAAAAGTTGAATTTACTACCAGACTTTGTACTTACTTAAAATATTAATATATTTAAATATTATTGTATTATTGTTTATTAGTTTAGTGATGAAGTCATAGTTGATAATTATGATAATTAAATATTCAAAATGTGTAAATAATTATTAAAATTAACTTCAATCTTACTTAGATATTTTAGCACCAAAAGAATATATAAAACATGAAATAGAAAGGAGTGTCTTAATTTTCATACAATCAATTGGTCTGAAAAATAAGACTTTTCTTATTATGCTGACAGTCAAATAAAATACAGAATATACTTACTACATAGTAAAATAAACTCCAACTACCAAATTAGATAAGTTAAAGTTTCACATTGGTCTAATTGATACATCATTTATTCTTCTCTAATCATAGACTCACATTTTATTTGACCTTACAATCGCTAATTTCTAATTTCTTAAACATGACCATGATCTTATTCTAAATCATATTTATATTGAAGTTTTTTACTTATAACAGATAAAAATACTTTTGTTAAAGTATTTTATAATCCTTTTAATATATATATATATATATATATATATATATATATATATATTAATTATTTAAAACAAATTATGCATCGGGACATTACAATATAAAATATAATAGAATATTTACATTAATCACATAATAATATTTATATGCGCTTCTTCATTTTCTTATTTCCCATTCATAATAATATATTTCATTTGTCTAGAAAAAACACCCACATATTTATATATTTTCTTAAATATTACGTCAATAACATTACATACTAAAAGTTTTCTTGTTTCTTTTCTTACCACTTAATTCTTAACAACATATATTAACAACTTGTTTTCTTAACACATTTCTTTTACATTTTAAAACACTTTTTACTTGTTATGTTTTTTTTAAATCACAAAAGTATTATATATTCATTAAATAAGATACAGAATCCAAAATATATGATTTATAATAATTTTAATCAATATAAAAATAAGTTTAAAAGAGTGTGTAGGGAGAATTACTGACATTTCTTTTACCATATTTTTGGATTATAATCTGAAGAATTATCAAAGTCAACATTCTAACTTTAATAGTAAAAATATAAATAAATATATTGGGGTTCAACAAAATATACAATATTATCATGTTTTATTTTTAACATATTAAATGAAGTAGTATTTTAGCATTTTTTTTTTGGTATAACTGATTCCTATAACAGATAAAAATAAAAAATATATAATTGTATCATGCTTTGTTTTATAATAGATAACTATTTTTATTCATATCATTATATTTAATTTTAAAATAAATAATTTATTTTGTGATATAAAATTATTTATAGTAATGACATTTTCTTAAAAAAACTTTCATAATTTATTTTAAAAGTAAAGATGAAAAACAAATTGAAAAAAAAAAAGAGCCTTAAGAGAATTCTGTATAAACTAAAGGCAACAAGGAAATAATTTGATCAAATTGAAGAAGAAAATGTTAGAATTAGTTTCGATAAAACTAAATTTAAATTTAAAATTTAAACTATATCATAAAAGAAGTTAAAACTAAAATTAAATTCTTAATAGTAAAACTAGGGTAAGACACGACTACTCAGTAAGTAAGAAAAACACACTGTCCTGGATAATTTATTCCTCCTCAATAAAAATTCAGTACTTATAGTATATAATTATGAATTTGATATATTCTTTTAATAAATACCAAACCAACCATTAAATTAATAAAATTTAACATTACACACTATTCCTAAATATGCATAAAATATACCTGACAAAAATATAATTTATTCAATATTTAGTAAAAGTCAATGGACTTTTTCATTATGTTAATACTAATTATCATTGATTGAACTGTTTAAAATTTATATATGATATACACTAATAGGAAAATAGATGTTTTATAATGTTAGACTAAATTAGCTCATAAAATTGATAAATAATAAAATAAATTATAAATTATCAATCAATTTAAAACACACACCCTTTAAAACATAAACTCACATACAAAAAAGTTAGGGAGAGAATTTCATTAATTTGTGGTATAGATATAAATTATTTATTTCCCTAAAGAATAAATTACAAATTATAAATTATAAAATAAAAATAAAAATTATCAATCAATTTAAAACACACACCCTTTAAAACATAAACTCTCATAATGAATATAAGAAATAGAATTTCAATAATTAGTGGTGTATATATATATAAACTATTTATTTTTCTAAAGACATGGCATTAGTTTCATTATTTAGCTGAATGTAGACCTCAAAGAGATGCTATGAATATTGCCATATTGGGGCTTTTATCTGGGCTGGGTAGCGGGCTCACAGTGATGAAACTGCACTTTGCAAACACAACACAATGAGGAACTTGAACAAAGGCAGTTACACTTATGCTCAATTCACACACCTTTTCCTCTCCCAACGCAATCCTCACCCTATTCCCACTGCCACCGCATCAATCCTAGTCAACTCTCCTTCTAACTTCTATTCTTGAAATTCCATTATTAGCCCTCTCCGACCACCACCGTCGTCACCTCCGTCCTCCGCCACTCTTCTACTTCCAGGTTCTCTCTCGCTCAGCCCTGGTTTTCTCTCCTCTTTACTCACTTCGTGTAATGCTTAAGCAGTTTCACTCTTCGTGCGAGCCAATCTTAACAATCTGGTTAACTTTGTTTTGATTTATTAGTCGTTAATTTTGCTAAATCAAAATTCGTTTCCTTCTCGTAGAGCTTCCTCCTGCACTCGCATCTCCGCATCTCATCTCCAGTGTTCGGTCTCTGCTGCTTAGTTGCTCCGTCGAGGTTCGTTCTTATAAATGCATCTTCCATTCTCCTTTGAGTAAACGCATTTCAATTGAGGTTAATTGTGTATCGATTTAGTTTATTTTGGCATGTGGTGTTGTCCTTTTCTTTGTTCTGTCATTCTGTGGTTGGTTGGTTTAGGTTAGGTATCTCGTTGAGAAACAAATTTCAATCCCTAACTATCATATTTTATTATCCTTTGCTCATTTTGTTTTCACTGCTGCCAACCTGAGGCTTTTTTTCTGCTGTTAATATAATCCAAGGCATGCATTGGCCACTCTTGTAAAAGTTATAGCTATTTTTGTTTTGTTTGTGTGTACTACGTGGCAATGTTATCAGAAAAGTATTTGTTGTTACTTTAGCATGAATTTGTTGTTACTAAAATTGAAACTGGATTTTATTGATTTTAAGTCTGCTCCAAAAACCCCAGGATACAATTAAATTTAATTTTAAGATCTGTTCTAAGTAAGAGAGGTTCTTGGTGCTTGAGTATAAAACTTTGGATCAGGGGAGCCCAAAGGCTAGGATCCATAACCAATATCAGCGAGGATTAATAGTTTGATTTTAAGTCATCTACCAATGAGAATCCCTTCATTCAAACTCAAGTTGTGCAATTGTCATGGATGCATGGATGGTACACAAGGTATCATCCTCTGTTGGCAGCTCAAAAGAGTTTATTAACTAATGTAACTAATTGAGTTTTAAGAGAATTGAATCATTTTCCTTATGGAATTGCTTCCAAAGATGGTCTATAACAAGTGGTCAATAATAGCATGAGAGCACTTGAAAAGGGAGGGCGGAGGGAATATTTGTTTGTGTTGGATAACCAATACCTGTGAACTTGAAAGGTTATTTGGATGGATGGATGGGATGAATTAATGGAAGGTTAGAGAGTGGAACATGATATAATAAATCATTTAATATCTTATGCCTATAGGGATAGTATTTATATCTTTAGGGATTTAAATCATATGTACCAAATTTATTACATATGTATTCAAGTTGAAGACCTCTCAGCGACTTTATGCTTGTTCAATATATTGATTTCAGAATGCGAATTATAGCATCCCAACGACCTTCACAAGGGGAGTTAAGAAAGAGACTCACCACACTAATTGACTTGGCAAGAGTTCGATGTTAGGATCCATAGGGGTGTCTATTAGCTTAACATTCACAACCCATTTTATCTCCCAAAATATCCATATCTACTTCCTCTTACACTTCAAAATGCCATTTTTGGACCATTCCATCTTTATCCCAAGTAGTAATGAAGTTTGATAAGATCTCGTCTGAAAATAATGGAAAAGATGTTGCTCAAGGTGTGTGATTTCTTGGTGGTCACTACATGAAATAACATGTTTTGTGAAGCTTAATAGTGATAGAAAACGGAGTGATCAACCTCTCTATGAGTTATACCAATGTAGTGAACTATAGTTTTTCAGCTTTATCTGTTCTGTAAAGGAGGATGCCATCTCCCTTTTTTGTTTGTTATTTTCTTTCTACTAAAATATCTGGCCCGTGTATCTGCATTTCATCATGTTATCTTATTTTATTGAGTTAAGAATTTGATGCTTATATTTATTTTAATTTTATATTATTAACAAGCATGTTGGGTGAGTGATTTGTTTGTAAGCAACAGTTGAAATGAATAACAGTTGGAATCAATGTTGTTAAACTTGAGGATTGGAATAGGGTTAAAAAATTCTAACCCAAGGAGTGTAACTTGACTTGTAAGAGTTATGGTATACGAAAAACTATATTTATAGACCTTGAGATGTATTAAAATTAATATAGACAAGAAAAATAACTCATAATAAGTCACAAATAGTAAACAACACAAAACACTCTCCAAGTCTAGCAACATGACTTGAACCACTTTCTGCTGATGCCATTTTTTCTTTCAAATTCTAAACAGAATAGAACACTCTCTAAGTTTAACATAACAACAAGAACAAAAAGAAGTATTAAGAAAAAAAAGTTGTAGAACAAAACAGAGTCGGAGATGAAGGTGGTGAAGGCAGTGCTGTTGATGTTGATATAAGAGTCAGAGATGGTGAAACGATGGCCATGAGTGTTGCAATGGCTGACGACAGTGAAGCGAGCATCAGCGAACATAAATGTTAGTGCTGCGATGATCAATGATGACAATAGCAATGGGATTGTCATCGTTGATGAGAGCGCTATCAGGAGTTGTTTGGTTCTGTTATAATTTGCGAATGGGAACCCTAGGGTAAAAGGGCCATCCTTATGAGTTGTTTTATTTTGGGTTGGATTTTTTAGCAAACTAAAGGACTTTTTAAACTTGAACCCTAGCTACTCAAATGGATTGACATGGTGCACAATCCACCAATTCCACGAGCACGACACGATCCCACTATGATCTACCATGTGTGTCAGCTTGCTGTGTCTCCCTTACTCACAGGATCGTATGTAAGAGTATATGAGTATACTTATGATTTTGACAACATCGGTTGAAATATTGAATTTTCATTTTTAATTATTAGTTTAACCAAAAAAAATATATTTAAGGAAAGTTAACAAATATAATTTGATTGAAGATAATTTTGGGGGTATTAGAGCTTTCTTGTGAGAAGAAAGAAACAAATATTTCTTAAGAGTAATTTTGGAAAAAAGTTGTGTACACGAAAAGGGATTATCACCTTTATTAATTGTTGTAAATAAAAACATTGATTAAAGAGCTAAATTTCTTAAATTCTTAAGAAGTTTACAGGATAAGTTCGAACCAGGGTGAGATTTAATTGAAAATAGGGTCTCTACATGTTCAAAGGTTCTTGTTAATATTTGTTTGTTAAATGAACAAAAGATACAAATGTTCAAAAGTACAAAGAAAAGAAAATACTAGCCAACAAAGTTCTTTAATGTAGATAAATAATTCTACGTGAAACATAAAATTTTAAACTACAAGAACGTTATGTTAATTAAGTAAATATTTGCATAGGGGAATGGTAAATGAATTGCGTACTTTTACCAATATAAAAAGATGGAAAAAACTAGTTTGACAACAGCATAAAAGTTATGGCCCTTTGACAACTGTGACGTGGCAGGCCTTTATTACGTGCAGAGGGCAAAGTTGTATTTTTCTATTGTGCGTGATGAAGTCAAACTAGAATATTTTTCAAACCAGACCTTTATCCTTTTCACCCTCCACAACAGTAAACCCTAAGAACCAAACCTTTACCCTTTTCACCCAACACAGACTAAGATATGTTCACACACAAACAATTAAGAAAAAGGATAACAAGCAAGGGAATCCCTAACCGTAAACGGAGAACAACCAAGGAAAAACCAAGATCACGCCGCTACCCAACATGGAAACCGCCCACGAACCACCTCACCTCACTGCAAATCAAAACACACCATTGCTCCACCGGAGAACTGCGACCCAGCGACCAACCATCGGTCCAAAACATCACCAAAATCCGTCTTCAAAGCACAGACAAATAACCTACATTCATCTTCATTTCACATTAAACACTCCTAAACCCTAATAAAAAAATTGATTTTTTAACACACTCAGCACCTCCAATTAAAAAAATATTTTCATTGCCAACTCACCGCCATATAAAGTTGTCAAGTGGTTGGCATGCCACGTAGCGGTGTTAAACCATCAGAACTCTAAAAAAATATTCTAGAAGACTTGACAAGACTTTCCCATCATATAAACCCTATTGGAAACAACCCTTCTATCCTCCCTAGCAGCCGCCACCCTTTTTTCTATCGGTGCCAAACGACGCCGATAGATACTTTGATGAAATCAGATTTGTCGTTCGGGTCAATATTCAACCTTTGGTGATTACCAATTTGCTCTGGTCACTATTTTTCATGATTGAATTTTTGAATCTTCCTATGGTTAGAATTTTGTGACCTAGATTATGGTTTTATTGAGGGTATAAAATTTGGAGATGCTGTAAATATTTTGTTTATTGTTTGTCTTCCTTTTTTTTTTAAAGCAAAAGAACATTTTGCATAATCTTCTTGGTTTGGAAACTCTTGAGATGACATCAATGTCTTCGACAGATTGGTTAAGGGATTAATTGCAAGATGTTGTATTTCTATTCGATTCCGTTTTGAGATCTTGTTTAACTTATATATCCCATAGTGGAGATATTGCTGGATGACCTAGATGAACATTATTGATGACAAATTACATTTTTGGTTCAGTATCCGTAAAGTCTAATTGTTGTGGGTATTAAATATTATCTCTTCAGTGATTTGCTCAAATTTGTAATAAAATTACGAAAATTTAGACAGGTAACAGAGTTTTTTTGAATAAATGCTAAATATCTTGAGCACATATTTATGATTGCTGATTTGTACTAGGTGTTGTAATGGTTCCACATAAATTTGTCAACATTAGTTTGAATATATTTTTATGTATTTTTTCTCAAGTAATTGAATGGAGTTTTCCTTTTGGATCTCTGGTTACATTAATAGATGTTGGACCTGGATACAGGAGAACAAACCACCCCCCTCCCCCCTCTTATTATTTTACTTTTATAAAAACAGGTATAACTTTGAAGGTGAGTTTGTGATGTTAAATTTGTCTTATTGGTGAATAGCTTGATGCTCTGTAATTCTGTGCACTGAAGGTCAATCTCAAATTCAGAACATGTAGTGCACATATGTGTTGCCTTCTGGAAAGGAAGCTAAATCTGCTTTGATGACTAAACAAGATGCAAGAACGAAAAATAGTTAAAATTCTTGTGCTTCATCAATACATTTTTTCTTATGAATGGGTGCAAGAAATGTTTTCCGTCAAGCCTATGGCTCTTCCTTGTGTTGTTGACATGAACTGAACTTCTATTCGAAATTGTAAAATAGTCTATTATCTAAGGCTTAGAAGTCATCCACTTGCATATTAGTTATTTGAGCTATGTACGTGTCTTATATGTTTTTGTTGTATCTCGGTAGTGACATAATGTTTGTTTTTTCAGTCTTATCGATTCTCAGAAATGAGGATTGCCAAGGAAGAATCATCAAGCAGTGCTGCACAGGCAAGTGTTTAACACTTAATTATAACTTGGATCCATGAGACTCTCCAACCCCTTTTATCTTTCTCAACGGCTGGAGTGTGAATATCTTTTATTTATTAACTTGAACAGGCAATAAGCTTGATATCAGCAGTGAAGGAATTGCAAGGGGTTACTGCTCTGGATCTCAATAAATTATTGAGAGACTCTGAAAATTTCACTATTCAGTACCTTACTGAAAGAGGATCAGTGCTGAAGGTTGTTTCATACTCAGCTTCATAATGCTATTTGATATTTTGTTTTATCAGATTGTTACTTTTTGCAACATGTACAGATTGATATGGAAAAGCTTGCGGGATCTCTTCCGTTGCACCTTAGTACCCTGCTGATGTCAGCTGTTAGAAATGAAGCCTTGTTCAGATACTTGTTACGTGGCATTCGACTCTTGCATTCCTTGTGTGATTTAGCCTCCCGAAATTCTAAATTCGAGCAGGTTAATATTAATAATTCCTGTTTACATCTATCATATTCCGCTCATCATGTAATTTGTATTTTCGTTGTGTGGCAAAGACACGCTATTTGAATGCTGAAGAATGATATTTATTAAAATTCCTCTTTAGTTTGAACATCATTGGTCGGACTCTGAATAATGCTTTTTTTGTTTAAAAATTAAGGGGTGAGGTAGGTAGGAATTTTTTTCCTGCATGGAACATTTACTTTTTATTACATTAATTTCTTTACAGTTCACATCATACTAATATGGGGTCATTGTTTGTCAAAGAAATATAAGTATTGTAGAGTTTTTGTGGAGTTGTCTTCATGATCCTGCAGACTTTGTTAAATGTGTGTGTATTGCTTTTTTAAAATTATAGTGATGCTATGGTTCTGATTTCTGTATTGGAATATGATTTCAGATTTTGCTAGATGATGTGAAAATTATGGAACAGCTGACTGACATGGTTTTCTACATGCTAATTGTTCTTGGTGGATACAGAAAGGTTTTTAATTGTCTGGTTCTTTACAGTATGGTCTTTCCTGTCGTGTTTCTATATTGAGATTAACTCATGTTGCAGGAATACCATGCTTTTAGTTATATGCACCTTTTGCATTCAACTCTTGTTGCATGCAATTTACATCTATTTACTGGGTTTATATCAACACAATGGCAAGATATTGTTCATGTTTTGCTTGCGCACCCCAAGGTACAAGTTCACTTGCCCTATGTTTTAGACACTTGATTCAGAAACAGTATCCTGTTAGTGTCCATTTGTTGAATTTGTTAAAAACAAGCTTATTATATTGTCACCACTATTTTAAATCTCTTTTTCTTAAATTACACTTTTCTATCAAAATTTCTATTTTTCTCTCAACTTAAAATATGAAAACGGACACACATACAAGTTTAAGTAACATTTCTTTTAATCCAATTTTTGCATGCATTTAGAATTTCTTTCCAGTCAGATAATATCTTCTTTTGCGCCTAACCTCTGTCTCAAACCAATTTTCCCCAAAAGCTTAAAGTTTGAGGTGAAAGCATATGAATGGTTTTATTACATCTAGTAAATACATCTGTTAAACTATGTTATTTTGTTTATTTTCTGACAGTACATTTTGGTTCTATGGCTAATCATGAATTGTATGACAGGTTGACATATTTATGGATGCAGCTTTTGGATCAGTTCGCATGGTTGTTAGTTTTCTTGAGAATACACTGGTAGCATATCAAGAAGATGTTTCTGTGGAATCAAATCTTACTGCAGAACAAATAGTTTATTATCTCTGCCAGCAGTGTGAAGCTTCTCTGCAGTTTCTTCAGTCACTTTGCCAACAAAAATTGTTTAAGGAGCGCCTGCTCAAGAATAAGGTTTGATTGGAGACAAGGAACCTAGTTGCATCCTCTGTCTCTCTGGTCATTATATAATTTATTAAAATTGGGTAGCTCCTTAAACAAATCCAGTCAAATTCCTTAAAATAAGGTTATGTGAATATACCTTGTTTCTAAAAAGGAAAACGTCACCACATGTTCACATCTTTTTACTCTCCTTCAAAACGACCATTTTCTCTCCCCCTTAATTGGAAATAACCAAAAACAGAGCAGCGCGTCAATTTTGGACACTTTTACTCATTATTGTGCTTGGCTAGCACATGTTGTCAAGTCTCTATGTCTATTTACATGGTGCTTGGCACTTGGTTTTGTTTTCTGAGTTGGTTGTTGGTTTTTCCTTTTTAAGGAGGGTTTTTAGTATTTTTTTGTACCACTTTTTCCTTCTATTTTTTTCCACTTCCCCAGACAAAGTATTGTTAGATGTTCTCCTCTGTCCGAGCAGCTTTACCTTGCTCTAGCATCACAACCAAATTTTTTTGAATGTGATATAACATGAGTTTTTCTTGTTTGATGTTATAACCCTTGACCCATCCTTTGATAATAATAGACAGGTTTCTAAAACGGAATAGTGACCTACCTCTGTAATGTTTTGCATGGGCTTATGTGCGACTAGATTTAATGGAATATTCTTCATACTTTTTTTTTCGTCAAATATCACACTATTATGCATGTAATTTGCTTCGCCAATTCACCTTTTTGATCGAACCTGGATAGACATTGAGGATCCTATGGACAATAAGCTTTCCTAGAATGGTGAAAATCGAGGATTAGAGTCCAAATTTCTGATTTAGAAGTTTTAATGCTTGTCCTATAAAAGCAATAATGTTCTCATTTCCGTTTGTAATATTTATAAACAGCCCTTCTTTTATGTCCATATTATCTAATAAGTATAATCTATTGTTCTCCTTATATCTTGAATACTTTTAGGTTCCAGAATTCTTTCATAAAATGCTTTGAATTGTATGTTCCAAAATTGCATGCTTTTTGTTAATCTGCGTTAGAGTTGGCTAATCTACCAACTCTTAGTTAATGTGTTTTGGCATTAACGATAGATATTGTTAGAGGGAGAAGTAAGAGTTTTAGGTGTTGGAAATTCCACTTAACAAACTGGATACTTTCAACATAGTAAGTAGCGAAGATGCTTAAGATAATTGCATTGATTTGGTTCATTGATGAGCTGTTGTGCTCTATACGTACATATAACTGCAGGAGCTCATGTGTTTTTACGTACAGGAATTATGTGAAAAGGGAAGCATTCTTTTTCTGGCTCGATCCATCTTGAAGTTACACATTCAGCCATCTTTTCCGTCTAGGGTCATGGCGGCTATTTCTAGGCTAAAGGCTAAAATACTATCTATTGTGAGTTCAATGGCAATTTGCTATAAGTCCCTGGATTTAACTTTAATGTTGAGAAAAGCCTCAATTTGATTTTTTGAAGTTATGTGTGTCATCACATTAGTCATCCAAGATTATTTGACTACAAATTAGTCTATCAAAGATTCTTTTTGTTTCCACATTAGTCCTCACAAGATTTTGCTTGGAAATTAGTTTCTAAAAGATAATTTATCACCAAATTAGTCCTTCAGATTCTTTTTGTCACCACTTTAGTCCTTAAGAAACAAAAACGATGACGTTGTAGATTTTTAAGACTACTACTTTAGTGATGGTTAAATCTTTGAGGGATAAATAGGTTGACAAAATATTTGGAGGACTAATATAGTCATTATTTAAATATTTGAGGAATTAATTTGGTGAGATAAAAAGTTAAAGGACTAACTAGGTGGCACATCTAACTTTGGAGGACCAAGTAGAGGACTTTTCTAATGTACTTTATAATTTATGCATATTATTAACAACACCATCATTGCTTTCTTTACTCAGCTGCTGAGTTTGTGTGAAGCAGAAAGCATTTCTTATCTTGATGAAGTAGCCAGCTCAGCACGAAGTTTAGATTTGGCTAAATCTGTTGCGTTAGAGGTTAGGTTTCTGCTGTTGGCTTTTATTGTAAACTATTGAACACAAGGGTGCAGTTTTAGTAAGATTTTTTCTGATAACTGATGAAAATTGTTGCCAACTTTTTCTGCCACTTCCTGTCATTTCGTTATAAACTGGGTTTCGATTTCGGAGTACTAAACATATGTGGATTATTGAGTAATGTACAAATCTTTTATGGTCTGCAGTATGCATCAGTGCCACTAAGCATGGCAATGTCTTTATTCCTTGCTATCAATGTAGGTTTTTGACTTGTTAAAGAAAGCTTTTGGAAGAGATCCTGGGCATCTCACTGTTGACAGAAGTCACCCAATGGGGTTTGTACAGCTCAATGCAATGCGTCTAGCTGACATCTTCTCTGATGATTCAAATTTTCGATCTTACATGATAATTTGTTTTGTAAGTGTATCCATTTTATTAGAGTTAACATGTTTTAGTATCATTGACTGCATACACATCCAATGTGCTGTAAACATAGTGTTAGGTGGTATAAGCATCATTCTGTTTTGTTTGTAAAACTAATCTAAATTTAATTCAAGACGAGATATTTCCCACCTCTTGTCTTATCTTTCATTTTTAACGACTGCTTTATAATATTTTCCTTGATTTATTAGATATACAATCAGCGATAGGAAATTTGATTGTTTCCTTTGCATGTTATTCCAGACTAAAGTTCTGACAGCAATAATTTCCCTCTCCCATGGAGATTTTTTATCCTGTTGGTGTTCATCTAATCTGTCAGAGATGGAGGAAGATGCTAGTCTTGAATATGATATATTTGCTGCAGTTGGATGGATTTTAGATAATACTTCACCAGATGTAAGAAATGCTACGAACTTGGAATTCAACCTAGTCCCTAACAACATGCCTAAGGCTTCTTATGCACATCATAGGACATCATTGTTTGTCAAGTTCTTTGCAAACCTTCATTGTTTTGTTCCCAACATATGCGAAGGTTGGTTCTTAGTCAGTATTCCCAAATATTCTGAGCCAAATCTGATTGTTTTACAGGTATATGTATTTCCACATTTCATTTATCCTTTTCTTTTTTTCTCGTAATTTTAATCCCCAGAGCAGGAGAGGAACCTTTTTGTTCTCAAGGTCATGGAGTGCTTGCAAATGGATCTTTCTAACTTGCTGCCTGGATTTTCTTTTGCTTCTGATGCTCCTAAAGCTGCCATTGCTAGCAAAAACCTCCGTAATAATCATTCTCAATTTTTTTTTTTTTCGGAACTATGAGGAATATATGGTTATTTTCTTACAAGTAATAACTTTTTGTAGGCTCATTGTTAAGTCATGCAGAATCTTTGATTCCAAACTTCTTAAATGTGGAGGATGTGCAACTTTTAAGGTTATATTACCTTCTTTTAGATTTTGTTGTAGCACTATATACTTTGACTTTAGCATGACAGATTTTAAACGTTTTAAACGCTTGTTTCAGCGGTTACCCGTGTATTTGGCATATAAGTGTGTGTGAATGTGATGCATGAGCATTATGGCAACTCCATATGCCACTTGATCCCGACTGAAAAAAGATTTGTGAGGCTAAATAAGGAACCACGCCTTCTTGGTTTTGTTCAAAGGAATATTTTTAAGGATTATGTTGAGTCTAACTTCTTTTTCCCGTTGTCTAATGGAGATCATGTCATCTACACAAGATGGCATAAATAGACATTCTCTTCTGATTTTGGCGCATTTACCAACTTTATTCATATTTATTAGCTTTAGTCAGTTTTTGGTATTTCTTTCTACCCTTTCTAAATTTACTTAGTGAAAGGTATTTTAATATTTAAAGTAATTGCATTTCTATCTTCTCAATTTATTTGGAGATAGGAGAAACAATAAATAATAGAATAATTATCATGCTGATGGTAACCTACAATCTTCTAGAATAAAGTTTACATGGTGTGCATAGTGCACTGCAGTTGTAGGCATTGTGGCTGTTACGAAGCAGATTGCAACCGCTGGTGTGTAAAATTATTATATGGTTGTGCAAAAGGGAATTCCATAGTTATTCTAATTATTGACATATATTTTATTTACAAGGATGTATATATTTTTATTCATTTTAAGATTTTGTATTATTTGCAACCATCATGTTTGTCGTCCTCCCCCAACATCCCACACAATCACACCCATTCAACCATCAATACTTACAATAGATTATTAAAGTCTGAACTTTTGTTTTCTATGACAAAATAGTGTAAAGAATGGTGTTGAGGTCATTTTGCGGCCCAATTGCGATTTTCTTGCAGCTTCATTGCAACAGTTGATGTGATTAAAATTACATTGCAATTGTGGGTAGCTATGTGCAATAGATGATGTAGTCTGCAAATTGTAACTCTGATTCTGGGATACACCAAACATTAAAAAAAAACAAACCAAAATTTTAATAAATTCAGTTTTATACTATTCACAATAAATGTTTTTGTAAATAGACTATTATCGTATTTTTTTCATATTTTTCTGTTGACTTTGTTCTCTCTCGTCTTCCTTTTCCCCCACCCTCGAGTCACTTCTACTCCCTAGTTAAGCATATCTGGCATTTATTTTTCTGTAAGTCTTTTTAGCTTCTAAGGTCCAGATTTATATTGTCATAAATGTCATATGAATTTAACAAACACCTTTGATTTGTGAATTCGATGCAGAGTGTTTTTTGGTGAATTACAATCACTGTTTACATCTACTGGATTTGGGGAAAATCAAGTCCAAGTAAATCTTTTTCCTATAATGTGAACCGTTAATATATATCTTTTTCCGATCTATTTCTTTTTCTCTTTTACTCAGTATCATTTCATGTTTTGTGTACAAATGTGCCTGTATCATTCTTCTGGGAAAACTCAGGATAGCAAATTTGAGGAGTCATCATTATCTTGGGATAAGATTTCTAAATTCAACATCAATGAACATTATCAGGTATTTGCAAGTGTTTTTTTTTTTTTTTTACCAAAACATTCAATGATTTCATTGTATTTTTACATTTTTGTGCACAAATGTAATTAAAATTATATCTACTTCAGAACTAGAAAATTCCTGTCAAATAACAAAATACAAGTAAAACAGTTCTCAGATTGGATTATTGGGTTAGCGTGTAGCTTGTCCTGAACATTGTAACTCTAAAAGTTTGATTTCCTGTAGGAGGCACAGAGTGCAGGGGGATTTCCGCCATCTTTAACTGGAAAAGAACATGCTGATCTTAATAAGAAGGCTAGTAACTTCAAGGAAGGAGTGTCTGAGAATTCTGCATTTCCGGACATGGACCAACATAATACCAGAGCTGAAGAGACAAATCAGGGCAAGGGCTTAATTAGGCAAAATCAGGTGGATGATAAAGGCATACCTGGTAAAACTGCATCAGGAGGAGCAAGAGATATGGACAAGGATGCTAAGAATGTTGAAACAAGTGGTTCAGATACCAGTTCTGCAAAAGGAAAGAATGTTGTTGATCATATGGATAATGGAGAACTTTCAAAATCAAATGAGCGTCTTAAAAGAACTGCAGTTGAGGAAAATCCAGAGGACGAAAAGATTGAGCTTTCACAAAGGAAAAAACGGAAGCGAACAATAATGAATGATAAACAGGTGATGCTGATTGAGAGGGCACTCAAAGATGAGCCTGATATGCAGCGAAATGCAGTTTCACTTCAATCATGGGCAGAAAAATTAAGCGTGCATGTATGTTAAATGCAAATAAACTTTTTTGAGTAATATTTCATTGACATAATTCCTGATACTTTCTTGCATTATGTTTTCCAGGGTTCCGAGGTTACGTCTTCACAGCTTAAAAATTGGTATGCCTCTAGGAAGCTTATCATATAGTTTATTAATTTTGTATATTTTGTTTCTCTTGTTATACGTACTCCTTTGTTGGAATTTAGGGCACATATCATATATCAAGGTTTCTTTAACACATTATTGAGACTTGTTTATTATCGTATCCAAAGCTCTAAACTATTACTAGGTACATAATCTTTGTAATTAAATTTTAACAATGCTTAGTGTTAAGAAATGAACTGGGGTGGGGTGGGGGCAGAGCATTGAATATATTGGTCTCTTAAATATTATTGTGCAATTCTTGAATATTGACACGATACTTATCACTCTGTTGTGAAACGTTAAATATATTAAGCAATTGGCTTTATCCGGATTTATTCATAATTGAATTTCATGTTTGTTGTATTAGGTTGAACAACCGAAAAGCTAGGCTTGCTCGTACAGCTAGGGATGTTCGCGCAGCAGGAGGTGACGTTGACAATCCTGTCCTAGAAAAGCAAAGAGGGCCAGTACCTGGGTCCTATGACTCACCTGAAAGTCCAGGTGATGTATCACATGTTGCGAGAATAGCCTCCGGTGATAATAAACCAGAGCCTTCTCTGGCACGATTTGTTGATATTGGTTCTCCAGAATTTGGTCGTTGCAATGCAGGTCAGTATGTTGTGCTTGTTGGTGTACGGGGAGATGAAATTGGCAGAGGAAAAGTGTTTCAGGTGCATGGTAAGTGGTATGGGAAGATCTTGGAGGAATTAGCCACCTGTGTTGTGGATATTATTGAGCTCAAAGCTGATAAAGGCATGCGGCTACCCTATCCATCAGAAGCCACTGGCACCACATTTGCAGAGGCTGAAACAAAGTTAGGTGTCATGAGGGTGTTATGGGGTTCGAACAGAGTTTTTCCATTTCGGTCTGAAATCTGAATGAGTTTAATTAGCTGCAGCAGCTATTCCTCTGCTACTCGCTGCAAACTGTTGTCAATCTTACTTGTGGTTCCCTGAATGCACATATTTTCTATTTCCATAAACATTAGCCGAAGGAATACTAGATGACTTAGTTGAGAAGATCGTTTACCTGATACAAAAGAGTTCAGTAAGGGATGGGTAGAAAGTAGAAGTCGATAATTATGGAGAAAACAAGGGCGATTTCGCAATGAAAGATAGTTTAGTTTAGGATATAAACGAGAGGCAGAGCGGCAGCAAAAATGTTAGTAGGGTCTTGTACAAAATTTGTTTCTTAGAAAGAATTTTCCCTGCGGTCTGGCAATTGAAAATATGCGGAACTATGGTAACGAGGGATAAGATCTTAGTTTTAGATCTTCCAAACGTAAACTTTGTTTGAATTAACGTTTGCAAATCTTGTTCATTTCATGTAAATAGCTTAAGAAGAAAAGTTTAAGACTTATTTTTGAATTCGTGAAAAGGAAATCATAAATCAAACTGTTTTGCTTGAAAATCAATTGTGTGACTTTTGCACCAATTATTTTATATTGTACGAAAAACATTGATTTTATGTACGAAATTATCGAGAGATTTAAATTGTAATTATGATGGAAAAAAAACGTGTTCAATGTTCATGCATAAAATAATCGTGAGTCAATAACCAAAAAATGCTATAAATTTAATCTGCAGAAACATCCGTGGATTATTTCAATAAACATAACCTTTCCAAAATAAACAAAATACAGTCATACTTGCTTGAGATGTTATTTCTGTTGGATAGATTATTAGTCACGGTATTGAATAGAACTTCTGATTATATCCAAGCCAGTCCAATTCTTTATATACTGTACAATTTTAAATATTTTGTATATTGAAGTAAAAATCTAAAATACAAAAATTTGTTATATTTTGAATTGGATAATTTAAAACTGTTTTTATTATATAATCTCAAATACAAAAATATTTTTTTATTTATTTTAGATTGTGTAGTCTAAAATATAAAAATTATATTTCAGACAGTACAATTCACAATACGATATAAAAAAATGTATTTTAATTATATTTTTAATTGTACGAGAATAAAAAAATAATTAAAGATAATAAAGAAGATAATTAAAGATAATAAAGAAGAGCGTAGGAGGGTTTATTATTATGAAGGATAAAACTGTAGTTTCCTCTCTTCTATGGGATGTAGTAGGAAACCGCGGAGGTGTAGGTAGAAGCAATACCAAAGAAGTAGCTGATTGTATTTGACTATTTGGGTCTAGGAGTTCCAATAAAGCAGTTACCTCTTGCTCCTAAAAACATTTTCTAAAATTTCTCCTTTTAGAATTGTTAAACGAAAGATAAAAAAACATTCCAAATTAGTGCAAGCAAACAATTTCCTGAGTACAGAAAGCAACTGCCTCCAATTTATGGTGCAATCTTTTGAGGGGGAGACATATACATATAAATTCTCTAGGATAAATAACAAATGATCACAATACTACCTCGCTACTATTTTCTTTTCAAAAAGGGAAAAGACCAAATCGTGTTTATTGTTAATTTTAACTATTCAATTTCTTTCATGGAATGAACTAGGGAATCAAGGTTCGCTCATGTTACTACACTCTCTGCCTGTTAAAATTTTGCACAGTATACTTATAGATTATACCATCATTGAATTGCTAGTTACGGTATTAAGTAAATAATGAGTCCTGGAAATTACCACACAAAATCTCTTTCCTAGTCTCCTCTACACATTTCTGAAAATCATAAGTAACAACTTTGCTTGAGAAAGCGCATTGTACATATTTCAATCTATAAACATCTTTTGGCTCTGGTCAGTCGATAATTGATCTTCCCTACCGAAAAATCTTTCAAGTTCTCTCTATTGTTTTGACTGATATCAAAATCCACGAATCTAGCTGCAGTTGAAGTTAATGTCAAACCGATTTTGTATGATGTAACTATCCATGAATTTTAAATATTGAATGTCCAACCCTGAACTCAAACCCTCCACTTCAAACATTAGCAGGTGTCAGTTATCTCCATCGCAGTCAGAAACATGGATCAAGACAGCAATTCACTCAATGCTTGGCATGTCTGTGGACATGGAGTGCTACCAATAGTCTTTACATGAGCAGCTTCCGTCTTCAAAGCAATGAAACCTATTAGAATCTCTCACAATTATTTTTCTCTGAACTATCTTTGATATATATTTCATGCCAGTGTGACAGTCTACACAAGTTCTCAAATTTTTAAACACCTTGATTGGAGTTCCTGGGGGAGTTGAAATTATTCCAAAGGCAACAGCAAGTTTCTCACTGTGGTAAACAAGATTTTGCTCTTTCTGCTCTTCCTCCACATCATGTAGCACAAAGTTTGTGTCAGGAACGTAGCCTTCTTCCTTCATTTTTTTTGAGAGTTCTACTAGGAATTCATGTATATGACTTGTTTTTGGGTGAGATGTATCTCCTACTAAGAACACATGCACTTTTCTTTTAATTTCAATCCAGCTCTTTCCTGGCTTCTTCACTATCCCCCTATTGTCCATATCCTTTCTAACTTTGGCTACCTCGGTCCATAGACCAGCATTAGCATAAATATTAGCCATAGTGATATACGTAGCCGGATTCTCTGGCTCTATCTCATATAATGCTTTTGCTGCTCTTTTAGCCAGTTCAAGGTTCCCATGTATTCTACATCCTCCAAGTAAGGATGCCCAGAGAAATTTATCAGGCTTTATAGGCATGTTATCAATGATATTCTCTGCCTCTTTGAATCGGCCAGATCGTGCCAATAAATCAATAACACATGCATAATGATCTGCAGTATGCATCAATCCATGCTTCTCCCTAATTGAATGGAAATATTCTAACCCTTTATCCACTAATCCAGCATGAGTACACGCTGAAAGAACCCCAACAAAGGTTATTTGATCAGGCTTGGTATCTGATTGGAGTAGTAATTCAAAGAAATGAAGAGCTTCATCTGGTTCACCATTCTGAGCATACCCAACAATCAAAGAAGTCCATGATACCAAATCTCTGTGAGGCATATGATTGAACACCCTTCTTGCAACTCTAATGTTCCCACACTTTGAGTACATATGAACAAGGGCACTTACAGCAAATGAACACGGGTCATACCCTACACGCATCATGTACCCATGAACCTCCTTACCCAGGTGCTCAGTAGCATGGCCTGCACATTCATTTAAAACTCCAGCAAAGGTATACTCATTTGGTCTAACACCTGACCACATCAAGTCTCTAAATAATGAAAGCCCCTCTTCTTTTCTTCCGTCTTCAAAGCATCTATGAATCATGGTAGTCCACGAAACAACATCTTTGCTCTTCATCTGGTTAAAAATACCCCTAGCCTCATCTAAACTCCCGCACTTGCCATACAAATCCAACAGAGCACTCCAAACCACTTCATCCAAGTTCAACTCGGTTCTTATTAAATAACCATGAATTTCCTTCCCAAGACGCAAGCAAGGAATGGCAGCCGAAGCGGCCAAGGCACTGGACAAGGTAAACTTATTTGAATTTGATCTCTCACATCTCTGCATCACTCTAAACAACTCCAGAGCTTCCCAAGGCCGATCATGGCTAACATAACCAGATATTGCAGCGTTCCAAGAAAAGTTATCTCTCTGCGGCATTTCATCAAACAGTTTCCTGGCCTGTTCAAGTAGGCCAAGTCTGGCATATCCAGCTATCATGGTATTCCAAGAACACAAATCCCTGTGACCCATTTCATCGAACAGCATCTGGGCATCAACGAGGCTTCCACATTTGGCATACATGTCGAGCAAACGGTTACAAGTGAAAACCCCCAGAACAAAGTTAGACGCTTTCGTGTGAGCATGGACCCTCCGACCCAATTCAAGAGCGCGGTGGCGAACACAAGTGGCAAAGAGGGTGGAATAAACACGCGCAGAGGGTCGATGATCAATGCGATGGAGCAACTCAACAGCTTCCTTGACCCGCTTTTGCTGGCACAAAACATCAATGGCTTCTTCAAAGTTGTTATTCTCACTGATAGGATCTTTGGGCTTCAGATTATTCCGTATATCGTTGCGAAACTGAAAGTGCTGAGAATGAGAGGAAGAAGAAAAGAGCATGCATCGAGGCTCCCTAACCCTGGTTAGAGCCTTCATAGTTCACGTACCTATCTCGCAGATTCACGCATAAACGCAGTTAAACCAATAAAAGCTGAATTTTGCTTACTGGGCACTCTTGAGAATTATCTAACTTGAGCCTACAATTAAAATAAATATTACTGCCATCACCATTTTTATCCTTACACTGATACAGAGCAGGATTCCCAATAGAAGATTGAAAAACAATACACATTGCTGACATTAAGCAAAGGAAATTTTCATTCTGAACTATGTATTTTCATAGAATTCTCATTCCCAGGAACTTTGAAATTTTAAGAAGTACGCTTGATTATTATTCAACATTTTCTATAAATAATACGCTTAAATCAAATCTCAGGAATCTTAGGCATGAGGTCAAAAGGGCTCAGGCCACTTCTCATCGTCAACAATAACAACGTTTGAATATGGAAATGCTTTATTGACATTTATTTATAAATCAATTCCCAAAAAAATTACAAGAAAAATATTATTTTATTCTGCAGAATATATGAAACTTAAATTCACTCACCACTTTCGCAAAATTTCTTTTACCAAATCATCATACCGGTGACTCAAGTTTTTGGCCTGGGAAACAGAGTTGAAACAAAATGTGTTGTCCCTATTAAAAAGCTTGTCAAAAACTTCATTTCAGCTAGATGTTTGTATTGTTTATGATAGTCTTCCTAAGAATGAACAAAATGTGTTTCGACTGGAGAGAGAGAATGGATGAAGTGTTTCATACTAGCAGACATAATACATAGAAAAGTAACAACCATGCTTCCTCATGTTAAACGAGGATGGCTTCATCCACACGAACAAACCCGGATTTAGGAATCAACTCTTCCGGTTTATGAACTTTGTGTGGGGTGATACAGAGAAATCAACATCCGAGTAAGAGAACAGATATGACAAGTTTTTTTTCTTTGCATTTCATGTTTGTGTCAAGTAGATTGCTATCTGTACAATGTGTGCTTTTAGTGGTTTTTCTGCCATAAAAAACATTATCTGCATGCAGCATGAAATGGGAAATCAAGGTTCCCTCGTGTTAGTATATTCTATGCCTGTATAATTCTGCATAGTATGCATACAGATTAGATCATAATAAATTTGACAATTACGGTTTCAAGTAAAGTAGCAACTTTGCTTGATCAAATCATTGTACATGTTTCAATCTATAAACATCTTTTGGCTCTGGTCAGTCTATAAACGATCTCCCTACAGAAAATGCGGGGTTGAAATTCTTTAAAGTTCTCTATTGTTATGACTGCGATACCAATATCAGCAAATCTAGCTGCAGTTGATGCTGTGTGGATTTTAAGTCAAACCAACTCTGTATAATGAAGCTATCCACGATCTTGATGTTAAATGACCAACTCTGAACTTAAAGCTGAAGCCAAACCACAACAGCAGACATTGAAGTTGTAACTTCGGTAAAATTTAGCTCCATCTAAGTCATGGATTGTCCTTCAAATTATTTGAATCCCCATTTTGAGCAAGTTCTGCTGAGGAGGTTGTCTTTTGAGGTGCTTTCCTCGTGAAGCTTTTTCCATAAAGGGATCCAAAGACAATGACCTGATAAGTGCAAGTAGGGGCGTGATGTAAGAGTGCAGGAGCAATACGACTCAATTTATTATAATGTTAAGGTAAAAGTGAGTCTTACAGCTCCAATCCACTGTTCCCAGCTAAGAGGATGGGCAAACCATACACATGACAGCATAATACTCACCAACTGCAATAATTAGAATAAAGAAGATGAAAAAAATGCATTGTGTGGAAAATGGAAATTAGATTTCTGTATGCAACTTACCTGTCTTGTGGTCATTATGGTTGCAAAAGTCAGAGCACCGAAAGTGCGAATTGTGTACGAAATAAAGAATTGACTAATTGTTGCAACCTGGAACCCAGTAATTTAAAATTTTCTTCAGTGAGATAGAAGATGAAGAAAATGGGGAGTATTTTTGGTTTTGCTTTTGAAGCCAAAGGGGAAAAGGACTGGAAAGCATCATAGGCCTGGGATTAGTATCTATTTTAATAATATCTTAAAAGCAAACTAAAAAGGAAAATGCATTATAAACAATAAAACAAATGGAGGAAGTTTACTTACTATTGAAAGCAATGCTATGTCAAAGAAACAATCATGATGGTGATAAACAAATTCAACTGCTAGTATTAAATGCCCTTGTAAGATAAGACCTAAAATGGATATCAAGTATCAAAAGAATGGATTGCTGATTATGAGGTTATAAAAGAAATAAAACTGAACCAAAAATTATTATAAAATGAAAACTACCAAGAGACAAACATTTCAGAAAAAAAAATAAAAAAAGACTATCCAAACAAGTCAAGAGAAAGGTCGGCTCAACTCAGAATATTGGCTGTGAAGATAGTTTATACTCGTTTGGAAGTTAGTAGTCACTTGTAAAGTGCTTGAAAGCAGAAAAAGAGAAAGGAAGGACAAAAGGCAAAAGAAATACCAATGCAAAAAGGATCCCTTTTAATTGCTTGAGGCTCAAACATTATAGTATTAAATAAGTTCATCCTGACTCTTCATGTGGAAGTTATATATGTTCCAAACACCATCCCAGACTTCTAGAAAATTTATCTATCACAAAGCTGTGCTCAACAACCTCAGCAAACAAATCTTTCATATTACATTCCAGACAAGAATGCTTAACTAAGTATAAGATTCAACAAAAATTTCAAACCAACCTGTCAGGCTAAGAATACAAGAACATAATGTTGTGTAAAATATCTGATTATGTATCTCCATGTCATATCCTCTAAACAGCTTATCTTGGAATGTGCTTGTAAAGCCATCAAACCTAATACGTTAAAAAATAGAATTTGATTCAATGGCTGACTGGTATGCGAGTGAAATTTTTTTAAGACAAATTCTTCAGATAAGCATGCATTCAGATTTTAGCTATACACCAAGAGTTTCACAGATAAAATACTTCCCATGTCACAACAAGGGGAGAAAGCCTTTATTTTTGGATTACATTCAATAATATATAAAGAATCACAAGTCACAAAAAGATATGTTATGCTCTGTGACATACCCAAGATAGCCAACCATTAGGAGAACACCCCAAACTGTATTTTCCCTTCCTCTACTGTAAGGACTTATGTCTGTTCCTGCCTACAATATAAAACACATGCATTGGTTTAGCCTATTGCAGTATTGCATAATGCTGCCAGCATTCAAGAGTAAGAAAGTGATATCTGTTATGCAAAATTTCTCCCATAAATCTTAGCCTCTGTTAACCCCACATACAAATGGTAGCCTACGGGTAAATCTTGTGAAGGCAAGCTATTCTTTATTTGCTTCAGTTAAGCAGATAACAATGTCAAATTTTATAAGACTAGAATTTTCCAGCCCTTTGGGACAAAGTGGTGCATATAGTTTTTTAGGAGTGTTTCTGTACAATTCAAAAGCCTTGTTATTCCTTTGGCTTCTGTCTAACGGATAATAATATACTCACTCGCAGAATTTCTTATCAGGTCCTCAACAAAAGTCCTCTTATACCAAAAGAAATAACAATACCACCCAAATGCAATGTCGAATCAGTGAACAATGCTAATAAGGTAGCATATGGTTATTCATTGCCTGTTCTTCAATAGAAAGTAATTGCATAAAGACAAATGTAATAAGGCAGTAGAAAAAAGAGTAGGTCAAAGACCCAATAATTACCGGATATAGGATAAATACTGAGCAGCCAAGGGTAACTAAGAAAGCCAACAAATAGTCAGGTCCATGATATCTCTTCTGCATGATGATGGTACCCCAGACCTGTATGACAAACAAAAGGAGGAATATAGAAAGATTCAAGGTGCAAGAATAGCAAAAGATATCAATCAAGAAAGAAAAAATGGGGCTCATGGAATCAACAACAAACTGGTAAGCATTGCTCAACAGATAACTAGACAAACTCTACAAGGTAAAAAGTAAAAAAATTTAGAAGAATATATGGCATAACAAGCCCTTTTACAGTCACAACCAATTTGACTAACAAGTCCTCTAGAACTTTCAAAATTCATATAGTATCCTCTTTGTTAAAACCTGTGCACCACAACTTAACACCTCACTTCAACTTTAAATTCATAATCAATTTCAGATGTCATATTTAGAACCCCAGCTTAGAATCTAGGAATAATAGATGATTTTTGTTTGTTAAAATTAATTGTCGTGAATATGCAAAGGTCAGCATTTTTCCATCCTCCCTCCTTGATTATCGACTACAAGATAAAGACAGTGAGAAAGAGAGAGAATTGCGCTAGGTATTTGAACTAATTATTTTTTAGATAATGGAGATAATGCAAAACTATGAGGTTTGTTGTAACTAGCAGATTATTCATATTGATTAGGAGAAAATATCTTTAAAATCATCCTATTCATTTAAGCATATTTTTCCATTGTTTGAGACATTTACAAATAGAGGTAATGAAAATGTAATTGGTGTAATAAAATAATTCTTTATTTCGTTATATAATTCAAGTTGGTATTAGAGCTCCCAAAGATCCCACATAAATAGCTAACATCGCCATTGTCCATCTTGTTGCTGTCGTTGAGGTCAATGGTAGACCAAAAAGTTGAACCCCACTTCCAACAGTTGCATTGCCAATGGACTTGCCATGCACCACCACCAAAAAACCGTGTGTAGTCCATGCACCTAAGTCCAACGAAGCCACTCATTGCTACCACCACTGCCATAAACAAGGTCATTGGGACCTTTTGAGCCATTCCAAGGGGCAATGATGATCCATTTGACCCCGATTCGAGTATATATGAGCTTTTTGGTTCTTTTGCCAGGCAAATTCTCCTTGTTTTGTGATTTTTTCAATATATGAGGTGAAATGCATCCCTTTGGGTCCTAATGATCTTCCAAATGTGGTAGGTCCTTATAGGTTTGATGGCTAGAATTATTTGCAGTGAAGCCAAACCATTTGGAGGATTCTCAAGAGATGATAAATATTTGACCACATCGATGGTGGAGGATTGGGGTCAAATGACTAATTTTGTGATTTGGGATAATGAAGATTCACTGATCATGACCTGAATGTGGCATTCTATGGTTCTTGAAATAGAGATATGGGACGACTTAAATAATACCTTCTCCAAAGAAGGATTTTGTTGTCTCCTATAACATGGATAGCAAGGTGGTTAATGCTAAACAAGGTTCTCTCTCCGTATCACAATATCACAAAATGAGTGGTGGATCAAACTAGATAAGCATCAAAATTTGAAGATATGCAAAACAAATATGATATTGGTCAACTATCGAATCATTACCACACATCCTATCCCATTAGTAACAAAGAGTAATTTCCCATTTGATTTAATTCACGCTGATATTTGGAGACCGTTTTAGAATTTATTTCTGAAACAAAATGGTTGACAACTATACCCGTATCACATTGACACACATTATCAAAAGTAAATTTGAGATCTTTCAAAATAAAGAGGTCTGATAAAGGTACTGAATATGTGAATCATTAGTTCTCCTAATTTTTTGTTTCACAATAGTATTATTCATAAGCTAACATGTTAAATACTCCACAAAAAAAGAGGTTGCAAAAGCAAAGAATGGCCGTCTTTTAGAAGTAACTCAAGCTCTGTTGCCAAAACCTACTAGAGAGAAGTTGTGTTAACTATCACATACCTTATTAATAAGTTACTCGTGTCTTAAATGACATTAGTTCAATTGAGTCTCTATTGTCTTTTGTTCCCTCTTCTCACCTAGTGTCATAAACAGAGGTGATCAAAATGTAATTAGTGGACTTGTTATCAATAAAATAATTTCTTTTACCTCATTACATAGTTCAAGTAGGTCAAATGATAAAATGTTCAACTATAAAATGTACATTCTGTCTTTGTGGTGTGTCTCAATCAGAACAAGGGGCCACAATTTGTACCAGCACACACCCAGCATAGGTTTTTTTTTTTTTCAAAAATAATACAAAGCAATCACTACTATTCTTTAGCAATAAAAGTAACAGAAACCGAGAAGGTGAAAAATAAGGTGAAAATCAATTGTACAAGACAAATACCAGTGATGTAATATAATGAATATAGAAATAGGCCGGTCATCACCATAAATGAAAATTATTAATTAGGTACAGTATTAAAGTTTGACCTACCATAACTGGGATCATTTTTGCACATTTTGCAAGGGTCTGAACAGGAAAACTAACATATTTGAGTGCCTGTAAAAAGAAATGTGATTATTCCACTTTTGAGAGGGTTACTAATCTGCAACCATTAATATTAGCAGCTATTTGAGAGATTACAGTCCACAGAAAGTATGACACTTACCTCATACTGGCAAGTTGTAGTTAGTATGTTTGATACCGAGATAAGGCAATAAGTAAAAACAGGAGCTACTGGGTCCATCACCTTTTTACTTGCCTGTAAGAAACATTGAAGAATAAATTTAGTAAAAGGAAACGTCTGCAATTCAAAAACTGCAAAATGTGTCGAAGCTACATAGACCCAACACTACACATGCAAGTGAATGTACTTTTGCATGTGGCATACACTTACCAGCAAAGAACCAGCTGAAACGGCAGATGTTGTGATGCGGTTGCAGAAAACAAGAAACAGTGAATACTTGAAATACTCTTTTTCTGCTCCATATGGTACTCTCATGATCTTTTCCTGCAAGAAACAAATATCTAGTGTAAATCACTGGATAAACATTGGTTTCAGAGAGAACTCTTATTTAATCTATTCAAAAGAACGAAATTTGGTCTAATCAGTACAAACCCACTACACCTTGTAGGTAAATTATATAGCTAAATAAGCATCAAATCACTTAGAAGCAAGACTACTCCAACCAAAAGAACTTAGCAACCAATTCATGTCTGTTGTTAACACTAGTACTTTTTTGGTTTCCTTCTACTTAAGTTCTGCAAAACCAAACCCTAAAAACAGACTATCCATTGATGCTTTGTATTCAAATAACACTAGCAATGGTTTCCAAATTACCAAAGCAAGAGTACATTACTAAGTTAGTTACAGTCCCAGCTTAAAGAGTCAAGATTTGACTCATTAAAAAGATAAAGACAGTTGCTATAGTTAAGTTTCATTCGACCCAGAGAATGGAATTATTTTTTGACACTGAAAATGCCTCTCAATTTTAAAAGGTCACCGCTTTCACTCGGTTCCTAAATGCCACACTGCCTCCCAGAATCTAAATGTCTACAACAACAACAATAACGAGATTGAACAATAGAATAGAAGAGAGAGAGAGATCCCAGTACTGTTATGACACACGTGAAGAAATATGCAAGTAAATGAATGAAATAAAATGAAAAGGAAACCTGCAAGAGACCATAGGTGACGAGGGTAACCATGATTCCAGCGACAGCAAATGCCCCTTTCCACAACCTGTTGTTGTCTCTGGAAATGGAATCAACTGAAACAGCAGAACTGGGAGATGACTCCGCCATACCCCAAAATGGAATACACACTACAACTCACTGTGGGGACCCTCACCTTGGGGATCTAACCCCCAACATCGAATTTTGAAGCGGGAATGTGAGTGTGTGTGAGACAGAGGAAGTGAGAGAAGGGTCTTAACTGAAGTATTAACCTCGGAGTCTCAGAATAACTAACAGAGACATAGTTTAGTTTTGTGTTCGGAGTTCTGTTCGAGAGAGATGAACTGAGCCTCGTAAGAATCGCTTTCTCCGCCATCATTTTCTGCGAGATTAATAAAAGCAAGCAGAAGAAGAACTCGTCTGCCACGTCACCATGCATTCACCATCGACAACAAGGTACTGTACTCGTTTTTGTTTGACTGATGCTAGCCTTTTCCATTTTGGTCTGGTCAACACCTCCCCTTTTCAGGGCAAGTTTGGTCATTTCACAGACTTATAAGGGGTGCACATTTGAAAACATGGGGTGCAGAGTGCAATTCCATTCTTTTGCTTCATGTCAGGTAACTATCCGACGCCCAGACCACACAAATCATGAATTGGATTAGGTCCATTTTGGTCTCACCAAAATAGGCAAAAACTTCTTGCACCCCATTAATAGTGACCTGCACCCCATCAATTTTTTCTAAATTTCAAATCTATCCTCGTCTTTTATATTTGAAAAGAAGGAGGTGCAGATGGAGGTTTTCGGTGGTAGTGGATTTGGAGTGCGTTGTAGCGTTTGTGGTGGTCATTTTGCTCCGGCGAGACATAGTTGAAGTGTTAGTGACATTGTCAAGACAGCATAGATGGTGTAGGTAAGTGATTTAGTGATTTTTTGTTTGAGTTTTGCAAAAATGGAAGGTGAGTGTTTCTGGAAATTGGGTTTTGGAAATAGGTTACGGAATTGTGATTCCATAATAAAAAAATGGAGGGTGTAGAATGAGTTATGGAAAGAAAATTTCAGAATACAAAAATTATATTATAGAATGACCTTTCCTAATACAAAGCTTGTATTTCGAAATTGGCTATCCGAAAAGCAAAATTTGTATTACAAAAATGTTATTTGTAAATATAACTTTTGTATTAAAGAATGTTTTTTTGGAATATAAATTTTTTCACCTCTCAAATGCACTTACGAAATCTCTTTTTCATCATCTTTTCGGAATGGACTTTATGGAATGCAAAAAAAGGCACAAGAGTAACTTTGTGATTTCAGTGTCATGATGGGGTGCAGGAAGGTTTTGCCCCAAAATAAGACATTTGGAGGCATACTATTCATACCACTTCTTTTAATCCTTCACACCTCAATTTTTGTAACCAAAATATGTCCTTTAAAGGAAGTAGTTTTGCTGTGAGAAAATCTGCTCTACTTAAACGACATAACTAGTTTCTGCAGTGCATATCCTACCCGGATGCATTACGAAAATCAGTTTTCATAATTTAGTTATATTGTTACATGTTACTGAAACAGGTTTTCATTAAATCTGCAACAAGTAATCAAGGACACAACCATAGAAAATAAGAAAGAACAAAACATACAGATTAATTTTGATTACAACTTTTAATGTTATGCATACATTTATTCTTTTAAAACTGCACTGTCGTATAATACGAAAGATTGTTGTATGACAGAGCCACAAAATGATGTGAATATGTCTAATCAATTGGGTGCAGTCATTGTTTGAGGTGATAAAGCGTTAGACAATTAAGTTCAACTACAAAACAAAAGGTTATGGCTCCTAGCCAAGTACCGCAACAGATATTGGATAACGCTTCCTTTTGGAAGCACATCCATAACTAGAGGTGCATTTTTTTCCCCTTTTTCTCTATTTTGCTTCCATATTATTGTGCATTCCATGAAATAAGAACACAATTTTGAGTGTTTTTTCAGTTTCCAAGAATAAAATTTGAAGTCCCAGCCTATGGACTCTGCCTCATTCCCTCATCCTCTGATTTCCCACGTCATCACTAGCTCAAGGTAAAATTTTTACATATTCTCTACGTGGTGTTTTCTTCTCCGTATTCAAGTTATATCTGAATATTCTCTGATCATCCCAAGCTTGCATCGCTCCTACGGTACTCATCAGAGTGCAAGACTTGGCCTATGGAAGAACAAGGTGTGGAACTCAGCATGTTGTGCTGTTGGTTTTTCTGCAGTTGGAACAGAAGATGTGTTTGACGATAGTAATTTGAAGAGAAATGAGAACGGTTTCCTCTTAGGTGCCTTAAACGAGTCTTCTTTGGCACCATTCAGAACGTTAGACGCTGAAATTACACCTGAGACCACTGATTTCTTTGTCAGTGATGCCGAAGGTGATCCAGATTGTCCCTCCAAAGGCTACTCTTCCATTGAACAGGCGCTTAATGCATTACGCCTAGGAAAGGTTGGTTCTATGCGATTGCTCAATGTTACAAAATATTAACTAACAATATTTTTTTATAGTTTGTGATTGTGGTAGATGATGAAAACGGCGATGTTGAAGGAAATCTTATAATGGCAGCATCTCTTACTAGTCCCGAGGATATTGCCTTTATGGTTAAGCACGGATCAGGGATCGTTTCAGTTGGCATGAAAGAGGAGGATCTTCAAAGACTGAACCTCCCTCTCATGTCACCAGAGACTGAAGATGAGGATTCTTCTGCTCCCACCTTCACTGTCACAGTGGTAAGTATCATATACATGCGTAGTTTTGAAGCCTAAAAGTTGCAGATTGGGGCATAAATTTGAAGCTCATGAACAATGGTTAGGATCATGAAAGTCTATTGTTTTACCTCAGGATGTGAAATGTGGAACTTCCACGGGTGTATCAGCTGCTGATAGGGCGAAAACAGTTGTTGCTCTGTCATCTCCCGAGTCCAAATCAGAAGATTTCAGAAAACCAGGTCATGTGTTTCCTCTTAAGTACCGAAATGGTGGTGTTCTTAGAAGGGCTGGTCACACTGAGGCTTCAGTAGATTTGGTTGCACTGGCTGGTTTGCCCCCAGTTTCAGTTCTTTCGGCTCTTGTTGATGAAAATGATGGCTCTATGGCATCTTTGGCCAGTTTAGGAAAGTTAGCATTGAAATACACTTTGCTAATTGTCTCAATAACTGATTTGATAAGGTAAGTGTTTGAACAATCAATGACCTTTACCTTACCTTCGCTTTTGAGAAATTGTAAATGATTTTGATTCCTTCTCTGAATATTGCTAAATTCTGCTAGTTACACACAACAATTAGCTTTGATAAAAATAGTCAATGATCTAATCAGCATCACTTAATGATGTGTCTTGTTCAAGGTATCGGAGAAAGAGAGAAAAATTGGTTGAAAGAACTTCGGTTTCTCGCCTACCTACTAAATGGGGTCTATTTCAAGCATATTGTTACAGCTCAAAGTTAGATGGAACTGAACATGTGGCTGTTGTAAAGGTATGAAGGCTGTGTTGTAAATGGATTCACAATCTCCCCTAGTTTCTGACTACCCCGTTCATTTTCTCTACAAAGCTGCTAAGAAACTCATGTTAACTGAATCATATCTTGTTAATCATAATCTCTTACGATGATCCCTTACTTATCTTGCAAAAGGGTGACATAGGAGATGGCCAAGATGTCCTAGTACGTGTCCATTCAGAATGTTTAACTGGTGACATATTTGGATCAGCTCGGTGTGACTGTGGGAACCAGTTAGATTTGGCAATGCTGTTAATAGAAGAAGCAGGGAGAGGAGTAGTTGTGTATCTTCGAGGCCATGAAGGAAGAGGCATTGGACTTGGTCACAAACTCAAAGCCTATAATTTGCAGGATCAAGGTCATGACACGGTCCAGGCAAACATAGAACTCGGTTTAGCTGTTGATGCTCGTGAGTATGGGATTGGTGCACAGGTCAGCTTTATCTTTGAACTCAGAACAATATTTTAAAGATATAAGTGGGGTCTAAGTCTTATATTGAACATACATTCAAAAATTGAGTCACGTATAAAAAAAATTTACAAACTTAATATTTTAAGATTTTGAATTGAAATTGATATTATTTTCGTTTTTTTGATATTTAAGAATACAATGATTGTATGATTGTTTTTACGTTGGTGGTGACAAAACTATGTGATGGAATATGCAGATTTTGAGGGACATAGGAGTTAGAACTATGAGGCTTATGACAAACAACCCTGCAAAGTTCGTTGGTCTGAAAGGATATGGTTTGGCAGTGGTGGGGCGTGTTCCTGTGATGACACCAATCACTGAGGAAAACAAACGGTACCTGGAAACAAAAAGGACCAAAATGGGACATATTTATGGTTCTGATTTACAAGGATTCAACGATTCTGTTGTAAATAATGGAGATTCATGGGAGAACACATAATCTCCACAAACACACGGCAAAAAGAAAAATCTCGTATACTGTAAAAAAAAAAAATATTTATAGGACAAATTCATTTTTTTAAAATTGTATTCAGTTTACTGTACTTACAGTTTGCTACTCGAGTTGCAAACTAGCTTATATTGCTTGATTTATTAATTTTTATATTGAAAATCACGACTGAATACTAAATATCTCCATAAGTAGTGTCTTTAAATTGAATTTGTGAACTTAAGGGAGATTCGTTCCAATTTCCATGAAGCTTATGTCAGTTTATTACATTAAAATATTTTTGTTTTAACATTTACATAATGAGTGTTAGGTGTAACAAGCAAAATTGCTACTGGGTATGAAGGTCGAGTGCTTTCAAATTTTTATAGAAAATGAAATTTATAAAGTGATTATTGAGTTAAATACTATTAGAATTATCAAAGTTGAAAAAGAACCGCTAAAAGAAGATGATCCTTTCTACAAAATTTGGAAGGAAATTAGTGAAACAATAATATGATATATTTATTTTTTGGAGTCATGATAGTAGAGAAGAAAATAGATCACATTTGATTCCTTAACCTACGAGTTATCTCTTATAAATGTACTTCTTAACATATGAGTTATCTCTTATAAATGGACCTCTGTTGTTTATATTTTATCCAAAATTTTATAACTTTTACAATATGATATAACTTGTATAATTGTAGGTTAATGATATTTATATCCTTGTTTTTTTAAAAAAAAAAATCTGATTTATCTAATTTCTCATCCTCTAAATTAAAGATACGAATGTCAAATTAAATATACATGCCAAAGTTTATCATTGTAAAGATATTAATGTGTTTATTAGTTATATATATATATATATAAATATATTATTGATAAAAACATAAAAAGTCGAATTAAGTTAAACAAGTATTTAGATATCTTTTAATACAGAGAAAAAAGAATGTTCATGGTCATGTGTTTGGACGGCCACGCTTGTAAATGGGCCAAGGCCCATGCGTCTGATCGAAACCATTTCATAGGTAGCCCGTATATAAGTTGGAACCAAACCCTAAACATGAGGTTGCCGCTGCTTCTCACGCGCAGGTTCTGCTCCGCCCTATTCCCCGTCTTCTCTCCGTTTAGTTCAATACATTTCACAAACCTTATCTCTACTTTGTTTTTTTCTCTTAGGGTTTTTTGAAGATTTAAGAACTAGGGTTTCTTCCCCTTTCGCGACTCATGGCTCCCAAAGGTATTGCTTAATGTTTCGAAATCTGCCTCGCGAAAATTGGCAACCAGTGATTAAATATTCGTATTTAGTCTCTTAGTAGGTTTTGATATTTCAAACCCTAGGCTCACTGTCGGCAAATGAAAATTAGGGATTCCATGAATGTTGTAGGGATTTAGATTTATTAGTATTTCTCTGTGTGTTGTATGGTTTATTCTTTTAGTATTATTGAAATGGAATCAGTGATTTCCTGCATTGTATTGACGATTATGTTGTTTAAAAGTAAGTTAGCTTTTGTATGCAATGTGATGTGTGACTAGAGCAATTGTTTAATGCAGCTGATAGTTCAAAGAAGGCTGATCCTAAGGCACAAGCCTTGAAAACTGCTAAAGCAGTTAAGTCAGGTGCTACCTTTAAGAAGAAGTCCAAAAAGATCCGAACTTCTGTTACCTTCCATCGGCCAAAGACTTTGAAAAAGGATAGGAGCCCCAAATACCCTCGCATTAGTGCTACACCCAGGAACAAGCTTGATCACTATCAGATACTGAAATATCCTCTAACAACTGAGTCCGCAATGAAGAAGATTGAAGACAACAACACTTTGGTTTTCATTGTTGACCTGCGGGCCGACAAGAAGAAGATCAAGGATGCAGTGAAGAAGATGTATGATATTCAGGCCAAGAAAGTTAACACCTTGATCAGGTGAGCCTCTATGCAGTGATGCTTCTAGAATTTGTCTGGTGGTTCATGATTGCTTGTTCATGATTGCGGTTTCGCTTCCAATCTCTAATTATGCTTAAGACATCCATGCTTTGTTTTTTTTTTTCGCTTGTGGCAGCCTGAGGTGATAAAGGACTCATGTTGTGCTGCACTGTGAAACTTTGAAATTTGACATACATCTGATGTATTTTATATGATCCAAGGATAACATGCAAATGAAAGAACAAATTTATGTGGAAAAATTGCATCCATACAATATGTACAATCTCTTAATATTAATTATTCTGTTGCAGGCCTGATGGAACCAAGAAGGCTTATGTCAGGCTGACACCTGACTATGATGCCCTGGATGTGGCCAACAAGATTGGAATTATCTAAACCATTACCAAAATTCAATTTCTGTTTAGATGGTAGTTTGTTTTGTGGTGATCTGAGGGAGACATTTGAAACAAGGTTAAGTTCTAAGTTTTGCGGTTTGTTTATCTGATGTATTTTTAGTTCAATTGGAATTAAATTTACTTTTGTTACAATTTCCAATTTGATGAGTAAATGAGTTATCATAATTCACTCTCCAATTATAGTTTTGAGCAACTTATTCGACGATGGACGTATCATAGTTTCAAATTCTATACTGAATTTACTTTCGACGTGCCACTAACATAGATAAGGCATTTGTTTATATGGAAAAATCAAATTTGAAAATTTCTTTTGGATTCACCACTTTGGATGAGGTGAAAAATCACTTTTTCCATTTTTTTGAATTAGTAAATGTATATATATATATAGAATTTAGGTTTTTTTTTTAGTAGAATGTTAATTGAAGACTCTTTTAGATGAATACACTGTTTGAACATTATTTCATTTAGATGAGTTTTGTAGAAAGTTATAAAAATTGGTTGATTTCATATCTTATTTAATGACATTGTTGGGGAGGTAAGGTGCATTGGAAAATGTGTATGTTGCAATTCTAAAAATTGACCTGATGGATGATTCTGTGATCGTTAGCACCATGTTCTGTCAGTGGTAAAATGTAACAACCAATTGATTTTTCCCCAACTATTTTATTTGCTTTGATTTTCTATTAGAATCATATACATATTATTTAGAAAAAGTAAGAGTGAACCTAGTTGGTTTTAGGTAAATGAGACATGAAAGTTAATTTGGTAAAGGAAAATGAAGTTCTGTTTGTACAGATCTCGTTCTGCCGTACAATCTCTCTTAACCGCACTCTTGTGCCCTGTCTCTCTATAGCTGATCTCTTCCATCAGTTCGGTAATATTTAAGGCAAGTGGGTTAACATTTTAGCATTTTTGAAAGTTTATTTTTACAATGTACTTTTAAGACTGCGTAGAAGTGCGTATACATTTGTTTTCGGAATATATTGAACCTATGGTAGAAGTCAATTTTAGGTATGAATTGAATATGCTTTAGGAAATTTATTCATCAAACGTATTAATATTTAAGGAAGTTCCAGAAATGATATTTTGAACACAAACAAGTCCTGAGGTATATTTCATTTTTGTAATATATTTACTAATTCTTAATATAAATGTTCCTGACGCGTGTAAATTGCTAAAAAGTATTATTCAGAAATTGGCTTTTAAAAAGGAACAAAGAAAACAAAGCTGTGAAAGGAATTCACAGTTCTAATTCGACATTGATTGTGGGTTTCTAACTTGTGTTCGAAGCCTACACTGAAAAGGAAAAAATAACGTTTGAAATGTAAAAATTATAATTCTTAATTTTTTTAAACTATATCTAAAATATAAAGAATGACATTTTAAAACTAATGTAAGATTTGTCCCTTATTGTCTCAGCAGTGTGCATTGGATGGTGGAAGCCCAGTGTACGTACAAACAACTCAGAAGTGACCACATAGGTAACATCGTGATGTATGCGAATGGAAATAAAGATGGATGTAAATGAAAGCAATATTAGACTCATGTCTCATATTTTGTATGAATGCAAGAACTTTCTCATTAGGTAATGTGTAAATAGCTTTTTTTATTTATTTTGATGTAATTTTTTTTATCAAAATTCTAGAATAGACAATTTTTTTTTTAGTTTTCGTTATGAGTAGGCTTCAAGTTGGCAATATTTGATTAAGAATAAATTGTGTCATTATGATAAATTTTATCTAATTTAGCATTAATTGAAATTATACACAATTTTAGTTCAAATTTATCACTGAAATATGCTTATGTGTCACCTTCAATTTTAATTCAAATTTATCATACTATACTGATGTGTCACCTTCAATTTTTAAAATGATATTATGATAACACGATCTCATTTTTCTTAACTAAAATGAGAATAATTTTTTTTTGCCTATTAAGAAAATTTTGTAAAAAATTGGAGGTAGCTTGTCTTAATTCTAACTTTGATGTACTTTTTCACATTAATGTCTAAAATGGACAAAAAGTTATTCTTTTACCAAAATGGGCCTATGGTACCCATTAGAAATGATTTCAAATTGAGAAATCCTTCTAGCTAAGCATGATTTGAGACTGGTCAAATAAAAGTCACATGGTGATTTGAATTAAAGACATTAATTAAAATCTTTTCTCTATATGCAATCTTTTTTTTTTTTAATTTTTTGGTATTATGTTTATTAGGTTTAACAATTAAAAAAATTAATAATAATAATTAACAAAACCTTAACAAAAAAATTAAGACATATAAATGTATTAAAACAAAATAATAAATGATGATGATAATAATAATAAGAATAATTTTAATTAAATTCGTACAAATTTAATTTAAAATGATAATAATAATTATAATTAAATTCATACAAATTGAATTCAAATAATAATAATAATAATATAACAAATCTAATTAAAATAATAACAATAATAATGATTATTATAATAATAGTATAATAACTTTTATAAATAAAAAAACATTTAATAATATAATATTAACTATTCAGTAACAATAAGTGGATCAAGTTGTGCATGTAATTAGAGTGCATGTTTATTGCCTATGTGAAATTATAATAGTTTGATGATGTTAATTTATTATGATGTGATAAATAATTGATTCTTTAATGGTTAGAATGTTGTAATGATTAGTGTGTCTGTTCATTGTCTCTTCATAATAAGTGAAATCATTAATGTTTTTACTGATTAGGAAGAGGAAATGAATAGTTAGTTGATACTTATATTGTAATTAGAGTGTCTGTTCATTGCTCTGTGAAATTATAATAGTTTGATGAGATTGGTTTATTAAGATGTGATAAATAGTTGATACTGTGATGGTTAAAGTGTTGTAACTATTAGAATGCTTGTTCATTGCCTCCCTTCTCGTGATAAGTGAAAATATAATAGTTTGATGATGTTGGTAATTATAATGTGATAAATAGTTGATAGAGTATAATGGTTAGAGTGTTTGTTGATTTTCTATTTATGATCAGGGAAAACATTAATAGTAATGGCCCACGACTGTAACTTGATTCAATATTATATTATTAAATATTATTATTTTTATTTATAAAAGTTATTATATTATCATTATAATATATTATTGTTATTTTTTAATTAGATTTGTTAGAATATTATTATTATTATTTCTTAGAAAATAATCATTGTATTATTATTATTATTAAATATTACTATTATTATTTTAATTTAATTTGTATGAATTTAATTATAATTATTGTTTTCATAATTATTATTATCATTTAAATTAGATTTGTAAGAATTTAATTAAAATTATTATTCTTTTATTATTATTATTATTTAAATTAAATTCATATGAATTTAATTAAAATTATTCTTATTCTTATTATTATCATTATATTATTTTGTTTTAATTTAAAATAATTTATATGCCTTAATTTTTTATGATTTTGTTAATTATTATTATTAATTTTTTTAATTGTTAAACATAAAAAATATAATGTCAAATAATTAAAAAAATATTGTACAGATAAAAACGATTTTAATTTAAAATTCTATCTACCTCACACATTTGTGTATTTTGATAAAAAAAAAAAATTGTCCATTTTAGACAAAAAGGTACACAAAAGTGAAAAAGAAAATCTTCCCAACTTGAGTAAACTTTACGTTTGAAAAAAATAACGTAGTGTCATGTACATATTAGACCTAAAACACGAAGTGGCAGAATGACTGAGTAGTTGTGTAGAATAAGTCTAAAATAGGAGAAACTGTTAGAAACCATTGATCCAAATTAATCTTTCCACATTATGTAATCAACTGTCACTAATTTTCTTAAAAAGACATTCGGTGTTCCTACTTACTTTGCCTAATAATTTCTGCTAAAACATACGAGGTTGGCAAGATTCAGACGTTTGTTCAAGTGGTCGTTTTGCGTCTGGATTGTGTCAAGTATGGTCATAATCCTACTTCTTCACGTATTTATATTTATGGTGAATTCCTCAACTGGCTGGCTGCTTAGGGCGTTTACGTTTATTTGCTACTCCAATTCCATCACTTCACAATAATATGCTAAGTTCCCAACTCCACAAGTAAACAAGAAACCCATGTCATAGCAATTATTGCAATTCAAGCCATTCCAATTTTATTCTATAATGTATCACATAGCAAATCCGCTTTTCTTAAAACCAAGTTTGCAAGAATGGGTTCATCTTAATTAAACTTAATCTCACAACACAACCCATCATTTGGAAACTCAGAACTAGATACCAACATGTTAATCAGACTAATTAAGATGCGAGGTTACATAGAGTTTGTAAGAGGTTTCAATAAACTTAGTTGCTTGCTTATATAGGAAAATTAAGCGGCCACATAGGACGTTGAAATCGAAGTTCTGCCACATACAGACGCTCTGTTCAAAATTATATTAAGGATTTTTGCATTGTGTTAGTTTCCTACTTCGATAGTAATCCTTTCCTTTACATAATATCGATATTAAAATAATCTCTTGAATTACTGAACATAGCTAATCAACTTAAAAAACTGATATTAAGTGTAAAACTAACCATGATTAACAAGTAGCAGTTACTCTGTCCCTCAAACAAGTGATCTAGGATAATACTATTTCTGGTATGAAAGAAATTGTGCCTGAAAGATATTACCTATTAAAAAAACAAATATTTATAAGCTATCTTTAAGTTCTATTCGGATTTTAGAGCCACCTGAGACTTTTGGCGAATAGATAGCAATGAAAGTTACACAGGTAAAAATAGCAAGACAGTATTTCAATCAAATTTTGCAATAAATTATCATGTTTGGAGATAAAGACTACTTTTTGAACTAGAACCAAAATAGGTCAGCTTGACAATTGAATCAAAGCCGGGTATGCCATTTACACCAAAATTTCTAACTCAATTTACAGAATAAAAATAGTTGGGAGGGGAATCAATTTCATAGAAGATACTGATGGCTCTGTGAAATCCTGGATGGGACGAGATTCTTGCAAGAAACATTTGAATTCATCTGAAAGGCAGTGTCGTTCACAGCAGAAACATTGAGCACAGAAGGCTGCATAGAAGGAGAAGATGCAAATGCAAGCTTTGGTTTCTGAAGTGAATTGAAGGTATTGAAGTTCTTGGAACCAAAGTCTTGAACTTTGAGGCATGGAGTCTCTATGGTCTGCGACGAAGGGGGGTTTCGCCACGTGGGAAGTGGGCCCGCAACAAGGAGTGTCTTAAGCAAGGGGCCCGCATCCACCACAGCCTTAAGGAGCATACCCTTTTGGGGCAATGTTCTTCTCTTGGCAAGGTGTTCGATCACTTCGTCCCCAACATCGCACGTGCGCCTCTGAGAGACCCTCGTGCTTTGAACCAAAGGTTGTTGGAGATGATAAACCATGTTGTTTTGTGAGTCGACAATCATGTTGGAGAAGTCCTGAGAAGAAACTGCTTCGAGAAGGGAATCTACGGGGGAGGAAACGTGCGAGGGGCTGTTGGATTCTGTGATGCTGGATTTGGTTGGTGTTGGAATCAGCATGGAGGAAGGGATTTCAACCAGAGTAGTGGGGGCTGTTAGTTTCTTGAACAGTTTCTGAAGTTCTTCTCTTGCTTCGTCCCTCTCTTTGTATGCCATCTTCAAGTGATTCATGAGTTCCCTGTTCACGTTCTTCATGCTCTCCAGTTCCAGCGTGGTGGCCAAGAGATTTTGCCTCAACCCATCACAACTCTGCACAAGGAGAGAAAAAAATGTTGGTGGGGTTTGGAAAAATTTGTGCTTTCGGTTAAGTCAATGAACTGTAACTACTTTTAACATTCGCATGTCTCATGCACACCGAGATTATTGACTGTGACTATGATAGTGCGAAATTTTTTTGCAGACCTAATAAAGACTAAAAGAAACAAAGAAAGTGACAACTTTGTTGTGAATAAAACCTCTGGCTTTGAAAAAAGACAATTGACACCGTCCTTACTTTTGGATTCATCGTAGATTCTAATTATTACGAGCCAAAATATCTCAAAAGAAGAAGAAATAAAATTCAGGAACTTCTTTTGGTGAAAGAAAATTCAACACAGAAAACGAAAGTTTTAGAAGCAGCCAGAAATATGAAATATTTATATACTGTATGATAATGAAAAACCAAGTTACAGGAAAAAGGGGTCAACGATGGATCTTGCCTTATACAAGAAGGAAAGGAAATATTTAAAAACGTATTATTAATAAAGATAATTGTGCAGAACAAATCAAGGAGCAGAAAATTATAAAAAAAGAATGATTTTTAAATGTGAAATTAATATCGGGCCCTGAAAATTAATGCGGGAGAATTAGTCTCCACAAATTTTTGCTCGTGTCACGTCTCATTCTTGCAAGAGTTGAACGAACAGGAAACATATTCTATCCACAAGAAGAAAGAAGCACTGAGAAAACTGCACCTAAAAACTCTAATTCATGTACAGAGGAAAAAAGAGAAAAAAATGGTACACATCATTCATAGTAAAACCTGTAAAAACAATAAAAGACTTAGAATAACAAAGAAGAGAAAGAAAGCAAAGAATTATGAAATAAGCCCTTTAATGTTAAACCAATGATTAAACCCTCTTGAAACTTGAAAAGCAAAGCATGAAAGAAACACATAAACATGGATGTTGTTGTAGGCAAGTGTCATGAGAGAAGAAAGAGTGATGAATGATTAGAAGCAGTGAAGGATAAGGAAAATATGCAATGACCCACCTCTTGAAAATTGAGTATGGAGCCCAAGGGATCTTCCATGGTATGTTGTGAGAGAAAAGGAGCAGGGAGAATGGGAGAACAAAGGTATAATGTTCCTAGGGGAGTCTAAGGAAAGAAGGAAAAGGGTTATTTATAGAGAGAGAGGGCACATAGGACAAAGCAAAGGGTAATAACAGAAAGTGGGGACTTACCATACTATCCACAGAACTTGACCATATCATTGAAAATTAAAGAATGCCAAAACCTTCCTTAAAATGAATAAACAAATCAGAGTTTTTTCACTTTCTAATATTTTCTCTCAGATGAATTTCATTTGAAAATCCCCAAAATTCTCCATCTCTTATAGGACCCTCTTATGTTTCCTGTCCCTGCTATCTGTTATTTAATCAGGTTAAGTTTTCCTTATTTATGCAGACCTTATAATGATATAAAAGAAAAAAAAAACGCCAATGTGTTTATTAGTAAAGCTAGGCGTCTTTTTTTTTTTTTTTAAACATTAAAGTTTGTTAGTTGAGTATTTAATATTTTTTTAACTATAATATAAGTATGGATATAAATTATACATTGTCAGAAGTAATATTCATCCTTGATTAAGAATAAATGATTTAATATATAATTGCTAATTTAAGATTTGATGAAACAAAAAATTAAATCAAATCACTGTATATAATTTATAGACTTGCTCTTCTTTTTTTTTTCTAGACATTATGGAAAGATGTTGTAAGAATCTGGTGAAAATAAACAATATATATATATATATATATATATATAAAGTATAATAAACCTGTTATTATATTTTTAATATGGTTTTTAAAAAAATTATTTATCATTTTATATCTTCTAATTATTACGAGTAGTTTTAGCTATATTTAGTTAAGTTTTAAAACTTGAGTAAAGTTAATTCCTTTGTTGATACACTGTTCAGCTAAAATTTTCAAAAATATTATTTATTAACTAGATTTGAGAATTTAGTATGAATTCCTCAATTTTAAATAATGTCTACTAATTATATTAGTTTGTTTTGATTATGTTTTCTATGGATTTTCTTTTGATAAACCACCAAGTTAAACTCTAGAAACAAAAATAAAGTTCAGAAAAAATTAATGATAACTATTGGAAAAAGTTTCTTATGAATATAATGATTCTGACATATCAAACGTCATTTCTTTATATTGAAAAACTTGATTTATTATTTTGTGCAGAATACACAGATTAATTGTTATTTTAACTTATTTCATCTTATGACATGGGAGTCTCACCAGAGTGAAAACTTCTCAACTATCAGGATCAAATTGAAAAGTAATGTTTTTATATTTTCTTCTTTTCTAACCATTATCTGATTACACATCCATTATGTTTCATGTGTGTTAATATTAAGAAAATAAAACTTATGGCTGCCACATTTTCAAATTCTATCTTCAAAACTTCTAATTTACTTAAAAAAAACTCGCCTCGTACGTGAAAATGCCAAAGCTTATCTTCAGATTTTAAAAGAAAACCCACTCAAAATAAGCATTATTTTGGGATTCATTTATGCAGTGACTCAGTAGTCTTGTCGGCAAAAATTGATTTTCAGTATTATTATTTTTGCCATTTAAGTTTCTATTTTATAGGCACTACGAAACAAACAGGAAAAAAGACAACGTTGTTCTGAGTTATATCATCGGCAAACAACGTGGATGAAGAATTTTGTTCAAAAGCTGCAATATTTTATTTTAGTTCCAGACAAACCGCACATCGGCACATGTTTTGTCCTTTCTGCTAAAACTAACGCTGAAAAAACAGTATATATTTATCTACAAATTTTAATATAACTAAGAAACCTTATGTACTATGATGGATCAGTTTAATTAATGTTTTGTAACTGAATCTATACAATCTGAGGAGACAATTAAAGTATTAGTGAAAACATTTTGGTTGAATAGAAGAAAAGTCCAAAATTACACAAATTCTATATAATAAAGTTGCATAAGACAAAGGTGTTTAATTAAAGGTGACATATTCTGGATTCAATGTATCTACCTGAGGCTCATCACATGCATTGTGAGTGATTACATGTGCGGGCAATCTAAGAGGCTATGTTTTGTCAATTGTGTTTTGCACCTCCAAAGGTTTTCCCTCACGCAATATCTTAGCGTAACGCTCACAGTAACACATTTTGATTCACGATTCACACGCTAGTGCTAAATACATGTCGTCACAGTAACACGTTTTGATTCACGATTCACACGCTAGTGATAGATACATGTCGTCGCATGAATGTACCCTCTTCATACATAAAAAGCTCTATCTAAGTAATGAGAAGAGATATTACAATTTATTATGTGGATTTTTTTTTATAATGTTCTGTTTCGTGTTCTACACTTATCCTTAACAATAAATTAATAGAATGACGTGTTTTTTTCTCTACGAATGTCAAAAAATTGGTATATCTAATTAAATGTCGGTTTAAAAATTCCATAACTTGTTTTTAGACTAAAATTATATAAATCGTGAATTATGAACATAAGTAAATGTGATAATTTTTTATAAAATGAGAGAAAAAAATTCATTGATCATTTTTTATATCTTTTAATAATTATATAATAAGGAAGGTGAATTTATATAATCACTTAAAATGTTTAATTTTTTCCTGAAATAATAAATTGCAAGTAAGATAAAAGACTGATAATAATAAATTACAAGTAACATAAAAGACTATCAATTGTCATAATAAATAGTAATAAAATGTTGAATTTGAATGGGTAGATCAATAAAGAAATAAGAAAATGATTGAATAGTATAGACAACGCTTTATATAGTACTAGAAAAATAACTTTTAATTTTTATATCAGTTGTAACAGTGATGTAAATTTCATCTATATAAAATGTGAGATATGCTCTTCATCAATTATAGCACTGATGTAAACTTTACCCATATGGAAAATGAGATATGTTTTACATGGATTTAAAAGTTGATGTAATATATGGAAATATTACAATAACTATAAATATTCATAGAGGTTACAACCTTTACCAAAGCAAAAAATAAAAGTTATTACTATACTAACAATAACTTAGATCTAATATATTCGTTTTTGCAAAAGAAATGTGAAAATTAATGCAACGAAAATTACTAACCTATAATCTAATGTGGTAATTTGCTTTACCATTAACAGTTGTAATAAAAAACACACTTTAGGGAAAAGGACTACCATGAAGAGGAGGAGATTCAGAGAAAAGAGCTACTATGTAGAGGAGGAGATCTGGAATGACATAGAGGATAAACATTGATGAAATCAAACATTATATATGAGGTAACAAAGAAGGAAAACTTGTGGAGGAGTTGCTAAGGCAACAAAGTTACTTGTGTCCTAATAGAAAATGTTTGTTGTGTTGCAATAAAGGAGATGAAGCAAAGAGTTTAACTTGCAACAACAAAAATGAAATGCAAAACACACAATATGTGGATTGCGACAATCAAGATGAAATATGAGACAAAGAAAAAAAAAAGAAAGGAAACATAAGAATATGAGATTGAAAGTGTGGACCGTAGATTAAATTAAAGATTATATTACATTGATTGATCTAAACAATCGTTGTAACATATATATTCTCTACCTGTCAATCGCACTGTAAATCAATTATCTTCTATTCTGCTCTTAAGTACAAAGAGACGTACTTTAACTAATAATTATAAATTTTGTATCTAATGATAAGTGTTCAATTCAACATATATTTGTTAACATAAATAAACACCTCAGTTCACATTTTACATTGGTTACTAATATAACTTATATTTTTTCCAAAAATTTTAATTTTTCCATTGCTTTTAGTTATATAGAATCGTTCTCTTTAACCAATATAATATCTTTATGTAAAAATGACTTCCACACTAATGATGCTCAAATTCTAAAGAATAACTAGTTGCAGCCTGTTCCATGTATTTATAAGATATTAAAGAATCAAGAAACACATAATATCCAGTGATAGCGATATAATTTGCTCCGCTAACAACATGTGGTAGTGAAAAAATCTATTGCTCAGGGAAATAGGGTACTCTAAAAGATTATAATTTATATTATGCTGTCTTTTATAATTTATAAATTCGTGTTTTACATTTATTGTAGAAATACATATTTTCTCTCTATTATACAACTGTTAAAATTGGTGTACTTAGATATAATAAGTCGACCTTAGGTGGGGTTATATTTTTTATCATTGATTTTCTGGAATATGACTTATTTAACTGAGGCTATGTAGCTCATGAATTGTAAATATAACGGAATGTACTGATAAAATTCATTTATATCAGGTTTGCTCGTTTGTTGTCGGGTTACATGGTAAGCCAAGATAAATCATAACATTTATTAATATACACCTATGCACCCATTTAGGATTAATATTCCAATTTAAGATCTACTAGCATCGTTAGAATAATCGCAAATGAAAAAAGTCCATGTGAGTGGAAACTAATCTATGGAATATGAATTATGATAAACAACCGCAGGCAGATGAATTAAGCGAGTGTTGTATTCGTACTGTTAGAATCAGGAAATTGGAAAAAACGGGAAGCACAGTTAATTGTGCCTGCTCACCTTAGCAATAGGTAACGACTTTACCTGTCTTATGTTACATTGCCACTTTAGTACGTGAAGTTGGATTAATATTCATAGTCTTATATAATATTACTACAACAAAATTGTGTGTTTGTACCAAGTTGGTGTTGTTGGTACAATGTTTTGCATGCAACTAAACTATTGGAGGAGCAGTTGCAGCGATGTGATTATTGATGGGGGAGAGTGCACATGGCAATTAGGTATAAGTCAAGTGGGAGCCCTGAGGATGAGACACGTTTGGAAAAACCGAGTCAGCAAAAGCAAATACTTGATAACTCACACACACACGCGCGAGCCTCGCATGAGCCTTCTAATTCTGGTAATTCTGGCTCGACGCTTGGCGTGTTCGTTGTGCATGTCACAAGACATGTGCGAAGGTGCTATGCTATGGATTATGCCCATTTACCTTGGTAGGTTGAACCATGTGGCTGCGACCAACTCCTTGACTTCAAGGAACCATGGTTTACTTTAATTTGGTCCTCCTATGTATATCATGAATCAAAATAAAAACTCTAAAATTATTAATTATTTACTTTTAAGAATTGGAAATATCTAAACATATAAATGTTATAATAAATGTATGTATAACTTGTAGAATATATCAGTCTTTAATTAGTAGATGGTACAAAGCTACCACGAAATTTTGGCTGACCTGTTGAACCATATGGTTTACTTGCCTTTGGTCTCGTGTTTCTCTCTCCAACTGTTGTTACACTGGTTTTTCATGTTCACAATAACGTGATGATGCCAAACTAGATAGAAAAAATAGAGAGAGCCAAGACTATAGAAATCCTATCAGATGGGACAGTACCGATATAAAAACATGACTTGCACAGTGTGGAACACAATAAATGTATCCAACTTGCAGTTGTGGCCTGCAACCCTTAGTTATACTTGATTTAAGAAATGATAGAGACATGGCACAAAAGAAAAAAGGCTTCACTTGAATTTATATATTTAAGTGTAGAATTTTACCCCCTTAAGCATATATATCGTAATGAAATAGAGTTGTAATATATAGTTTTTACCATGGAATCTGTAAGATTTCTTTTGTGATTAGTCTACACCACTATGGCTAGATTTAGAATATTTGTCTCCTAGACCATAGCATATTTGGTGAGTGGAGCTTAGTGAAGAAAGTTGATTAAGATGCTGAAAGTAGGTTGTTTAAATGCTATAGATGTGATAATGGCACCAACCAATCAAGTATCAGAAACGATTACTTTAACATTGGATCCTGAAAAGGTAAATGAAAACTGATTGACAGTGAATGTCTTCGTCAAAAAGCAAGTGTTCGTTTTCAATATTTATTTGACCATATTTATACACATAAGAAAAGGTAGTTGGAGTTCGGTTTGACTGAACTCCCAAGAAAGGAGGAAAAAGCTACAACTATCAAAAAGTTGGACATCACACTCACAGAATGATGAAAATTTATATTTATCTTCTTGCGGAGCAACCATTAATCAGCAAAGAGAGAAGGGTCCTCTCACTGATGGCGCGAATGAGTAGGTGGGTGGCGGCAGAAAAAAGAGCTGAGATTTTAATATGGTGTGTTCCCTTCTCATCAAGTAATTCAGTATGAAAACGAATACATAATACTATGTTCACAAGTATTGATTTAGTAGGCGTTCACTGAAAAAGAAAAAGGGTCAGATTTCCAAATTAAAGAAGAAAAGAGATAATATGTACATGATGGTAGTTGAAAACGGAGTCAAACTCTTGTCTTTCTATATATATGGAATGTGTAGTGAGTGTTTGTAAGAGAGAACGAAATAAGTAAATCTGAACTATAGAGTTGCACGTGAATAATTGCTAACTAATGATCATATTATTTTATTTTTAACTTCATGATTCAAAAGTACTCACAATATATTCTTCTTGTTCAATCATAATAAAAATTTCTTTACTTGATACGTTCGTTATATGCAATCTTGGTAGGTAAGGATCACAAAATACTGATAACGAAGAATATATTTGAGTTGCATGATGGTCAACCTATCTTTAAGAACTCATAATGTACACAAATCTGTGAAAGTGTAACGAGAGCTTTCCAAGGAAAACAAACAATTTATAGTAAATTAATAGATTTCAGTATCTATCATGTATAGTAAATTGGATCAGACAAACGAGTTCCTTTCTTCTTCGTCTCTGTATAAAGAAGTGTAATTTGTCAAAATGATGAATAGTGCTTAATTGAAGAAATAATAAGCAGAAGTCAAATCACATTGAACCAACAAGTGCAGTGTAATTTCAATTGTAATAATTAGTCAAAATGTAATGCATATCATTATTGAGCGGAGGAGTTTGAACAAAAGTTCTACAATAATCATTTCAACCGGTGTGCATATTGCATAGGAATGATTATTGGCCAGGGTTTGTAAAGGTAAAAGTGGAATCAAGGGGAACAAAACCAAAAAAAGAAAGATAACAAACAAAGTAGATGATCTTTGAATATTCTTATGGAATTCGGGACAAATTTTTGAATGAAAAGAAGCATGATGATTATTTAAACTGCAAACGGTAGAAGATAGACCATCTGAAAGATTAATGATTGCAACAGAACGAGCAAACTATAAGATGTTTTTCACTGTTATTATTATTACAATAATTAAGTAGTAATTTAGATTAATTTTATTTTTCTCATAAACTTTAATTAATTACGCGATTATTGATTTGTTTCTATGTATAATATGGATTATTAGAAGTCTAATATCAGTATGTAATTTAAGAGTTAATCTTTATACAAAATCACATTAAAATACATCTTAAACGTCATATCACGTCTAATTAATTAATATATTTGATACTTCTGAATGAAATCAAATTTCTTGCACTTGTATTAGACAATATATTTTTAAGATTACACTTAAAAGCAATATTTGAGGATACAAAAAAATAAATAAAAAATACGAGCATATGATTTAGTAATGAAAATTACTGTAACTTTGGTCGGCCCCAATAGCCAGCCCACTAAAGAGTGTTATGAATTTCGGTTGGGCCTGGCAAAGCCCATTGGGTTTGAGGGCAAGGCAATAGCGGAGGAGAGTAGCAGGTATTAGATGTTGGAGTGGAGGAGCAGAGAGATACGAAGAGACACAGAAGTGAAGAAAAAATGCGGCTGTTCGATCCTTGGCCTGTTTTCTTCAAGCGTGAATGGAAGCGAAATTGGCCCTTCCTGGTCGGATTCGCCGTTACCGGAACTCTGATCACCAAATTTTCTCTTGGTCTAACTGGTAGATCCCCTTTCTTCTTCCCTCATCACCAATCTTTTTTTTTTTTTTTTTTTTTTTTTTTTTTTAATTTTTTTTTTTTTTTTTTTTTTTTTTTCTGAAATTTGATATTTGTTCCGAATCTGATTTCCCGTGCTTCATTTTATGACAGAGGAGGATGCCAAAAAGTCGAAATTCGTCCAGGCACACAAGAGGTAACGCTCCCCTCACCAAACCCTAGCTTTGTTCGCAAGCATTTTGCCCTTTTTTATTTTGCCCTTTTCATATGAATGTGCTTCTCGTATGTTCGATTATTGGTATTTAAATTTCAAATCATTGGAGTTCAATGCACATATCTGATTCAATATAGCGGATTCTTCGTGTGCTGGAAATCGGACATTCTAGTTTTTGACCTATACTGTTTTTTTTTTTTTTTTTTTTTTTTTTTTTTTTTTTTTTCTGAGCTATCAGTTGGGTAGAATTGAGCATGAATTCTGGCAAAATAAGATCATCGGTGGTTGAAAAATTGTTTAATCTGGCACACGTAGTCATGATATTTGTTCAATTGACGTGGTTGATTTAATATAAAAGAAAATGCTATACTATTCCTAACACGTAATGAACTACTACAGCTATTGAAAGCCTCCCATACTCATTTTCATTCTCTTTCTCAGTCCCATTTCTTTATTTAGGTTACATTACTGTCCATCCTCAGCTCTAGTTTCGTTGATGTGGCTCTATCGATATACTAAAAGTGTGATGGCCCTTAAACTTGATTGTCATTCAAATCTTATATTTTGGATGTGTCTAAGAGTATGCAATTTTCAAGTTCATGGATGTGAATTATTTAATGCGCCGTTTATTTGTTGAGTTATTACTGACTCGTGATTCCGATGAAGATGAAACTGTGATATTATATTTTTGAGAGATAAGGTGTTTTAGGTTTGGAATTATCAGATGATGATCTAAGAATCGATTTAAAATAATATGAATGATTGGGATATCTTAGTAGTTGTTCTTGACCTTAACCGAGGAAGTGAATTGTAAGTATCTCTTTAACTCTTTTTCATCTTATTTTACAATGGCTTGATGTTTGAGCCACACATAAGTTTGTAGATTCAATTAATAGGACTTAGGATAATTGTTCGTCTGGTTATCCCATAATTATCCGCGCATAAATTTGAAGATTCAATTAATAGGATGCCATGCTCTATCTATTTTTACAGGTGACTTTGGAATGGAAGATTTGCACTGGCTTTGCACATTGTATTGGATGTGTTGAGAGAGCTTTGTTTGTTTTAGTTTTACAAATTGTAATAAAGGAGATGTTGTATACTCGTCATGTTCCTATTTCCATTTTGACTGTTTACTTAAATGTGCTTGAGTAATTCATACCAAGCAGTTCTGATGAATGGATTCACTCTATGATTACTTTAATGTGATAATTGTTGGGGACTTGGAGTTTTTATTCTTGCAATGATGCTGAATTGCTAACACCTAAGGGAAAATAGTTTTATTAATCGTGTATTTTTTTGTGACTTTCTGTAGTTTGCTTCTCAGCAGCTTTTAATAGTATACCGTAGTTTTCCGAAACCAATTATGTCGAGAGTGCATGTGCCGAGCATACTCTGTTCTAAAATTTTCACCAAGTCTTTGCGTGGGAAATTTATGCTGTTTGTATTTTTTTCCAGGTGATTTGGGAATGAAAGATTTGCACTGCCTTTGCACATCGTATTAGATGTCTGAAGAGAACTTTGCTTGTTTAAGTTTTACAAATTGCAATAAATGAAGACGTTGTATACACTCCATTTCCTCTTTCTATTTCAGCTGTTTACTTAAATGTGATTGAGAAATCCATACTAAGCAAATCTGAAAAACTCAGCAGCCTTTAGTCCTATAATTTATCATTAAGTTATTTGTCATGAGTGCATATGCTTTTCATAGTTCTTTGTTCTTCTTATTCACTGTTTGAAGTTTGATTTGATGTGTTGGGATGAGTCCCTTTGCGGGTATCTATCTAGGTTGTAGAATCAAATTAAGGACATGTGTGGATATGACCAAATGATGTTTTTAATCTGAGTGTGAATTTTGTTATGATTCTATATATTATGGTTTTCAAATATTTGTTTTTAATTTTCAAACAATGAATTCGTGAAAATCAAATGATTTTTTTTTATTGGTAGTTCTTAAATAATAAATTTGAATGATCAAATTATATTCCTAAATTTTGAGAGATTATGCGTATGTTTTTAGTTCTTAATTATATTTTAAGATAAATATAATGAAGCTTGCGATTGAATTCACAAATTCGTTTGGGCTTACATTTAGTCGGATAATTTCCAATTAACTTGAAGCAATTGCTTTCTGCACCTCCTAAATTTGAACTTGCATTTCACAATTTTTAAAATGACTGTTTTCCTCTATTTTTAAAGTGATTTTCGAATTACTTGTTCTGAAATTTTTTCCGAACATACTTTTAAGAATTTATGAAATACATTTTATAACTAGATTTTTGGAATAAAATTTTTAAACACATTAAATATATTTTAAAAATTTTTTTTTTGGAACATACTTAATATCTTATGGATTGTAATTTTCAGAATAAATTTTTCGGAACAATTTTTTTTTAAATATGTTTTGGAAAGAGCTTCTGAGAAGGAGATTTTTATCTTTTTTTTTTTTTTTTTTTTTAATTTTCTTTTTTTTTTTTTTTTTTTTTTTTTTTTACTAATTTCCTTCTCTTCTTATTTTGTGATGGTGACGATGCCATGACGATCAATAGGTTAAAAATGGAGGGACGAAAGAAGTAATTGCTTTGTCTTGATGCATAAGGTTATGTTGGGCTCAATCAAAGTATCACCACTCTCTAGCTATCATGAGTATGGAGTTAGTTCTATGATTTGTGAAAATAGATTACTATGTAACTTGTAAGCGGTATTGGATGGAAGCAAGGTAAGTTTTATTTTGCGCCTAACTACTATATGTTTTCGTCTCTTTTCCTCCACCAGCACCGTGTTACTCAACCATTTTAATTTTAAACTACTTAACTGAGAGATCATGCTTATATATTTAAAATAACCTTTAGAAATTTAAACAATTCTTTGATGGACTTATTTGATATGATAATTTTTCTGATAATTAATTTTAATATCGAGTAATTTTTAAAATACTCAATCAACGGTTTACTATTTTTCTAAGTAAATCACAAGAACATATTTTTACAAATATACAGTAATATATAAACGAAATCCTCTTTATGATCATCATTAGAAAACAGTGATTAATAAACTAAATAAACTTTTCAGACTGTGCATCATAAAGCGCAAAATCTATTTTAATCCTTGTAGATAATTTAACACTAGCTGGCTGCCTCCAAGTTGCGACATAATTCTGGATTAGTTTTGTTTAGTGTTGTTCTAGGTATTGCCAGATCAGAAAAAGAAAATGCGACCTTGGATTGAAGTTTTGGTCCTTTAAGCCGACCGTAATAATAAACAAAGAATGAAACAGATAAGCTTAAAAATTATGATAATTTAAATGCTGTACAGGAGTGGCAATTGGACAAACATGTTTGAAAATACTTGTGGCTCCTAATGCATCATATTGGTAGGCAAATAAAGACCACTGGTAATTGTACTTGGAATTGAAAAGCTAGAGCAGTTTTATCATTTTTTAATTACTTTTTAAGCAAATCGAATGGCCAGTTTTAGGCATGATAAGTTTATTACAACCTATTATGAGTATTCAAATCAAATAAGCTGAACCTGTATCCTTTTCACAACATTACCAGCTGAATTTTCAATTAACTAAAATGAAAAGAAAAATGCTACAACTATAAAACTAGTTATGGTATGCATTTAATGAAAATATTTAAATAATGTGATAAAAAGAGAGACGCTTTTCTATGAACATATTAATAATGAAACTTTGTCTGCAAAACAAATCAGTTGACTAAGTTAGGTTGAGGTAATTACAATGAATAATAATGAATCCAACATTATTGGGCCGGTCCACATCACCGTCCAGTAAAAATTCAAAGGGTAGGTTTGGTCCAAAAGGTGCGAATTGATTGAAGGGCCCACAACGCCAGACGCAATTGGTCGGTGACCGGTGATTAGTCCACATCATGTTGTACACGTGGCATCACAAGAGCGACCGGGAGGCTCCTCCCTCCGCCACCCTAGACCATAGACAGGTGGCAAAAAGTTTGAATTTTCTTCCTTTTTACCTTAACCTTGTCCCTGGTGCCTTAAACTCCGCTAACTATAGTGTTGTGTAGTACTATATAACAACCTTAACCACTACACAAAAATTCACAACCAAATACTTCAAGTTTAGGCATTCATTCTCTTCTATTCTATTCCAAACTCACAACAAGCATAGAATCAGAGAGAGTAGGAAGAAAAAGAAGAAGAAAATGCCGATTTCTAGAATTGCCGTTGGAAATTCTTCGGAGTTGAGGCAGGTGGACGCGCTTAGGGCTGCTCTTGCTGAGTTCATCTCAATGCTCATTTTTGTTTTCGCCGGAGAAGGCTCTGGCATGGCTTTCAGTAAGCCCTTTTAAACTTTGTGTTCATGCATGTCATAGTTTATATATTATTTTTTGATGGTATTCTGAACAATGAGAATGCATGAATATTGAACGTGTAATTCTGCATATACATTTACTCACCTCAATTGTTATGGTTTGGCAGATAAGATCACAAACAATGGTTCAGCAACACCAGCAGGGTTAGTGGCAGCGTCACTGTCACATGCATTTGCACTTTTTGTTGCTGTTTCAGTTGGTGCAAACATTTCTGGTGGTCACGTGAACCCTGCTGTCACTTTCGGTGCCTTTGTCGGAGGCCACATTACTCTCTTCAGAAGCATTTTGTATTGGATTGCTCAGTTGCTTGGCTCTGTGGTTGCTTGCTTGCTCCTTAAGTTTGCCACTGGTGGAATGGTATATACATAGCATAACATAACATCATTCGTGGTTGTCCTTTTTCTTTGTGTTAAATTTGAAGCATATGTTTTGTATGTTACATTGTAGGAAACATCTGCGTTTGCACTTTCTTCTGGTGTTGGAGCAGGGAACGCGCTAGTGTTTGAGATTGTGATGACTTTTGGTTTGGTTTACACGGTGTACGCAACTGCAGTGGATCCGAAGAAGGGTGACATCGGCATAATTGCTCCAATTGCAATTGGTTTCATAGTTGGTGCTAACATCTTGGCTGGTGGTGCATTTGATGGTGCATCCATGAACCCTGCTGTGTCTTTTGGGCCTGCTGTTGTGAGTTGGACTTGGGCCAACCATTGGGTTTATTGGGTCGGCCCATTCGCTGGTGCTGCCATTGCTGCTCTTGTCTACGAGATTTTGTTCATCGGCCAACACACTCATGAACAGCTCCCCGTCACTGATTATTAGAGTTAACATTGTGCTTTTAATTTAAGTGCGATGGGTTCTGGTCATTCCTGTGTTCTTTGATTTGCATTTGCTAGTGTTTCAATTCGTGAAATTTGTAAAACACATGAACGTGTTTTTCTTTTTTCTGCTTTTCATTGTGTAATGTTCATTTCATCTTATATACTAGTGTTAGCGAAACTTCATTGCCAGTTAAAATTCATTATTGATCTATGTTTGGTGAAGTCAACTTGAGTCTATGTTTGGCTAATTTGATAAAAATCTAGTGAAGTTAAATTAGGTTGAACTCACATCACATCGATCTCACGTAATTGATAAAATAGATTTAATTTAAATTTAATTCCATTTAAATTGAATTGTTTTAATAGATTTAATTAGATCTAGCCTGTATTTTGAAAAATTCAATGCATGATAACTCCTAACAACACATATAGAGCATCAAACACTAATTGCTGGAAAGAAAAACCCGTAAACTATAAAATGAAGACCAATAGAGACCACGGTAAATACAATATATAAAAAAAATAAAAAGAAATAATTTAACGTTATTTCAATTTAACAACTTTCAATTATATTTGTAATATTACAAAATTTTTCGGAAAAGTTAAGAAACCTTCTCATTACAAATTGTTGTCAAGCACAAAATTCAATATGCTATATATGAACAAAAATCAGTATATGATATAATTGTCATCAAATTGCAAAGATAGTTTTATGAAACATTTTAAAAATTGTTAATGTAAAGACTAAAATTTTGATTTAACTAAAATACTTAATGTTTCTTTTATATGAAAAAATAAATAAATAAAACATTTGTGGATTCAACTCTATTAGCTATTATAATCCCCTGTGTACCCACGTTGCTGAGAAAGTGAGGTGAAAAGAAAAAGGAAGCATTATACTCAATTATTATTTTCCCTTTGTATGATATTGAATAAATGTCTTTTTATTTAAAAAAGTGAGTTATTTTATGTTATCGAATTGTGTTTTTAAATGAACATGAAAATGTTTTCAAAAACTTTTTTAATAATTTAAAATAAAATACTAAAAAAAATAAAATTTGAATGTTTTAAACATAGTCCCATTATTATGCAATCATATTCTAATTATACATTTATTTTATAGTTGAGTTTAGACAGATTCATGAGGGTTAAAAATCATAAACCATGTTCCTATAGTTGACAGTTTTTACATAGAAAACAGATATATAGTTCCTGGACTCTATAAAATTAAAAAAAAAAAATCATCATAAAATAGAAGTCTTTAATTTTTTTTTTCTGTATTTCCTAAGGTGTTTCCGTGAAAATTAAGATTCATCAGCACATGTCTGTGAGACATCACGCACGGTTTGTCCAATATTGATGTGTGTGGTGTGCATGTCGTTGATTTTGATCGCATTTTTTATACTATATATAGCGTATACACTATTCATGCACTTGTTACTGGCTAATATAAAGAATGAAAGAAGCATGAGATGTTGGAGAAGGTAGATCAGATTGAAATTAAACTAAAATTCAGATGCAAACAAGTGCTTGATATTTTACATTCAGAACTTACCAACTCTCTATCCTATTGGATGTTTTAGAAAGTAAAAGCGCTGAAACCAACACTGACATATAGACTACAGTTATGCCTAATCTGAAATTATTACAGCTGGGTCACACTCACTCTATTGTGAAGTGAACCCTTCGAAAAGCTTAAAGACGCAACGAAATGCTATACAGGTTAGACATTAGGTGCCACTGCCACACATATATATGCTATCAGCAAAGTATTGGTTGGAAAAAAGAATAGAATATTATACTGTTAGCCGCTTGATGCATAAAAATATGGTTCACTCATGGGGCAAAACAAACTTTCCTCATCCATCACCCACAGAGGGTCACAAGAAGAATACTCCCATGATGATGGAGATGGAGAAAGCACTTGTGGACAAGAGAAGTTGCAACCCTCTTCACTGTGCCCGTGAAGAAAACTGTTGTTCTCTTCTGACATGTCAATATCTTTCCATATATCATCCATGGAGAACCCTCCTTCGCCCTCATCTTGGCTTGATCCTATCACACTAGGACCTCCTGTGTCATAAAAGCTCTCTTCTCCTGCCTTCTTTGAAGCACGTGGATCCACTGCATGCTTCTTTGAGGATATAGAAACTGAGGAATGAACACTAGAAGAAGGTGTTGGTGTTGATGAAGAAGCTTCTCCCTTTTTTTTGTCCTGAGCCTTTTTCCTCATCAGGGTCCTCCAGTAATTCTTGATCTCATTGTCAGTGCGCCCTGGTAGCTTGCGAGCAATTCTTGACCACCTGCATGTCTCAAACTAACTATCATTAGATTTTGAGTCAAAAGGGTAAATAATGGAAAGCATAAAACTTAGACATATGGTTTCAGATACTGTTGATTTGAAGTTTTACCTGAACAATCTGCATAATAAAAGTTTTTGTATAAAAAACAATACTTAAAAAGTTTTGTTGTAAGACAAGTTGTAAGACAACATAAGAAAAGACACGGCAACTATGAAAGTAGTGAAGTTGAGCATAATATCTGGTTATCTATCATCAAACCTATTTCCCCATTTTGAGTGAAGCTCGAGCACAAGGCGTTCTTCCTGGGGTGTCATCTTTCCACGCTTGAGACCAGGATGAAGGTAATTAACCCACCGTAATCTGCAACTTTTACCTGTTCTATTCAAACCTACAACAAAGTGAGGTGGTTAAAGCTAGGGTGGTTCTTCCATAATGCCTAATGCCAATTTTACTGTCTCCCGCCACCTTCAAACCTGATACCTTAGCAATAAAGTCCCATCTACGGTCTCCAAACAAACCAACAAAGGACACCAATTTGAAGTCTTCCTGTTCTGTCCATGGACCTTTACGCACTTCCTGTTGAACCATTTTCAAAAGACACTCACACCACTATTTCTGGAAATGGAATATTTTCTCTCCAGGGTTCTTACTTTCTTTATCACTTGCGGGCTCCTATGCAACCATTACCAACATTTATATACGCCTTGTCACATTCGCTGTTTATTTTTTATAAGCCATTTTGCATATCCACCGTTCATTTGGTCATTTTCTCATGATGACATCATCCGCTACGTGGAAATAATCAGAGTAATAGATCAGTATGTGTTCGTGTAACTTTCACCATTTTTATTTTTTTTCCTGTGCCCATACGCACTGCTTAATTCATGTTGAACTTATCGGACAGATGTAGTTCCACCTTCCCCTATAGATTTCCAAGCCCAAGTTTGTGATTAATTAATGATATCTTGTTATTGAATACATGGAGTTGCCCTATAGGTGCCTCAAGTTAACACAAAGACAAGATTAAGCAACAGTTTGTACTGTATATTTTATTTTTTTATAGTATATACATGGCCCTTTAATCCTTTATGAATAGTTCAAAGCATTTATTATCATATACTAAAGACTTTTTTGGGGGGAGAATGATGTTCTTTAGTTGGCCTTCCATTGGGGGTGTTGAACAGTTGGGTAGCTAAAATCTCTTCTCAGCATGAAGAAAACAAAAATAAGAAAAAAAAAAATAGATCGATTTTTTAGAAGTAGGTATTTGCATGTGTTAAATATGGAGTGGAGAAAGAATGGTGTGTGAGAAAATTCAAAACTTGAAAGGGAATTAAGTTGACAGAACAGCCATGTAACTTCATGAACAATTTGATGGATATTATGGCTCTTGACTTCTGCAAAGGGCAGGACAGAAAGAAAAGAGAAAGCAGAAGAGGACAAAAAATTGAAGAATAGAGGCAGAAATGGTTTAGATGTTTTTCAGGCAAACTTTTCTCACAAATATAATATTGAAAGGATAGAGATATTAGTCTACGAAATATTGTCAGATAAATCTAGCATCCAAAGTTTGTGTGCGGTGCCCTCAGCAGAGAGTGTAGCACTATATGTCGGGCCAGTTCAGGTTGTTAAATAATAGGATTTTCAACTTGATGTATGCCTCAGATCAACGTGGAAAGGTTTATAAAAAGAGAATATAATTTCAATTTTCAAATTTTTGGCTTGTGTAACTAAGATGTTTGCCTTATATATATAATTAAATTATTATTGAATAATAATCATTGTGTAAGGTTAAGAAACGTCTCGGTGTAAATTTGAGTCCATCTAGATCTGAGACTAGTTGATGGAAGACCATGTTTAGAGTGACTCTAAGGGTCATCGATAGAAAAATGAGAAGGAAAAAAAGCTTAAATAGACTCTTTTCTTAGTAAAATATTTTGTATAGGAATAGTTTTTACTTTATATATATATATATATATATATATATATATATATATATATATATATATATATATATATATATATA
>Ga0209700_100471_pt1 | contig 75447 bp, 71 predicted proteins | sample SiratroredBW_FD_187528 | JGI IMG/M metagenome (GOLD analysis project Ga0209700, IMG submission 187528) | Root nodule microbial communities of legume samples collected from California, USA - Siratro red BW (SPAdes) (version 2) | ecosystem: Host-associated > Plants > Roots > Nodule | place: USA... | reverse complement strand
CATGCCCTGTGCATTGCGTAGCGTAGGAGTTGCGTTGAGAGCGTCAGGGTCGGCGGACCAAAGCCGGTCGGCTTACCGAATGGCCGAAAGACATCAGTCGGTTACAGCCGACTTTTGCAACAAAATCGGCCCAACTCGGACTTCTGGTAACGTCAGCTATCGCGTAGCTATCAGGCGCGCAGCAGACATCCACGGCCCGATCGCGATTTCCTGAATCCTGCCGAGCGCCGCATCTGCCCTCGCATGGAACCGAAACCTCCTTACTCAATGTGGAGCTTAAGCGACGGGGCTCGCAGTGGAATGAGTTGAGCCATCACCCAGAGCGATGTGTTTCTTACTTTCACAAGCGTTGCTCTCCTGATCGAGATCGGGCGTTTCATCGCACTCGGGGTAATCTGAATCAGCCTTGTCTTCGCCACCACGACCTAAGTCGCGGTGGATCCCGACCAATGGAGTTCTCTTCGTCGGTGGGAACGATCGAGGGCGCCTCGCCGTCCAGCTCGCGAAGTCGCTGCATCTGCCTTTTGAGGCGTGAGGGCAACTCGACTTCCTCTCGCAGCAATCCACGCAGACGCTCTCCAATCTCATGAGCGATTGCGCGGCCGTGTGTCTGGTCAATGCTGATGTTTGGCATGCTCGTTCGGTCCCGTGAGCCTGGTCAAAACGATTACTCGGCCTTCCAAGCCCGGCCCACGATCCAATACTTCTTTTTCTGGAAGGAGAGGCGGAGACCGTTGCCTTTGGCTATCTGCGCGGGCGCTGGTTTCTAAACAGCGGGTCCTTGCGTCAACGACCTTTGGCTATCCCACGACGTGCGCTGCTTGTTGAAACAGCGGGCGACAGTCTCATATGTTAATGCCGCGACGGGATGATCGTTCCCGGTGGGGACGTACACCAAGTGCCAATTCTCAAGCGGCGTTGGCCGGGCGACTTTGCGGATATGCGTTCACTTCGATTTCAACGACGTCCTTCGATCGCCGTCGAAGGTTGTAAAATGTAAGTTCATGTTCGAGCATTGGGCAGTGGAAACTAACGAGCGCTGTATCCGGCAATCGGCAGAGTTCATCGATGAGATCGCCCACAGTCATGATCGGGGGATCGGCGGTCGCATTACGGATAGCCTTACTCATGGCGCTACTCCTTGCGCTAACCTGCCCTAATCGTCCCAGACCAGCCTTGTGCAAGCCCCGCACTCGAAGACGCGGACGGTCTTGCCGTTTACAGTATGAAGAAGAGTTCGGAGGAGCCGGAGCGAACCGTCGCAATGGGGACATCGCCGATCGTCCGCTGGATTAACTTCCGGAGAGGAACAATCGACCACCATGCCGCTCCTTTGCGTGCCTTCCGTTTCACAAAGTTAGCCAGGTTCGATTTGGTTCCGTCTCCGCACACGTTCTGTTTGATTTGTCAAAGAGAATGCAACGCAGCAACCCTCAGGATCCGTTCGTGGCCCAACAGCTTGTGCATCGCCCGACAGATGAAATGGATCTAACGCGACAGGGTTACTGCCGATGTTTGAACCGGTTTTCGCTGTCGGTTTCGTAAGTTCCTGTTTGTCGCGTTTTATCTTAACCTAGGAGCCGACCGGGAGATGTCCCACGTGGGTAATCAATGACCTGGAAGTCTTCACATCGTTTGTTGAAAGCAGTTGCGAGCGCACAAACGCTTGGACCGAACTAACGCGAATCAGGATTGCCCGATCGCGCGAGCAACTTGAGCGTTCGCGGGAATTGCTGAAGGCAGAGGTGCCGAAGATCGGGCATTCAGGGCTCGATTCCAATGATCGGCGACAGCTTGAGGTTGAAAACTATATGATCTCAGGCATTCTTCGATGATGGATCGCGCGATGCACGTTCAGCATTTGGAAGAAGCCGAGCGGCACATTGCCCAAGGCAAGCGACACATTGTTGAGCAAGAGGATCGAATTGCAAACCTGGCCCGTGATGGCCACGACACTACGGAAGCTCGGAAGCTTCTCGACAATTTTTACGCCACTCAAATGCTACATATTCAGCACCGAGACCGTATCCGCAAGGAGCTAGAACAATAGACCGGGCTCAGTTGGCGGGCAAATTGGATTGCCCAAACTTCTCCCATCAGCACTAAATCAGCCGGCATATGCTCTGCGCTGCATGAGTCCGTTCCTGGCCCGGCGGGGAAGATCGCGATGGCGCCGGGCACGTCAGCAGCCGAAGCCAGACCGGACGTGGTGGCGACGGGGCCAAATCGACGCGAATGACCCATAGCAGTCTTAAACGCGTGAGCGACCGTGTCACGTTTAGCGCCAGCGAACTAAGTTGGCATAGGTCTCCATGATTGATCGCGGTGTTGTGACGGTGCATTCGTGGCTGGTTGTCGGCCTTGCTGGATTAGCCGCAACGCCAATCCAGGTCAGCAATCGCTTGCGCTCATCCCATACCAAATCGAATTGGCCGGAGCGACCCGCGACCGCAAATCTAATGGAGTCATCGTCCGCCCCAGTGATGTTGCCCGACATGGTCTCGGCCGCGGATTGAGTCTCTAGAACGACTATTCTTGTGGAGCGATCCAGAGTGACAAAATATGGGCCGTACTGGCCTGGGCAGGTGAGCGAAAACGGATCAACCGGGTCGAGACGTTTGTGGTCGAATTGCTCGGGCTGGCGGAATGCTGACAGCATTGTCCTCCCAGCGACCTCAGTGCAGGCGTGTTGCAACAAAGGTCTTCCCAGTTCATGGGCGGCCATTCCCGGCCACGTCATTACATTGCGCTTGCGATCAAAAGAAAGAAGAATACGTCCTCCATCGGCCCTGAGGCTGAGGTCCAGTTGTGCGTCGCTTACCGCGGTGATCTCCCCAGGCAGCATCCTTCCACCGGGGTTCTCATACACAAAGTGATTTGTCTCGAAGTCGTAGGTCACGAAATACGATTGCTGCTGATCGTAATATTTGCCATCGCAGCGAATGGATGTTGGTGCGGCTTCCGCCTGCATAGCGCAAGCGAAAACCATGAACAGTAATACCGCAAGATGGCGCATTTTGCTCACTAGCCTGAGTTGCCACCATATAATTGTATCGGTCGTTTATGCTCCGCTAACACGAAATCGAACTTTAAGACGATCCCGATATCTCGCATTGCAGAACGCCACTCTAACCGTGGCGACACTTCGGCATTTGGCCCCTTAGCCGACCAGCCGAGGCCAGGCAACGCCCCCCCAGCGTAACAATGCCGCTATCCGGCCGAACGCTTTGCCCGAGCGCAGACCGAGTTCGGTGCGGATGTCAGTGAGATTCTTGGCAGAGTAAGCGAGCGCGAACTGATTGCTGCCGACGATGGCCTGCTCGGCATAAGCCCGGTAGGTCGAAGGTTGTGAACTGACCGGCTGCATGCGGTGTCAGACCTTCCCTTGCGTGACGAAGCGATGCCCGCACCTCGACACGGCCGGAGTATAGTTGGCGTTGAACTGCCCGCGCGCAGCCCGACGACACACGCATCTAAACAATTTCGCCGCGCAGACTGGTAATTGGGTTTCCGAAAACTACTTCCAACATAGCTCTAGCAGACCAGTAAATGGACGCCCCCATTTCTTTTGTCCAACACGTTGCCTCAGCTCTGCCCATTTGGATTTTTCGATGCTCACGTTTCCTTGTTACGATTCGGCTGAATGAATGAAGAACAAATATTTTAGTTCTGAACGCTTGCTACTGCTCTATGCAAAGCAGTTCACCACTCTCGTGGCGGCCTACAAAGGCAGCGATTTGGACACGCAAAGGCGTCTTCATATGAAGATGTCTCACATCCTCGAGCTAAGCGGCAGAGCAATGACAGCTGCAAAGCGCAGGTGTGAATGTCGCATGGAAGTCGATATCCGTGACTTCGTCGTACACAGAAGACCCTTCGAACGGCCTATCACTTCTCATGAGGCCGAAGCGGTGCGGCACTACTATGCCACGCCTTCTGTCTCCCATCTCGTCGCCTTGTCGGGGGTTGAAATATCCGGACTAGCCGATCTCATGGAGGGATGGGCTCAGGACAAGCGGCTCGATTGCCGCTCAATCATCGAATTGCTCGGCTGGTCCGACGGCATGCGGAGCTTGGTGGACGCGGTCGGCCTCGACTATACGGCCCTACCCTGCCCTCAGGGCACAAAGCCCCCGCTTTTTAAGTTTCTCGCGACCAAAATGCTTCGCCGCTAAGCCATGCGCTCCTTTGCCTTGGAAAATGTAAGAAAGTTACCTGAGCCGAATTGAAAGATTCCGACGCACCTTCGGACCAAATCGCGCAAACCCGAGGGCACTAGCTATCGCGTCGATGTTGAACGCTCAAAGCGTGACGTACCAAGCTAAGTATTCGGGTGCGTCGCGGTAGCTCGCGCAATCTCATCGAAACCGCGATGAACATGCTGTCAACAAGATATGCATTGCGGCATTCGAGCGCGCGGTTCGAGCCGCCTTCTCCTGGCACTCAAGCAAGTTTTGCGGTTCGCCAAAGGCGTGCCAGGGCTGCCAAGCCGCGAGCGCCAAAAAGGCAAGTACTCCTACTGCTGCAGCGGGTCTGCGGTAGTGGTAGAGGGCCCACGCGAACCGGACTTCTGGCGGATCGCTCAATTGAGCCCCGCAGCGGCCGCAGACAGGCTTTCGGTTGGCGGTGTGGCAGTGCGGACATTCGATCGTGGTCATTGCAATTCGCCCCGCTTTACCTGGTGCAGTTCTCGACAGCGAAGGCGCACTGATCCCCACCTGTGAGCAGTCCGCCGGTCGGACCCCGATCATTGCCGGAGCTGTAGGACCACACCTCCGTCACTCCCTCTGCCATTTTCTGGGCCGGCGGCGCCATGCAGGCCAGCACCTGCTCCTTGCTCAACCCGACCATTTTCGCTTGTGCGCTTTGCGCCACCACGGCCCGCTGGACTGCGCAGCTGGTCAAGAAGCAACCCGTCATCAAAAGCACAAATCTCTCAAACATCGCGTCCCCATCGATGTAGAAAATCATAGCACTATAGTCCGTGGTTTAATAAGCATCACCATGCTGCCTTGCAAGGATGCGGGCAGGTCTTCTGGTGGCGAGAAATATTCGGCGGTTGAGGGTAGCGGCTGGCGTCTCTCAAGACGCGCTTGCGGTGGACGCGGGCATAGATCGGACGTACGTCAGTCGGCTTGAACGTGGTCTGGAAAACCCGACAGTGGCCGTCCTGGAGAGGCTAGCAAGGGCAGTAAACGCCCCAATTGTTGAGCTGTTCGCTACGCCGGCTCGGAACGAGCCACCGCCGCGGCCGCTGCGTGGCGGAAGAAAGCCTTCCCGATAGTAGCGATCTAGGGCCTCGCCACGCGCCTTAAGCTGCGGGCCGACTAGCGTGCTGGTTTCCGCAGGCGGACGCCGGCGCCGCCGCCATTCTCATCAATGAACTCAACGCCCGCCTCTTCGAAAGCCGAGCGCACGACCTGTAACGTCGCCCGTCGAGGTTCGTGAGTACCCGCCTCAAGTTGGCGAATGGTAACAATCCCAACCTTTGCGCGATCAGCCAGCATTTGCTGGCTCCAGTCCAAGAGACCGCGCGCGGCTCGACATTGCATGGGAGAAATCATTTGAAGCTCCTCACGGCAATATGTCGAAAAACGATTGATTTGTCTAAAATGTACATTATGATCAGATCTGTCGTTTTTCGATGGAGCAGATTAATGAAGCCGACCAATGCGACTTGGACTTCACGTTCAGAATACATCGGCGGGTCCGACGCCCGCGTCATCATGGGGGACGATCACGACAAGCTGCTCCGGCTTTGGCGGGAGAAGCGGGGCGAAGCGCTGCCACAGGATTTCAGCAACGACTTGATCGTCCAGCTCGGCAGCATCACCGAGGACCTCAACCGCACTTGGTATGAGCGCGCGAGCGGCCACACCGTTGGAGACGTGCAGAGGAAAGTCAGACACCCTATCCACAAATGGATGGGGGCTACCTTGGACGGCAGAGTGCAGCAAACGGGGGCGGTGTATGAGGCCAAGTTCATGCTGCCCTGGAATTTCTCCGAAGAAGCGGCAGCCGACAAGCATATGGCACAGCTGCAGCACAACATGTGGGTGGTGACGGCACGTTCAGCAGTGCTTTCGATCATTACCGGAGGCGGAAAGTGGGTCGAGATCACTGTTCATGCCGACCCGCTGTACCAGCACCTCCTCCTCACTGCGGAAAAGAAGTTCTGGCGTTGCGTGCAGACCGGCGAGCCGCCCGTGCTGTTCAACATCGAGACGCCCCGGCCGCGGCTTGAGGCGGTCAAAGTCGTTGACATGGCAGCATCCAATTCTTGGGCAGAGCTCGCCGCAACTTATCTTCGCACTCGGGAAGCCCATAGCGATCATGAACTTGCCAAGGCCGAACTGAAAAAGCTGATGCCTGAGGACGCCAAGGAAGCAACTGGCCACGGCATCAAGGCCAAACGCTCCAAATCAGGCGCGATCAGCTTCGAGGTGTTCCCGATGGAGGTCGTCCATGCACCAGTCCAGTGAGCGCATTGGCGCCATCGCCGCGGCTTTAGCCAAAGCACAGGGCGAGCTGACGAATCCTGAGAAGACACTAACGGCTACAATCCAGTCGCCCTTCCCGAGGGAGGGAAGCCGAACCTTCCGCTACGCCTCGCTCGCAAGCGGGCTTGACGTGGTGCGGAAGACGCTGAGCCAGCAAGAAATTGCAACAATTCAGACGACGCGAACCGAGCAGGCGACCGGCCATATCTACCTCACCACGCTTCTTGCCCACTCGTCGGGGGAGTGGATTTCGTCGGACCTTCCGGTGTGTGCCGGCAAAGACGTGGAGGCTCCCCATCGAATGGGAGCGGCCCTCACATACGCGCGTAGGTATGCGCTCTTTGCACTAGTTGGCATTGCCGGTGAGGATGATCTCGATGCTCCTGATAGTTCGGTCGCCCCGCCCACGCCGCCTGAGCCGAACATGGCCCCGAGCCCCAAGAGCAAGTCTCCCAAGATCAATGGGGAGCGTCCAGCAATCCTAAGCCAGACTAAATCCTCCGAGCTGCGCGACCAACTGCTCGGTGAAATCGCTCCTTTGGAAACAAGCGACGATCTTCTGGGTTGGGCAAAGAGAACCCTACCTATTAAGAACTCCCTCGTTCAGGCCGATGCCCGGAGCGTCGAAAACGCTTATCAACAAAAACTCACGAAGCTGGAATCATTCGGTACTAAAGTTGCGGAAGACCAACTCGTCCCAGCGGGTCGAGGACAGCCTCAGGAGGATTTCTCCTCGGGTGAAGCGAATCATTCAGGGGACAATTCCCGCGCCGACTTGCAGGGTCAGCTGGCTTTTCCCAAGGAGCCAGCACGGAAGCGAAGCAAGGCACATTTACAGTTCATCAGGACACAACCGTGTCTGATCTGCAAGCAGACGCCTTGCGATCCACATCACATCAAGTTCGCTCAGCCAAGATCCTTGGGACGCAAAGTGGGTGACGAATTTACCGTTCCTTTGTGCAGGGCACATCATCAACAGCTGCACCGAAAAGGCAACGAGAAGGCATGGTGGTCAGACATGCAAGTCTCACCGCTGCCCATTGCAAAGCAGCTCTGGACGTCGAGCCCCATTCACAGAAGCTCGGCCCCACAATGATGTTCTCCCGTAGAATTTCTTGTGAGTACTGATGGCGATTGAAGTTAAAAACCTCACCCTCGAACACTGGGCGTCTTGCTCATGTTGAGGTCAGCCAAGCGGCGCCGAGCTCCTCAATATCCCGAGGACTGCCAGATCGCAGGATTCGAGATTTCCGCTCCTCAATTCAGCGTTGGCGAGAACTCGCCCAAGATCAACTCGACACTTAATTTCGGCATAACACCAAGAGATGCCCCCGCAAGTCGAAATGACGCGGAGTGGCAGATATTCCCTTACGAAGGCAATTGCGGCGACTATGCCGTCACCAAGCGCCATCTACTGCTGCGATCCGGCTGGCCCAGCTCATCAGTCCTTCTCGCCGAGGTCATGATCCGAGCAACCGGAGAGCACCACCTCGTGCTGCTTGTGCGTGAGGGAAGAGCGGTTCTTGTACTCGATAATCTGAGCCCGGTCGTGACGCCGCTAGTCGATGCGCTGGATCGGTACGTTATCCTGCGCGCGGAGTCTGGTGATCCACAACGGTGGACGCGGGACGTCACCGCCTTCTAGCTGGGCCCCTCGTCAACCTACTGGACCAGATCTGAAACCTGTCATCAGATCCGATCCAGCTTTTTTCTGCGCGTCCGGCGGCTGCCAACACGGGACGGACGCATTAAAGATCACTGCGCCCCGCGCACACTCTGCCGGTGGGACCTTTAGCGCACCAGCTGCAGCCAAGCTGCCGTTAATCTAAGCTTGATTTTCGTTCTGTTTAACCCTCCCTAGCCAAGTCAATTCCGTGTAAGCACAGATTTCCATTTTTGGGACTGATATGACAAAGAAACGAGCACTTATTACCGGCGTCACCGGCCAGGACGGCGCTTATTTGGCCGAACTTCTTCTACAGAAGGGATACGAGGTCCACGGCATCAAGCGGCGGACCTCGCTCTTCAATACCGACCGAATCGATCACCTTTACCTTGACCCGCATGAGCCGGACCCGCCGTTCCGGTTGCACTACGGCGACCTCACGGACTCGTCGAGCCTGATCCGGATCGTCGGGCAGGTGCAGCCCAATGAGATCTATAATCTCGCTGCCCAAAGCCATGTTGCCGTTTCGTTTGAGGAACCGGAATACACCGCAAATTCAGACGCGCTGGGCGCGCTTCGGATTTTAGAGGCAATCCGGATCGTTGGCCTGGAGAAAAAGACGCGTTTCTACCAAGCCTCGACGTCCGAACTCTATGGCCTCGTGCAGGAGATCCCGCAAAAGGAGACGACGCCCTTCTACCCACGTTCCCCTTACGCGGTCGCCAAGCTCTACGCGTATTGGATCACCGTGAACTATCGTGAAGCCTACGGCATGTATGCCTGCAATGGCATCCTGTTCAATCACGAGTCTCCCGTCCGCGGCGAGACCTTTGTCACCCGAAAAATCACGCGCGCCCTGGCGCGGATCCATTTGGGCCTGCAGGAACGTTTGTATCTCGGCAATCTCGACGCGCTGCGCGACTGGGGACATGCCCGCGATTATGTTGAGATGCAGTGGTTGATGTTGCAGCAGGAGCAGGCAGAGGATTTCGTCATCGCTACCGGCAAACAACACTCGGTGAGGGACTTCGTCAATGTCGCGGCCAGCGAGATTGGAATGCGAATTCGCTGGGAAGGCGCGGGGGTCGATGAAAAGGGATACGATGCCAAAACTGGAAAGTGCGTTGTATCGGTCGATCCCAGGTACTTCCGACCGACCGAAGTCGAGACGCTTCTCGGTGATCCTGCCAAGGCGAAACAGAAGCTCGGGTGGGAGCCGAAAACGTCGTTCGAGAGCCTAGTTCGGGAGATGATGAAGGAGGATCTCGAATCCGCGAAGCGGGACGAACTGATCAAGCAGCACGGCTTCCGCTACTTCGCGCGACACGAATAGCCTGTCGGTGGGTCGACATCGCGATTTTGATGAGAAGCAAGTAAGCGCTCTCGCGGCGCTTACTGTTGGCTGCTCTTGCCCAAGCGACGTCATCGCGGTGTCATCCCTCTTTAGGCAAGCGAACCGCATCTTCCACCGACAGCGGGGAATGAGGCGTTAGAGACCGGACCGACGTCTCGCTGCTCTTGCCAAGACCCCAAGGTTTCCGAGGAGATGTCTTGCCGCTATCGCCGCACTCTTGCCTTCGGTGACTTCCTGGACCTTATACTCAAAGTAGTCGGGCAAGACGCGATCCAGATCGAAGGGGCTGGTTAGCGACGAAAAACCTTCGGGACAACAATCGCCGCGACAAAAAACGAGAAGGTTCTGTCGATACCAAGGCCGAATTCGGCTGTCGTCATATATCTGCGGTCGGACGCAATCGAAGGCGCTGTAACCATGGCCGCTGAAACGTTCTGCCCAGTAGGATGGCCACTGCTCGTTCAGGTGGTTTCTACCGCCTTGTCCTTTGACTGCAGCAGAGAACAATACGATTGGTGCAGCGGCCACGAGCGCGGAAACGAACTCATTCGCGCTACTCTCGGGCAAATGCTCGGCCACCTCTAACGAACACGCCAAATCGAATTTGCGGCCGATATCGGTGATGGATCGAAGGTCCATGGATCTGAACCTTTCCGACGGAATTCTGAGCTGATCACGAGGCACATAGTCGCCGTCAATTCCGAGATAATCGCTCACACCGTTCGTAGCGAATTCGTGCAGCCAAGCGCCGACACCGCAGCCGACGTCAACGACCGAATTGACTTTGAAAAGTCGAAGCACCAGCGGGACGATCACCGACGCAGACTCGAACGACCCGCCTGACTGCTCCTTGAAGAACTGCGCACCGTAATGCTCAGCGACAGACTTCTCCATATCGACACCTCCGGACACCCAACCCGCCGGACAATCAAGGCTGCGCCATGCCGGCGCATAACGTCAAGCCCGTCACTCATTTGAGTTGCAGAAAAAATGTGACTTGTGCGATCGAGTTCCGCACTGCCACACTTGTGGTACGCGACCGCGGCTCGCGGATCGCACTCTTCGGGCGCTGCAATAACGCCGGCTCTATCGCAGCAATACGTTCGGGTACTTTCGGAAAAGGCCTTTCTCTTCAATTGATCTTTCACCGAACTTGAAGCACCTGGGCAACATCGCGTACTTCGTCGAATGCGTCGCCGCTTTGCCGCCATTGTTTCCAACGGAACACTGGCGCGCGCTTAGCATAGAGCGGGTTGACCTCCCCTCATGTGGAGGTCAAATTGCCGGATGGGCTGTTCAGGCGACAAGCACAGGCGAACTCACTATGCTCACAGCGCCGCTACGCTTTGCCGGCCGATTGCGCCGCTACATTTCCCGCCGCCTTTACGGCGATCCCGACTCCTATCTTGAACTATGTTCCGGCGTGATTCATGTCGGCGCAAATGCTGGCCAGGAACGAGACCTCTATGCCCGACACAAACTCAAGGTGGCGTGGATAGAACCTGTGCCGGAGCAATTTGAAATGCTTCGACAAAACATCCGTTCGCTGCCTGACCAGCGGGCAATCAACGCGCTGATCGCCGATACTGATGGCAAGCCCTATACTTTCCATGTCTCGAACAATGATGGCCTGTCATCGTCCATTCTGGATTTGCATGACCACAAGGACATTTGGCCGGATGTGCGCTACGTCCGCGACATAACGATTCGTTCTTCGACGTTGAAAACGGCTCTTGAAATGTGGCAGGTCGATCCCGGGCAATACGATGCCCTTGTGTTGGACACCCAGGGCTCGGAGTTGCTGGTTCTGCGGGGTGCGCAGGACATCTTGCAGCAATTCAGATTCATCAAGGCTGAAGCGGCGGACTTCGAGTCATACCGGAATTGTGCGACCGTTGATCAAATACGCTCTTATCTGAAAGCTTTTGGCTTTCAGATGAGACGCGAGGACCGGTTTGCGAAGCGTGCATCTGGTGGCGCCTATTTCGACATCTTGTTCGAACGCGTCTAAGGCCGAGGTCACCGAATAACGCCAATCTTCCGGCTTTGGTCCGAGCGGATATTATCTGCAGATTACTTCTCCGCGCCTGGCGGGTCAGCTCCGACTTCTCCTTCGCGTATCCGCCGACACTAGCCCCTGCCTTGCCGCCGCCCCACGAACAGCCGAAAACGGACAAACTCCCCGAACGAAATGCGTGGTACTGATTGTTCGCGCGTTTCTAGATGCAATGTTCACAGCAATAGACATGCAGCCCGTATCGCGAGCGGCGACCCATTTCAGAGCTGATGTCGAGGGGCTGAGGGCGATCGCAGTTCTATCGGTGGTCGCCTTTCATTACGGAGTTCCGGGCTTAACCGGCGGATTTGTCGGTGTAGACGTGTTCTTCGTCATATCCGGCTTCCTGATCACGCAACTTTTGCTTCGGGAGATAGCCGCGACCGGGAAAGTCGATTTTCTTGGCTTCTATGGTCGCAGGGCTAAGAGACTCTTGCCTGCCGCCTTCGCGGTCACGCTAGCGACCTTGATCATCGGATACTTCGTGCTGGCGCCCTTTGAACAGAAGGAGATGGCCAAGTCGGCCGCAGCTTCAGCGCTGTATGCCGCCAATGTTTTGCTCCTCCGCCAATCCATGAACTATTTCGCCCCCGAAAGTTCGCTCAATCCCTTCCTTCATACGTGGTCACTTTCAGTCGAGGAACAATTCTACTTGGTCTGGCCCGCGTTTCTCCTCATTGTCGGTCGTTTCAGCCAAAAGATCATCCTGCTAGCTTTGCTGATCGTAGTGTTCGGATCGTTCGCTGGCTGCATCTACCTGACCTACGGCAAGCAAGCTTGGGCGTTCTATCTCGCGCCCCCTCGGGCGTGGGAGTTTGGAGCAGGAGCTCTGATCGCAACAAGACCCTTCGAGCGCTGGGCAAAGCAGCATGGTTCGAGTTCAATCGTTGGACGGTTGTCATTCGCACTTCTCATCCTGTCATTCTTTGCTATCGACGGCTTCATGGCGTTCCCGGGAGTAGTTGCCGTTGTTCCAGTGGCAGCTACGGCACTGCTGCTGCTCACGGGGAACAATCCTGCTGGACCGTCGGCTTTGCTCAGGACGTATCCGTTTCAGTTCTTCGGTGCCCGGTCCTACGCCATTTACCTCTGGCATTGGCCGATTGCAGTTCTTGGTACGGTGCTTGTTGGCAGCACGGCACTCGCCAATTGCCTTTTCTTTGCCATGACGATCGTTCTCTCGTCGCTCAGCCTCGCCTGGCTCGAATACCCCATCAGAGCTAGTCACTGGCTGGCACAACGACCTATACGATCAATAGTCATGGGCGGCGCCGTTACGTTAACCGCCACAATTGCCGGCATCCTTTCGTTCGCGATTGCGCAGTACGTCACGAATGGCGCGCAAGCGAAGATAGTTGCTTCGACTTCGAAATATTCGCTCTCGAGCGAGAGTGGTTGTCTGGCCGGGTTCACCACACAAAGTCCCATCCGCTGCGTGTTCGGCCCATCCAGCTACACAAAGACAATTGTGCTGTTGGGAGATTCTCACGCCGATCAATGGACGACCGCGCTCGCGGCTATTGCCGAACAGAGAGGATGGCGGCTTATCACCTACCTGAAGGCCTCGTGTCCTATCGCCGATATCCCGGTTTCCAAGGTCTACAGTTTGCGACTTCGTCGGCTCTCGCCGCAGTGCGCAAGCTGGCGCGAGCAGGCAATCGCCATGATAAAAACTCAAGATAGCCCGGACGCGATACTGTTGGCGCAGTTTTCGAGCGGAAACGTCAAGGGACCATTCACCAATCTGGGACCTCACGCAGTGAGCATCGAGACCTGGGAGCGTGGATTATTTGGAGCGCTCAAGGAACTGGAACCGGTCAACGCCAAGCTCATTGTGATCCGCGACAATCCCACTCCTTACCACCCGGTCGGCAATTGTCTTGCTCGGGCGGAATGGCGGCGCTTACCATTTAGCACCTGCAGTCGCAGTCTTTCGCTCACTACAAGCAACGAAGTGTTCGAAGCAGAGCAACGTGCCGTCTCGTCCATCAACCACGCGCGCATGATCGACCTAACATCGTCGATTTGCACAGGCTTGGTATGTCCGGCCATTCGCGACGGCGTCGTTGTCTATAGAGACGCAAACCATCTCACGGTTGATTTCACACTAGTGCTTATGGATCGTCTCGCCGCAGAACTAACAGCCGCCCTCTGAGGAAGATCGTGTCGGTCAAGCATCGCAGCGAGCGAGACTCGGGTATGAGCGCTCATCGCGGCGCTTATTTCCGGCTAGTCTCGGTCGACAAAACTATCGCAGCGCAACTGGTTGAGGCTAGGCACCTCAGGGCACACGAACCGCATCCTCCACCGGCAATGCAACGTTGTCGTTAGCACCTGCCGAGCCGCTTTCCTCTTTCCCAGTTGAGTTGGACTCGCCTGCCATGACTTCCGCCCACCGCCGAACGATGGTCCACCGATCCCATCGCTCGAGGGCGCGCTTTCGTCCTTCATCGCCGTAACGCCGGCGGAGTGCGGGCGACTCACTGAGCTGGCAGATCGCAACTTCCAGAGCTGACAAATCTCCCGGCGGAATCACGAGACCGGCGCCGGTCACTTCCAACGACAGCCCCGTACCTTCTTCGGCCATCGCTATGACCGGCCTCGCGGACGCGAAGATCGCACCAAGTTTCGAGGGCAACACCAGATCGGCTGCCTCGGCCTTCTGCGGAATGAGATGAAAATCGGCCGTCGCCATCAATTCGTTGAAGCTCTCGTTGGGCTGAAGTCCGAAAAAATGGATGTTGGAATGTCCGGCGCCCATCTGCTCGAGCCTCGTTTTGTGCGGTCCCTCGCCAGCAAGAATAAAGTGAACATTTGGACGGCTTTGCTCCAAGCTGACCGCAGCCTCGATTACGAGATCGAGCCCCTGCTTGTTCGACATCGTTCCAGAGTAGAGCGCAACAATCTCGCCCTCGCCAAGGTTTAACTGCCGGCGGTATTTTGTCATTCGTGATCCGGGGCAGACCGCGCTGGTATCAATCCAGTTTCTGACCTCAAGCGCTTTGTTGGGCGCTAGCCCTTTGATTACCAGGCGCAGCAACATCGCCTCAGAAATAGTTGAGACGCGATCGAATGATTTGAGGATTGCAGCTTCCGTTCTCAACATCCACTTGCGCAGTGAATGGTTGCGCAGCAGACCAAGATCGAATGCCGCGTCCACCTCGAAATCCTGCACATGAAGCCATGATTTGGCGCCGACGCGACGAGCGACGAACGAGACGAAGGCAGCCGACATCAGCGATGGCGCGACGGCGATCATAACGTCGGGTCGCCAGGATAGCGCCTCGAAGAGGACCGGCGCCGCGCTCGTGAGCGCGAACGAAGAGTGATGGACCAGCCGTTTAGCGCCCGAGGGATGTCCGGGCACATAAATCGGCACACGTGTTACTCGAACGCCGTCAACATCTCTCGGTCTGAAGTATGACGATTTGAACGCGGGGGGGATCTTCCAGGCCGGATAATAGGGGGGCGCCGTAATGACCCGAACTTCATGACCGTCGGCTGCCAGACTTTCGCAGAGCTCGGCGTTGTATTTCGCCACGCCGATCAGATCTGGGGCATAGTTGATGCCCACCAAGAGAACACGCATAAAGCCCCGCCCAAATCAAAGTTCAGAATAAAAAAGCTTTCTTGTAGTCCAAGTAGTCTACTCAGCGCGTTGCGCTGACTTCCAGATGACGTCCGTAGCCTTCCAAGAAATCTGCGTATGCGGCCGCGAGGCCGACCCGCAGAGCAACGTTCGGTCGCCAACCAAGCCCTCGAATTCTCGAGCTATCCAGCAGCTTGCGCGGCGTTCCGTCAGGCTTGGAGGTATCGAATGCGAGCTTGCCTCCATAGCCAACGACTTCCGCTACGGCCGCCGCGAAGTCTGCGATCGATAGCTCATCGCCGCTGCCGACGTTTATCGGTAGGTCGCTCGAATAATTCTTCAGAAGGAAAACGCAGGCATCGGCGAAATCATCGACGTTGAGAAATTCGCGGAGCGGCGTGCCGGTGCCCCATACGGAGACGCTCGGCGTATTGGCGATCTTGGCTTCGTGGAAGCGCCGGATCAGCGCTGCAGGGACGTGACTATGGTCCGGATGATAATTGTCGCCGCGGCCGTAGAGATTGGTCGGCATCACCGAGATGAAATCATCGCCATATTGCCGACGATACGCCTGGCACATCTTGAGGCCGGCAATCTTGGCGATCGCATACCATTCGTTGGTCGGCTCGAGCGGCCCCGTCAGCAATTCGCTTTCGGCGATCGGCTGCTTGGCGTGCTTGGGATAGATACAGGATGAGCCGAGGAACAACAGGCGCTGCACGCCAACCGCGTGACTTGCGCGGATGACGTTCAATTCCACCGCAAGATTGTCACAAAGAAAGTCGACCGGGAAACTGTTGTTGGCTGCGATGCCGCCGACCTTTGCAGCGGCGTGCACCACAACGTCGGGACGATTGGCCTGCAGCCATTTCAGCGTGGGCTCTTCCTTTGTGAGGTCCAGCTCACGCCGGTCGGCCGTCAGCACAGTGCAATTCTCTGATGCAAGCCTTCGGACGACAGCTGATCCGACCATGCCGCGGTGACCCGCGACAAAGACACGTTTGCCCGTGAGATCGTAGGTTGAAGCCCCTGTCATCGTATCCTCTAACAGCGGCCGATTGGCCGGATCACCACTCCCAGGAGATCCAGCCACCGCCGCCTTAAGCAATCACGCTGCCGATGCAGCCCCGCCGATCTGGTAACACAATCTTCACCATGCGAAAGACTATCCCGGCCCGGCAAAGATATTCATGGTGAACCTGCGCTGCGCGCACAAAAGAGCAGCACTCTGCGAAACAAAAATGAGCAAGGCAGCCGCATGAGCTGTGCGGCTGCCTTTAAATCTTTGCAAGAAACGGCGGCCGCCGCTCCGTCAGCCCAAGCTCAATATGCCCGACGCAGGACAGGACCGACAGGCGCGCAAACACGGTCCATGTACCAGCCATAGGGCGTCTCGACCCGCACCAAGGGGCAACGGCGCACCGGCACATAGCGGTATGGGTACGGCTGCGCCCAGAACGTAACAGGCGTCACCTGGCTCTCGCCCGTGAGCAGGGCTGCCGGTGCGGGCATCTGCATCGCGGCGCTTGCTCCGCTCGCTGCGCCGAGGGAAACAATCGCGGCCAAAAGACCTGCTCGCATCAACGTCTTAAACATCCCAAAAAGCTCCTCGCCCCTACGGATTTGATCCCCGCCCCGCGCCCGTCAGACCCCCGCCAACCGACTTCACAGGTCGTAAACCACTCCGCGACTAGCCCAAATAGTGAACCGAACTTTACCAAGGCGATCGGTAGAAAAGCAACCGATGCCACGGCAGCCAACGGCCTTTTGGGGCGATATGGCGCACAGGTGTGGCTTCTTGGTCCTACTTCTCCTCGCTCCAGGCGCCCGGGGCTGCGAGGTCGGGTGAACGGCGGTACACATCCCGAAGGAACTGGTAGTTGACCGTCTGAGCCAGCGGCACGTCTTCCTCGCCGAGCTTGGCGAAAATGAGAATATCCCGAAGCGTCCGCCAGCGGCTTTCGTCGTAGTCGCCGATGCGGCCGCCCGTTGGCAGAACCAGCGTTCGCTGTTGCTGCAGCTCGAATTTCAGCCGCTCAGGGCTCAGCCTGGTCGGGCCGGCGCCGGCGAGAACGGGCACACTCCGTGCATAGTCCGCGTAGGTAAATTGCCATCCTCGAATGAGGCCCTGAAGGATGTCGGCAATCATGGATGGCTGTTCATGGACGAGACCATTGCTCGCGAAGTAGACCAAGCCAGGGACATGGATGCCGTAGTCTTGCGGCTTGATGACATTCAGCTTCACGAAAGCCGAACTGGAGGGATCGGGTTGCTCGTCGATTGCGGTGATGATCGCATCCACCTCCCCGGCCCGCAGAGCTTCGAAGCTGTCGCGGCCTGGGACCTTGGTGATCTGGCTCCGGGGAAGCCCGAGCTGCGCCATCATGGCATCGAAAACGACGTCGCCCTCACTCGCCCTGCGGTATCCGACCCGCTTTCCAACCAGATCAGCCGGCCGCCGCAATCCCGAGGCTTCGAGCGTAAAAATCGCGACAGAAGTATCGAGAAAGCTCGCAGCAAAGGCGGTCACGGGCACGCCACGCCAGCTCGCCAGCAAGAACTTCTGGCCGCTGGTCACGCCGATGGCATGTTGGCGTGCAATGGTTTGGACGAAGTCAGGGTCTTCAGGCTGGGCCGACACCTCAATGCGGGAGGAGAAGTATCCCTGTCTGGATGCCGCGAGTTCGCCGGCAAACCGCGCGCCATATGGCCCGTCCAGGAGGAGCTTGACTGCGACGGCCCTGGAAGCTGTCGGAGCTCGCATGGACGCCCTATCGGGACGAAGAACGAGGAGTACGATTCCTACCAAGGCGACGACTGCGAGGCCAATGGCGAGGTACCGCTTCCCTCTCGGCCGAGGTCGCCGCCGGGACTGGATTCGAGGCAACGAGAACTTCCTAACGGGTTGTGAAATTTAACATATCAGTCACGAGGCGAGATGGGCTACAATGCAAGCTTGTGGGGTAAGGTTAATTTTTCCTTCGCCTTGTTCTAACAGCGATTTTGACCGATAGCACGGCGCGTTCGGGCAATGAATATTGCGTCAATGGGTTTGGCAGGATGACTATTCTTTCCACGCGACCGGTGCCCGTCGCTGATTCGGCGGGGGAAATTGGCGTGGTCGCGCCAGTTGCGTCCACAGCTACTGGCTTTGCGCCTAGCTGGTTGCGCCCTGTGGTTGTGGAACGGTCGATGGCGGTGATCGATGCGGCGCTGATCGTGGTCAGCGGGATCGGCTGCGCGGTCGGCTATCACGTCGCGACCGCGGGCACGCTCGGCAAGGCCGACGTCTATGCGGCGGCGAGCCTGCTCGTCGCGATCAATTTCGTGCTTCTGACCATCGTGCAGCAGGGCTATCGCCTCAAGAACATCACGAACCTCGCCCGCACGTTCCGGATGACGCTGACGACGTGGACCTTTCTGTTCGGCGCGCTGCTGGCGATCGCCTTCACGATGAAGGTCAGCGACGAATTCTCCCGCGGCACCACGATCTCGTTCTATCTGGTCGGCCTCGCCGTCCTCATCGCCTGGAAGACCGCCGCGGCGCGCTGGACCGCGCACGCCTTGCGCACCGGCGCCTTCGCCAACGGCCGCGCGATCATGATCGCCGAGTTCGGCCTTGCCACCTCGTCCAACGCGGTCGACGACCTCGGCCAGCACGGCTACCGGCTGATGCGGGTGATGGAGGTTCGGCCCAAGGAGCTCGATTCGCCGCTGCTGCTGTCGTCGCTGGCGCCGCGCTTCGAGGAGTTGATCAGTTACGCGCGCGAGAACCGGATCGAGCACGTCTTCCTCCTGATCAACTGGAGCCGGCAGCATGCGATCGACAGCATTCTGGACGTGCTGAAGATCCTGCCGCTTCCGGTGCATCTGGTGCCGGACGCCAACACGGCGCGCTTCCTGCGCTATCCGCTGGAAGGCACCGGCAACACCTTCACCGCCGAGTTGCGGCGCGCCCCGCTCTCTTATCGCGAGCGCGCGCTCAAGCGCGCGCTGGACCTCGTCGGCGCGAGCGTTGCGCTGCTGGTGTTCGCGCCGGTGATGCTGGTGACCGCGATCGTGATCAAGCTGACCTCGAAGGGCCCCGTGTTCTTCCGCCAGACCCGCCACGGCTTTGGCGGGCGCGCGTTCAGGATCTTCAAGTTCCGCACCATGCGCGTGCTCGAGGACGGCCCGACGATCGTGCAGGCGCAGAAGAACGACCCGCGCGTCACGCCAATCGGCAAATGGCTGCGCAAGACCTCGATCGACGAGCTGCCGCAGCTCCTCAACGTGCTCAAGGGCGACATGTCGCTGGTCGGCCCCCGCCCGCACGCGGCCGCCCACAACACCGAATATGAGCAGATCATCGGCAACTACGCCTTCCGCCACCACGTCAAGCCCGGCATCACCGGCTGGGCCCAGGTTAATGGTTATCGTGGAGAAACCCGCACGCTCGAGCTGATGCAGAAGCGCGTGGAGCATGACCTGTGGTACATCAATAATTGGAGCTTGTGGTTGGATGTGAGGATCTTGCTGGCAACAGCGATGGTCACCTTTGCCCGGCCGACCGCTTATTAGATTAGCGAGATAACAATGATCGTCGATGAGCGACCGAGGTTTCAGGACCTCTCCCGCTCCAAAGCGCCGCCCGGATTTCGAGGCCGGTCGGATCTAACAGTATTACTTTGGCAAACGGTGCAGCAAACCCTCTTCGCCTGGTCCCCGCAGCCTGCTTACGGATGGCGCCGATGGCTGTTGCGGCTTTTCGGAGCTGAGGTAGGCAGAGGCGTGCTTGTAAGGCCCACGGTGCGCGTGACATATCCGTGGAAGGTAAAGCTAGGAGACCATTGCTGGATCGGAGATAACGCTGAACTCTACAGCCTCGGCCCTATCACGATCGGACAGCACGCGGTTGTCTCGCAACGTTCGTATGTTTGCGCAGCGACCCACGATTACAATGACATCAGCTTTCCCTTGGTGGCAAAGGCAGTCGTAGTCGAACGAGAGGCGTGGGTTGCAGCTGACTGCTTCATTGCGCCGGGAATAACAATCGGCGCTGGGGCCATAGTAGGCGCCCGCAGTACCGTTCTAAAAGACGTGCTCCCCTCTACGATTATGGCGGGAAGCCCTCTAAAGCAGATCGGAAACAGGGTTCCACCTGCAATGCGATCCACAACAACGAATTTCGCCGCAGGTTGAGCCATGAAGTCAGTTCTGTTTGTCAGCTTCGCACCGGGGCACTCTTCGCACGTCCGCAGAATGCGAGATGCTGCTGCAAGCGAATGCTCGATAGAAGAATATGCAACCGACATCGACAAGACACGCCGATCGCTGCTGGTACGGATAATCACCCTGGACTATCTAAGATTGTTCATCTTTCTTATGCGATCGAATCACTCGATCTGGTGGCTTTGGGGAGCCGATGCCTGCTTCGTTGGATCCCTCGCGAAACTGTTCAGGCGCGAGAAGCGTCTGATCTGGGATATTTCTGACATAAATCCGCATCTGCTCGTTCACCCCTATCTTTCTCCGGTGCTACGCTCCGTCGAATGTCTCCTGCTGAAACAGGCCGACCGCCTTCTTCTCACTTCCCCCCAATTCCTGAAAAAGCACTTCGCTGGCAAAATCGACTCGGCGAAGGTGGTCGTTGTCGAGAATTATTTGACGCCAGATATGCGTCTGGATCACACAGCCCCACCGCCGGCGCTGCCCCCTTTGAAGATTGTGTACGCGGGGATTTTTAGATCCAAGAGAGTACTAGAGGTGATCGCCGATGCAGCGGCGAACCTCGTCGGAGAAGCAGAGTTTAGCCTTTACGGATACGCTAATAAGGATATCGATCAAAAGATATTAGATCAGCTTGCTACGTTACCGAATGTGCATGTTAGGGGTGAATATAAGCACACAGATATTCCGGGGATTTGCCAGAGCCATCATGTGATCTTGGGTTTGTTGGATCCGGATGCGGACGATAACGAGCAGTGGCTACTCCCCAATCGCATCTATCACGCCGGAACTTTCCAAAGACCCATCCTCACCAACGAAGGCACCTACACCGCTGAGGTCGTTATAGAGCGCAAGCTTGGGTTGGTCTGCCGCTTCTCGGCTGCCGGGATAGTTGAGGCTGTCCAAAAGCTGTCGGCCGATGGAGGCCGCCTGTATACCGACTTGCAGAGCGCCATTCCAGGAGACGGGCGATACTACCTCGAGGGACACTACGGTCGCGTTCTCGATGAGGTCGCGCATGCAGGATAGCGTTTCCGCCCGAATCACGAGCCCCCTCCGAAAGGTAGCTTTAAAATCCTACTCGAAAATCGGGCATCGAACCTCGTATGAGCAGGTTCTCGCAACAGCTTTGCGCGACGCCGGATTCGATTTGGACCCGTCCGCCACAGGTACCGTCGCAGACTTCTTTCCCATGTTGGACGACAACAAGACTGCTTTCTGCTGGAAGGCAGTCACGAATTGGGTAAGAGGAAAGCCTACTGTTGGGCTCTTCTTTCGACCTGCGGAGTGTTTTTTAACCACAAGCCTTAAATACCGCTTCAAGCGCACTCTCTTCGGGGGGCTTCGCCGTCTACCGGGAACGGAAATTATTACGATTCTTCCCTTTGCATTGGACGAACGTTTCAGCACGATAGCTACAGGATGGATTCATGACGCCCAATTTTGGGATCTGGACTATCTGGCCCCAGCGCCGCACACGAGCGAGATCGCAGAGCGCGTAAGAACAGTCGCACGGGACCGGCGGGTGGTAGTGGCACTCGGAGGTCAAAACCAGATCAAAGGCTTCGATTTCTTTTGTAATCTCTGGATTGGCGCACCGCAGCTGCATGAAAAGTTTCTGTTCGTTGCAGCTGGAAAGATTGCGCCGGGCCTAGAAGAGCTTTCTGCCAAGGTAAGCTCATCTGGAGGGCTGATTTTCGACCGCAGCATCTCGGATGAAGAACTTATCAGCCTCTACAAAACCGCCGACCTAGTTTGGAGCTGTTACGCACCGAACTACAACCAATCCTCTGGCATTCTTGGGAGAGCATTTCAACTTGGGAAGCCCTCCCTGGTGCGGGAGGGGTCATATTTGGTTACATTTTCGGAATTGCTCGGACACCCCGCATTGTCCCTGCCCTATGGCCAAGTAGAACTTGCATCCACTCGGCTCAGTCTATGGAAGCCTGAGCTACCAGATGGCGCAAGCATTTCCCGGAAAGTCGAAGAGATGAGAGGCCGAGATCTTAAGCTTCTCGCAGAGGCGTTTGGCCGGCGCTTAGAGGGCCCGGCATGAGCAACTTCAATCTGAGGCGGTCTGCAGTTTGGTCCGTTGCTGAGGTGGCCACATCAGGTATCGCGCTCTTCTTCCTCTACAAATATGTGGTTGCAATACTTGGGCTGCATGCCCTTGGGGTATGGTCGCTAGTTCTGGCGACAACGTCTCTTGCCAGGTTAGGAGATCTTGGAGCAGCGGCCGGACTCAGCCGGTTCGTCGCGAGTGCACTTGCAGATAAAGAGAAGGCGAATGCGCGCGATTTCGTTGAAACGGCCCTCTTTACAAATCTAGCAATCTACGCGGCAGCCACGCTCGCACTGGCGGCCCCCCTGTGGATCGGGATCAGCCTTCTTGTACCATCAGACAGTGTCGCCGAAGCTAGATTATTACTGCCATACGCTCTCGTTTCGTTCGCGCTCCTAAACGCCAACGCCGTCCTGATCAGCGGATTGATCGGGGCACAGCGAGCGGACCTAAAATCTAAAATCTCCATGATCAGCGTAGCGATACAGCTCACGAGCGTTGTTGCCTTGGTGCCTTCTTTCGGGTTGATCGGATTAGGTTTGGGACAGATTGCACAGTATCTCTTTTCGATCGTGATATCGTGGCTATGCCTCCGAACCGCTTTAGGTAAGGAAGTCGTCTCGTGGCTTCCTCGCCGCTTCAACTGGCCAAGCTTTCATCAGTTGTTCCATTTCGGTATCAAGCTGCAGCTCGCAAATTTGATCTCTTTTTCGTTTGAGCCGGCCACGAAGTTCGTGATCTCCGCCGTATGCGGACTTGAAATGCTCGGCATCTTTGAGATGGCCTTCCGGCTGATTCTACAGGCTCGCCATCTCGTGGTTGCTCCCATGCAAGCACTACTCCCGGCATTTGCTCATCTGAACCGAGAGAACAGCAAGGAACTCGCCGGCCTGTACGAACAGGCGCTGGCCAAGTCGGTTCTGCTTGCAGGTCCTGTGCTCTTGTCCGCAGGGATCTTGTCCCCTATCGTTTCGTCGTTCTGGCTGGGATCTTATAATCAGAACTTCGTCGCCTTCGCTGGCTTACTCTCTGTCGGATGGCTCATCAATGCTCTGGGAACGCCAGCATACCATTTGGGCGTTGCGCGAGGGCTCGTAAGGTGGAATATCGTCGGCCACGTGATCACCAGCGTGTGCGGTCCGCTTTTCGGCTACTTTTTCGGACAGCTCTTGGGACCGATCGCTCTCGTCAGTTGCATTTCGGTAGGTTTGGCGCTTGGCGCGATCACATCGATGCTGCTGAATTGCCACGCATCGTCGGTTTCTGCATTCACTTCCATTGACGCCGTTGCAAATAGTTTCAAGACCGAATTCCGAACGATGGCGCGGATCGTCCAAGCTCAACTACGGTTTGTGCTCCCCCGAACATGACCCCCCGAATTCTTCATCTCATTCACACACCGCGCCATTCTGGCGCCGAAGCGCTGGTCAGTGACTTGTGCGTGCGGCACCGCGCCTGCGGTATGCACGTCGCGGTTTCGTCGTTTGAGCCAATCGACCCAGATTACCTTACCGCCGTAGAGATGCTCCGCAATGAAGGAATTCGGTTAATCGCGCCTGAAGCCAAACTGAGTCGGCTGGGAAGAGCCGCACACTTTCGGAAAGCGTGCCTAGATTTCTTGCCGGACGTAATTTTTGCACACTCGGTACTGCCATCCTTTTACGGTCGAGTAGCTGCTTCATTTTTGTCATCCAGGCCAAAGTTCGTAACCGTGCTGCACGACGCTTCGAATGACGATTTTGCGGACCCGTCCCTTAGGTTGTTCGAAAAAGCTACCCGCGGCTTAACCGACTTCGTAGTCGCCGTTTCGAACATAGGGATGCTGAATTATCGCGCGCGGTTCGGTTCTTGGCCCCCAGCACGCACCATCAAAAATGGTATAGATTTGGGCCGGTTCGCTCATATAGATCGAGCTTCCGCGCGCTCAGCATACAGCGTTCGCGATACGAAACTATTGCTGCAAGTAGGGAGAATCGCGCCCGTCAAGCAGCAAATCATCTCGGTGGAGTTACTCAATTCCCTTCGCAAGGAAGGCATCGACGCCCAGCTGTGGCTAGCTGGACTGACGGAAGATCCCACTTACGAAAGAGAGCTCCGGGAGCGGATCCGCCAGCAGGAGATGGATGATCACGTTCGATTTCTTGGAAGCCGCCAAGATGTCCCCGACCTGCTAGCGGCGGCGGATCTCTATCTAATGCCTTCTCTAAAAGAAGCCCATAGCGTCGCATTCCTGGAGGCGCTCGCCAGTGGAGTTCCGATACTTGCGTCGGAGATCGACGCGTTTCAGTTTGCTGAGGGAATGGACAAAGTGGCTATTGTTAAAATCCCCGGACCTTCCGTAATCACTTCGGCTAAAGAATTGCTGTCGTCGAGCCACAAGACTGAGAGGCCGCTGGCAGAATTCGACGTCGTCCATACCGCCAACGCCTATCTCGGGCTTGCACGAGAACTTGCTGATGTCTCCGCTTAGATTCGGCGCTCTTTCATTTTTGTGCATTTTCTTGACTGCTTCTGCGGCATACGCGCTTCCTAACAGCTCCTGCATCTACGCCCTTGGCGATAGTCTTACAAGCGCGTACGCGCCGGAACTTGCAGCAGCTTTGCCTGAACGAAAAGTAATAAACGCTGGCTTAGGTGGGCAGGGCTCAGCCTCCGTCGCTGCTCGCACCGGCGCCACGCCCATACAAGTAACTATTGAGAACAACATTCTTCCCGAAACGGGGAGCGCGCTCGTTACCACAATCTCACCCGATCCCTTGGCCTTTTCTGGCAAGGACAGCTTCGAAGAAGGTGTGATAGCTGGAGTGGCGGGGCAGCTAACTTGGAATCGATATCTTGGATATCGCTTCCGCCGGCTTGCACCGGGCCCAGTGACGAGGGTCGAACAGAAGACCGATTTCGTTGTTGACCGCTCTCTTTTCAGAGATTGTATTCTGATACTTTGGGTAGGACGAAACGACTACGAGTACGCAGAGATCGTACAAAGCAACATTAAAGCTATTGTAGATGCTTGGAGAAATCGAAACTTACCGTTCTTAGTCTTGAGTATTCTCAACGGCGACGGGGAAGGAAGAGGCACTCGCGCATACAACATGATCAACGATCTGAACCAACGCTTATACCAGACTTATGGGTTGGCGTACGTGGATATACGAAGGACTCTAATCCAACACGGACAAAGCGCCGATGACACCGTGCCTGAAGCATTGAGGTCTGATCATATCCATTTGAACAAGACGGGCAACCAGATAGTGGCTCAAGAACTTAAGAGGCGTATCCAAGCTCCATGATACCAGATACACCAACTAGAAGACCCTCTCTTATTGCCAAACCGGCCCCGGCTTCCAATCGTTCAGCCTGGATCTACGGCTTTCTGTTGCTGTGCGCCGTGATGCTGATGCGCCCCTCAATTGAGGGCGAAGTATTTAATCCGATCGGCGTGCTTCTCTTCACCTTTCTGAGCGGCCTTCAGTTCTTCACACTCCCTTCCAGGAAGCCGACAGATCGATCTGTCATCGTCGCGTTCACTAGCGTGGCGCTTTTCACGTTCCTCGCGCTGCACTCAATTCTGAATGGGGCCCAATCTGACTTTGCCTTGCGGGCTCTCCTTTACATCGCAGCCATTTCTTTAGCCGGCGTAATGATCGCATCTACAATAGCGTATTCGCGCTTCCTTGATTGCTTGATTGTCTTTCTAATTATCTCGGCTGTGTCGTTCTACATAACTTGTCTTCTGTCGTATTTTTTTGGCCTGGATTCATTGGTTCTATTTCAGCTACTGCTTCGCAGCGATACGGTCGGTTATGCAGATACGGCCTACGTCTATTTTCCCTTTACCATTGGCTATGATATAAAAAATTACCCAGGCCTCGCTATTCCCAGGTTCGCGGGCGGGTGGCGCGAACCAGGTATAGCTCAAGCTCTATATTGTTGGGCGCTGGCGTACGCACTCGCTTCTTCCAGAAGATGGAAAAAGGCAACTATTGCGATGCTTGTGCTTGGTGCTGTGGCCTCGCAATCGACGGTAGCATTTCTAGATATCGCGGTTGTGGTCGGGCTGCACATTCTGTTGGGTGGAAAACTCACAGTTAAGCGGGTTCTATTACTCGTTCCAGGGATCATCATTACGAGCGCTTTCGTATATTTCGGCATCAACGACCAAAATGTTGGATTGGCTAGCAAGGTATCAAATGCATCATATCTCGACAGAACTGTAGCAGCAGAACAGTCAATTAGAGCTTTCCTCGATAACCCGCTTGGGCATGGAATCTACGCCTTCAAATTTCCAAACGAGGGGATCAGTTTAATCGCAAATTTGGGAGCTATCGGATTATTTGGACTGGTCTTGATCGCCGTCAATTGGACGTCCGCCGTTCTGTTGAGTAACCGGCCCGCTCTAATGCTTACTGCGATGTCTCCTATCTTTTTCACGATGATTACGTCGCAACCACTTCTTGATGCGCCCTTATTCTATCTATTTCTGACTATCGACGCAGGCGAGTATAGCGCAACCAGCTGGTTGTTCGGCAAACGAGAGAGCCGGAAGAAGCAGCAGCCAGAACCGTTGCGCAGATTGGTGATGCAGTAGATGCACATGCGTCAGGTTAGATTGATCGCAAAAGTTTGCGCTGCGCTACAAATTGCAATGCTCGGCTCTTCAATCGCATCGCAAGACAAGATCATTGATTTACCGATAAGCGCAGACGCGAGAGCAGACATCCAGAATGCGCTACGGTCGATCTCGTCAACTGTTGGCGGTCGACCCACGACCGTGGTGCGCCTTGGTGCTGGCACATACAGACTGGAAAAGGCGATCACCTTGGGTCCAAGAGAATCTGGCACTCCAGAGTCGCCCATGGTTATCAGGGGAGCTGATAATGGTCGCACGGTGCTCTCTGGAGCCATAGAAATACCTAGCCAAGAAATCTCCGATGCGGGTTCCCGCTTGAAAGGCAAGGCTCGGGTCATCGACTTGTCTTCGATCCGTAACGCAGCAACAGTCACTCGACGGGGCGCGTACATCGATGTGGGCGAATCCGGGTTCGAATTGTTTCAAGGCGACTACAGATTTCGTTACGCGCGTTGGCCGAAGCAGGGCTACGGCCATACGATACGTGCGGCAGTCGGGCCATCTGACTCAACACATGTGAGTATTCCTAGTCATCTATTCGAAAGATGGAAGGAAGAAAACAACCTTTGGCTTGGAGGATATTGGACCTCTGATTGGGCATTTGAGCTACTAAAGTTAGAGGGCTTCGACGATCCGCCCAGCCCGACCAGCGCGTACAAAAATCTGAAGCTTTCGATGGTAAGGGCGCCGGGCAAGATAAGGGATGGTTTCCGCTTTTTCGTGCAAAACGCGCTCAATGAACTAACAGAACCTGGTGAAGTATATCTCGATGAGGCTCGACATAAAGCTGTGTTTATCCCCAGAGAACCCACGCAGCCTATGGAGATCGCAGTCGCATCATCCGCACTTATTCTAGACGGCGCGCACGATCTGATCGTAGAGAACATCGCATTTGAAAAGACTCGCGGAGCCACAATCTCGATAATTAATAGCAGGAACATTATCGTGAGAAATTGCTCCGTCTCTCACGGCGGCACGGTGGGAGTTGTTATTGTCGGCGGTGAGAATGTGCAAGTGACAAACTGCGAGATAAGGGACTTCGCAGAGACTGGACTAGCTGTCTCCGGAGGGGACCGAATCAATCTAAGACCAGCTCGACACTTGATTTCCAACTCGACCATTACCGATTTCGGCGTCGACTCTCGAACATATAGACCGGGAGTGCAGATTAAGGGCGTTGGGATTACGATCGATGGCTGCTTCATTTCGCGAGGACCGCATTCCGGGATCACATTGGCCGGCAATGATCACGTGATTAGTCGCAATGAGATTAGTTACGTGGTTGAGGAGGCCGACGATGCCGGAGCGATATACACGGGGCGAGATTGGACAGAACGCGGCAATGTGATCCGGGAGAACTTTATCCATGATGTCGGCATGAAACGTCAGTACCCAGACAAGACGACGTATGATCCTTGGTTTGTATCCGGTATCTACCTCGACGATCAGGAAAGTGGCTTTACTATCTCGGGAAACGTCTTCTTAAGAGTAAGCAGGCCTGTCGTCATTCACGGCGGACGAGACAATGCTATCCATGACAACGCGTTCCTGCTTCCAATCCACGGCGCCATATGGATCCATAAACGAGGAGAAGGCCTAACAGGCGGAGAATTGCAGCAACGCTTAGCTGCGGTCCCTTTTCAGAGGCCACCGTGGTCAACTCGCTACCCCGCACTCGCAAATATTCTAAAGGATGATCCTGCTTCGCCGCTAAACAATCAACTTAGAGGAAACCTCGTGTTAAACGGTGAACTCCTCGAGTTCAAAAAGGCCAGCGATCAAGCCTATCGTCCCATCTCGATCGGCGGCGATGTCAGCATCGCTCGTCACACTGAATCGACAGACGCTACAGAGGCCAAGCAATTAGCTGCTGAATTGCTATCGGCCGCAGGCCTTCCTTTTTCCGCCTACTCTCTGCCTCATGCCGGCAAACGAAACTGATGACTACTTCTGAAAGAGAGAATATCTGAAAGTTGGGGCTTTGGTCATGGTACCGAGGATCGTGTCAACTCGAGCGTACGGTCCTACATCAAAGTCCTTGCATCGATCAGACTGGAAATAGCAGGCCTTTACCTTGATCAACCGTGAGCAATTGTTCTTGACGCTAACGATATGATCTACGACGGCTGGATTTATTGTATGAGGCTTGGAGGCAGCCTCTACATTTAAGCAAGGCCGGTTAAGGGCGTCGCGAATTGCAGGTGAGTTTAACTGTTCGGCAGGTCCTTGCAGCATGAACCTGGAAGAAGTGGGAGAGCTCGTTTGAGCGAAGCTTGAACTGGCAACAAGCAAGGCTAAAATACTAACCGTTGCACCAAACAGCTGCCTTTTGACTACCATCGCCATACCCTCTCGTCTAAGACTACGCCTGGAACCGTGGCCTTTACTCCATCACGCGCCAACACCTTGGCGAACGCCTCACGAGGAATGACTCCGATGTCTTCTAGGCTGGCCAAAAGACGATCCCTTTGCTCCCAGCCTACAGATCGTAAGGTAATCGCCGCCTCCTCAGCAAAGTCGCTGTCGACCATGTGAGCAAATTCTACCTCAACGTGGTGTTGCCCTAGAGGGTCAAGCGCAGCAAACGTCGCAAGTGCGAGCCTGCTTCTGCGAAGAGCGATCCATCCCTCTAACGGACCAGCGAGATAGGATTGCTCAAGATAGCGAACCGTTCTGCTATCGAATCCGGCGTGGATGGTATCTACAGAATACAAAACTAGCCATAGATATGAATCACCTGGATTAGAAGTCAAAGCAGCCCTCAAGTGACGATCCTCAGTTACGTCACCAGAGCCGACCCGCCCTTCAAGAATGCGATGTCGGATGAGTGCTTCTGCACGCTGCCGATCAGTCCGTGGAAAGACGGCCTTGCTGTCCGAAGGCATCCGCGCGAGGATCTCGCCCAACGCTTCAGACTTGAAGCGGTCCTCCGCTAGAAGACGAGCCACTGTCTCTTTAGCGGGCATGATCGACCAGAATGCAGGCAGCGTAGCGGCCGACCAGATCACGCTAGCGAGACTCAGAAAGCATAGCAATCCCCGAGTGCATAGTTCGCGGCGCTTGCTGCGCGAGCTCAGCATAGATTTGCCTGAGTACTATTCCACGTAACCATAACGCGCATAGTATTTCTGATAGTAGTATCGGCCATGATAGGACTCGTAACGCGCGAGCAGCTTGGTGTCGGCTTTATTCAACACGACGCCGAGGAGCTTGTCTTGGATTTCCGGCGCGCCGCGCAGATTGTGGCGCACGACGTCGATCTTGGTCCTCCCCCACTCCACCACGAACACGAAGGAGTCGACAAAGGACGTTGTGACGCGCACGTCCACCACCGGCGCCATCGGCGGCATGTCGAGCACCACGTAATCGTATTTCGAGCGCAGCAGCGCGACGAGATCGCGCATCGGCTTGGACGCCAGCACCTCATTGGTGTGCAGTAGCTTCGAGGTGGTGCCAGCAGGGAGAACCGCGAGCTTGGTCTGGGGATCTATGCTGACGACGTCCTCGAGCTGCGCCTTGTGCGCGACGACGTCGACGAGCCCAGCTTTCGCATCCGGCAGCAGGGCACGCGACAGCGACGGGTTGCGCAGATCGGCGTCGACCAGGATCACCCGTGCGCCGCCATGGGCAATGAGCTGCGCGAGGTTGGTCGAGAGCGTGCTCTTGCCCTCGTTCGGCAGGGTCGAGGTCACCGCCAGCACGCGGTTCTCGCGCACGATCGAGTTGAGATCCACCGCCACTTTCAGCGAGCGCACCGCCTCGGAGAACCGCGATAGCGGATTGTCGACGACGTAGCGCAAGAGATCGGGCTCGGGGTTGTTCCTCTTGCGACCAAGCTTGCCGGGGAGCGCCGCCGCGGACGCTGGCGCGCCGAGCGCCGGCAGGATGGCGACGCAGTTGGCCCCTAACTGTTCCTCGACCTGGCCGGTGGTGCGGAACACCTTGTCGGTGAGCTCGCGCGCCATTGCCGCGCCAAAGCTCAACATCAGCCCGCCGAGCAGAGCTGCGGCCAGGATGATCAGTGTCTTCGGATAACTCTTGATCAGCGGCGTGGTCGCCGCGCTGATCACGCGCGCCTCGGTGATCGGGAACGACTGCTGCTGCACGCTCTCCATGTAGCGCTGCAGGAAATTGTCGTACATCGCCTGATAGGACTGCGCGTTGCTCTCGAGCTCGCGGAGCTGGATCTGCGCCTGGTTGGTGAGCTGCGATTCCGAGACGACATTGGCGAGGCTCGACTTGATCGCCTCCTCGCGGGTCTGGGCGATGTCGTAGTCGCTCTTGTAGGATTCTTGGATGCGCTTGAGCTCGTCGGTGATGTTCCGCTTGATCTCGGCCATCTGGGTGCGCAGGTTCACCGCGGCGAGATGGTCGCGGCCGTATTTGGCCGACCAGATCGATTCCTTCGAGGCCATGTCGACATATTGCCCGCGCAGCTTCACGATCGTGTCGTTCTTCAGCGCGTCGGTAACGTTGGCGTCCGGGATGTCCTGCTTGACGATGTCGTTCATACGATCGAGCCGCGCCTTGGCCTCGGCGGTCGACGCGTGCGCCAGCACGAGCTGGCTGTTGACCTCGGCGAGCTGCTGCTCGTTCATCAGCCGGCCGCCGGTATCGACGATGTTGTTGGCGGTCTTGAAATCCACCACCGCTTTCTGAGCGGCAGAGGCCTGGGTGCGCAGCTCCTTAATGCGGTCCTGGAGCCAGACGCTGGCGCGGCGGGTAGCCTGATATTTCGCTTCAAGCGAGTCGACGATATAAGCGTCCGCGATCGCGTTAGCGATGCGCGCGGCCTTTGCCGGATCCTTTGAGGTGAAGCCGATCTCCATCACATAGGTGAGCCCGAGCCGCTTGATGGTGCGGTTCTTCTCAAAGCGCTCCAGCGCCTTGCGTGTCAGCTCGAATTCAGACGACGTGTGACCGTCGGAAAACAGGCCGGCCACGGCGCCGACCACCGTGCCGAGCAGTCCGCCGCCGGAGCCGGAGAACTCGGGATCCTCGATCAGGTGCAGGTCGCGAATGACGGCGAGGCTGATGTTCTCGGATTTCAGGATCTCGACCTGGGTTTCCACCGTCGCGGAATCGATCGCGATGTCGCCGAGCACCGATTGCTGCTGGAACAGCTGCACCTTGCGGGTGTCGATCACCATCGAGGCGGTGGAGGTGAACAGCGGCGCGGCGGTGAAGAGATAGAGCAGCGCCAGGATCACGCAGGCCGAGACGATCGCGACCATGGTCGGGAACTGGCGGCGGATGATGTCGAAATAGGAGGTCAGCGTCTGCGACGAGGAGCCGTCGGCCTCGGCGAAATCACGGTTGATCTCCGAGGTCGGCTTGTTCATCTGCAACATCTAGCAATTCCTGAAAATGGATCGATGTGTCTTCTTGGGATTAATGTTCGCCAAAAGCCCGGTTACGTCCGGAGCAAACCTGATGCCAAAGCCCGCCTGCGCGAACGCCTAGCATAGTCCTGCCTCCAATTGAACGTGCTCGATGCTGCGCACGGGGCCGCTTGCACGACATTTTGCATGAAGCTTAACGGCGCAAAAGAAAGCGGCGCCTGCTGGCGCCGCTGCCGTAAGTGTCATGGGCCGGCCGCAGGGCCGGATCCGATCAGCGCGGGCTGACGGCGTTCGTCGTGCCGCTGACACCGTTGTTCGCGTTCGGCGTCACCGTCGTCGCATAGTGCAGGCCGCCGAAGGTGCCGAGGCTGCCGCCCTGGCCGCCGTTGGCGAAACCGCCTCCGACCGGGCCGCCCGCGCCGGAGCCACCGCCGCCCGCGCCGCCGCCGGTCGCGGCGATCGCGACGTCGCCGGTCGCGGCCTGGTAGGCGGCGATCACGTCGGGGTTGCCGATGCCGGCGATCGCGGTCTGGATCTCATTGGCGAAAGCCGCATCGCTCTGCGCGGCCATGCGGGCGACCTGGGCGAGGCCGCCGACGATCGCGCGCATCTGGTCCTTGGTGGTCGCGGGATCCTTCAGAAGCGCGATCAGGCCCGGGAGCGTGGTCGGATCGGACGCGCCGAGGTCGCGCACGCGCGAGATCAGCTGCGGGCCGCCGGTCGGATATTGCTGCAAGAGGCTGTTGGGCGAGGCCTTGAACTCCGAAATGATTTGGGCCGGCAGCTGGCGCTGCGGCGGATAAACGGCGGCGCTTGCGGCTGAGGTGATCGTCGCGGCGAGGGCCGCGGCGGCAGCCATGCGAAGCGCAATCTTGATAACGCTCATAAATAGACCTCCAAAAAATCAGCTGCCCCGATTTGCTTCCTCGGCCCGGGCAATGGCTTGCAGTTGCGGAACCTATCCGAAGAGAAATGGGCTGTCCACTTATTCTAAAGACTTCGTAAACAGCGCAACTGCTTCAAATCTAGACACTTTTATGAAGCCGAGGCATTCGCCGCGCGGTTGCGTCAGCGGTTGAGGTGCGGCCTTCGCCTCGCCCGCCGGTAGCGACGGCATCGCTTGCGGAGCGGCCCTCCCGGGTCGAGAAGGATTGGGCCAGGCCCGCGCCGAAAAGCGCAAAGAATGGAATGCTGTAGCCGGGCACCTGGAGCGTGAAGTCGAGGCACGAATGCAGCAGCGACAGCGTGGCGGTGGCCGCGGCCGCCAGCGGAATGATGGCATCGCGCCGTCGCCCGAACACGCCCTTGGCCAGAACCAGCAGCATGATCGCCCAGGCGAGCGCAACCAAGAGCGCCATCGGAATGCCCACCTCGGAGGCAAGCTCCAGCGGCGTCGAATGCGCGGCATCCCAGATGCCGCGAATCGAGATGTTGGGGCTGCGATAGGGCGGGAAGGCCCATTGGAAGGTGCCCATGCCGGTGCCTACCCACGGATTGTCGGCGATGATCCGAAGCGTGGATTTCCAGGCCTCGACGCGGCCCTCGTCGACCAGGCCCTGGCTGTCGAACCGGCTCGAGACGCGGCCGCCCAGCAGCTGTAAGAGGCCGAGCGCGACGGCAAGGCCCGAGCCGAGCGAGATCCAGATGCCGGTGCGTCGCGGCAGGTCTTTGCGGAGGAACAGCGTGAACGCGACGATCATCGCGAGCAGCGACAGGCCGACGCCGGCGCGCGATCCCGTCATGAACATCGCCATCAGGCAGATCAGCAGGCAGCCAAGCTGCGGCAGGATTTGCTTTGGCGGGATCGCGCGCAGATCGAGCGACAGGCGCCGCCATTCGATATGCCGCTCCAGCAAGCGGCGGCGGATATCTTCCAGGATCAGCAGCATCCAGATCACCGCGCAAGAGCCGAAATAGGCCGCCGCCGTGTTGCGGTTGATGAAGGTGCCGGTGACGCTGCCGAGATAGGCCGTCTTGTCCCGCCACAGGATCATGGTCGGCTCGATCAGGAACGAGAGCACGCCGTAGAGCGCGTAAGCCGCGCCCGAGATCGCGATCACCCACAGCAAGCGGCGCGCGCGCTCGCGATCGGCACCGACGGTGATGCCGAGGACGATGGCGAGAATGTTGGCGAGCGGCGCGCCGAGCGCGAAGAACGTCTCATTCTTCACGATCGAAGCCGACGGAGCGATCGGCACGCCGAGCAGATCCGACGCCTGCTTCCAGATCGGCTGGAATGGCGCGAGGAAGGGATGATCGGAGAGCTGCTCATGCAGCACGAACGCGTAAGCGGCGACGATCACGGCGATGCCGGCGAGCAGCCCTAGATGCGGCCTGCGCAGCTCGCGCGTCGGCGCGAAGATCACCGCGATTCCCAAGCACAGGCACCAGAACGCGATCGACAGATCGTTGGTCGAGCCGAACGGAAACGGCGCGCCGGCCACCACGAAGAACAGGATGAAGGTCGCGGGCAGGCTCCACGACCAGCGAATCCTGGACCAGCTTATGTTGGGAGGCCAAAGGCGCATCGTCGTTCTGGAGCGAGCTTTGCTTTAGCTTCTAGAGGAAGCAATCAATCGGATAGATCTTCAGATCAACGTTGAGGCGGCTGTTCCGGGTCTGCGCCCGGAAGGCGTAGAATAGCCCAAGACTGTCACTCCCCGGCTCGAGTTTTATTCCAGGGGTTAATTCATCCGGTGGGACCAGAAGGCCGATGTGCCGGTTGATGGCGGAAATCTCAATCCGCCCCTCCCCCTCGCCGAACCGACCCTCGAGCCGGGTGACGGTGACCTTCGGCAGCCCGCGACGCTGATGGCAGACATCCTCCTCCCACAGCTTGGTCTGTTGGACCAGCGGCTTGCCCGAGCCATCGGGGACGACGATCTCCGGGAAAGACGGGTGCAACATTCCAAAGAACCGGCTCTCCTTGGAGTTCGCCGACAGCCGGACCGTGAACGAGAGCTCGCCTTTTTCTCCGCGAAGGCGCGACAAGATCGGCGCATCGGGTTCGGCGGAGACTATCACGTCGATGCGATGGCGAACGCCGAGCTCCCCTGCAGCAGCAAGGGCCTGCCCGAACGGTGCAAGTCCGACGGCAGCAGGGACGAGAGCCAGAAGACGCCAGAATGCTCGAAAGCGCATGAAGCCCCTTGCAACACTGCGGGATGACCGATGACCGGCGCGACGTGCTCAGTGGCGCCTTGATCCAAATCCCGAACTCCTAGCCGCAGCAGAACCGCTTCGATTGCTAAACGAAAATGGCACCGGGACAAAGCCCCGGTGCCATCGGTTTTGGTCGATCAAGTCGGCGTCTTACGGCGCCGTCTTGATGTTGTTGCGGAAGATCAGGACATCGTTGGAGAGGTTCACGGCATCGCTGCCGGTCGCCATGATCACGCGCAGGTAGTTCAGGAACTTGGCAACTTCGACGTTGCGCGAGTTCGAGACATAGATGATGTCCTGGTTCTTCATCATGACCTTGGTGGCGAGGAAGAAGCCACCCGGATCGCGGAAATTGACCGCGAAGATGACCGGGATCGTCTCTGACGTGTACTTGCTCACGTCGATGCCGAGCTGAGCGGCAACCTCGCGCGGCTCGCGACGGTAGAGATACACGGCAGCCGGATCGGCCTGGCCATCCAAGAGACCTCCGGCCTTGCCGACGGCTTCGCCGAGGTTGATGCGCCATGCATCGAAATTGAACTCGCCGCTCTGGCCGCTGGCGCCGAACGCCAGGAACTTCTGCTGCTCGCGATAGACATAGATGCTGTCGTCGGGGCGAACATAGATGTTGTTCTCAGGCGTCATCACGAGATTTTCGAACGGCACGGTAGCCCGCCGTCCGGCACGCTCCAGCATGACCCAGGTCTCGAAGCCCTGACCCTTGATACCGCCGGCGCGGGTGATCGCATCGAGCACGCGATCCTTCGCACCCGCCGCGCTCGCCGGATAACGCGCCGGCGTATTGACCTCGCCGAGCACGCTGATGAGCTGGGTCCGCTGCGAGGACATCGCAACCACAACCTGCGGCTCGATGGCGCGGTTGGATATCTTTTCAACGATGGCTCGCTGAATCTGAACCGCTGTGAGGCCCGCCGCCTTGACCTGACCGGCATAGGGCACGGTGATAAAGCCGTCATTGTCGACCGATTGATCCGGGATCGTCACGAAATTACCCGGACGGACGCCGGCTTCCGCCGGGATGAACAGACCACCGGCGGCAGCTTCGAAGATGGTAACGCTGACGACGTCGCCGATGCCGAACACGATGCTGGCCGGCGGCCGCTTGTCCGTGAAGGCCCCCGCGAGCCCCTTGGGCTCATGGGTGTGCAGAATCTTCACCGTAGCCGGATTGATCGGCACCAGCTCATAGGCCGGCGCATTTTCGGTCTGGATCTTATTGTTGACGTCATCCGTCAGCGGGCCCGAACCTGGATTGGTTGAACACGCCCCGAGCGCTAGAGCGGCCGCCAGAAATGCCGGCTTGAATACATAAGTTTTGGCAAAGGAATGCATGAATCGCGCCCCAAGAGACCCCAATTACCGTCGATTGGTACGGCGGCGCGGGCGGTGCGACAAGGGTTCCCTAGTGGTTAACGGTGCGATCAGTCGGCTACTGTTGCGTGCGAGCCACTCTTTGGGGCTTAGTTTAACCCTTTGTGACTATTTGTTGTATTTCGTGTGCCCGGTCGGCGAGCAAACCGCCCAAGTCAAGGCGCGGTGTGGCGAGCGCGACGCGTCTTGACCTTGCCACCGTCTGCTAAGGCTGGGCCTGTTAAGAGTAGGATCCCCCGTGTCTGGCCTCCTTCTGATCCCGCTGCTGGCAGGTTCCCTCCTTGGCGCCGCTGATCGCCCATTGGATGGTACAATACCTTGCGCTGACGGCGCCCGATCCACCTGCCACGGCCCGGCTGTTATTGAGGTCGCCACCTCCGCCTCCTCCTCCGTCTGGAAATTCAGCCGGACCCAAGGGACGAAGAACGGCGAGAGCTTCGCCGCCATCATGAAGACGGCGGACACCAGCCAGTCCGACCCGGACTTCGCCGGCCTGATCGTCCGTTGCGCGCCGAAGGGCAAGATCGACGTGTTGGTGGCCTTGATCCGGCCTTTCCCACCGCGGAGCCATCCTAGGGTCACGATCGCCGCGGCCGGCGGCGGCACCTTAACCTTTTATGCCAGCATGGCGGCCGCGGGGGCCGCCGTGCTCTTGCCCGATGAGGTCTCGGCCTTTGCCGCCGGAAAGTGGCAGACGACCCCCTCACTGTCCGTTGTCGTCAAGGAAAGCGACAGCGAGATCAAAGGTACGGTGGCCCTAAGCGGACTGCGGGAGGCCTATCATTCGCTGCTGGCAAATTGCAGCCAATAGGCCAAATTTAGCCATACAACTTAAGGGTCTTTTTAGCGGGGGAACCTAGGGTCCGGAGCACGGAGAGTGTTTCGGATGACCGCGTTTTTGATTTTCAGCTTTCTCGTAGGTGCCGTGCTGGGCCAACGCTTTCGCGTCCTGGTGCTCCTGCCATTGACCTTCGTCATGGTGCTCGCCGCCATTCCGGTCGGCTTGATGGTCGATCTCACCGTGGTTGAGAGCCTGAAGGACGTGGTGTTCGCCGCCATCGCCCTTCAGGGCGGCTACCTCTTTGGTTCAGGAGCGCGCTTTGGCCTTGCTGCCGCGCGTACCACCCGCGTATTCGCCCGCCCGGTCAAAACCGTCCGCTGATGGCGTCGGACTGACGCTGCGATGAATCTTTCGCGAGCGCGCGAAAGGTGAAGACCGAGCTGTTGTCCTGACAGAGCTCTGTTTGAAAACCCACCGACCGCTTGTATGGTGACCTGACCGTTTCAGGATTCCCTTCGAGCGCGCCGTTTGTCCTTCGCTTATTTTGCCCTCATCGTTTCAATCGTCTCAGCTTCTGCTCTCGAAATTGCCGGCGCCAGGGTCGGTGCGCAGCTCGGGACGATGGCCGCAGCGCTGAGCTTGCTGGCGGCCGCTTCGGCCGCGCGGAAGGCCGACTACGACCATTATGTGCGCGCGGCCGCCTGGGGCCGGTGGATCCTGCTCGCCATTCCGCTGTGCATCGCGGCCCAACTCGTCCCTCTTCCGCTGAGCTGGGCGCATCCGATCTGGGCCAGCGCTCACGACGTCCTCGGTGGCCTGTCGCTCGGGCCGATCACGGCCGATACCGGCTTGACGGTGAACGCGCTGCTGCTGGCACTCGCGGCGATCTCGTTGCTCGGCGTCACCATCCTGGTGGTCCGCAACCGCGGCCGTGCCGAGCTGGTTCTCTTCGTGCTCAGCGGAGTGACCGCAGTCTCCGCCTTGACCTTGGACTTGCATGGGCTGTCGCCAGCCGTTGCGGCAGCCGCGCCCTCTGACTTCACCACGACTTTGGCCGGCTTCGGCCTCATGCTCAATTTAGCGGTCATGCAGCTCGCTGCTGAACGAGCCGAAACGCATCACTCGGTCCTTCGCTCGATCTCGATCGGCCTTTGCGGCCTTGTCGGGACCCTGGTCTGCGCAGCCGCGATCTTTGGGTTTTCCGGAACGAACAGCGCGATCGCAGCGGCCTTTGGCGTTATGCTGATCCTGCTGATCCTCGTCATCCGGAGGCTCGACCTCTCGCCGTTGGCCGCGGGCGCATTGTCGGCGGCAGCTCTGATCGGCGCGACCATCATCCTGACCTTCCTCTTCGAGAAGAGCTCTGGGCCGATCCTCATGCGGCTCGTCCCGGATGCGGGAGGCGAGACGAAGGCCGCCCTCGAGCGGATGTTGGCCGACACACGCTGGTTCGGCGCGGGGGCAGGAAGCTTTTCGGCCGTCGCGAAGATCTATCAGAGCGAGGCTGGCACGACTTTGGCTGCGCCCTCGGCGGCCATCGCCGTCTTTGCGGATACGGGATGGATCGGTTTGACCGCCATGATGGCAGTAAGCCTGATCGCTCTGGTGCGCCTGTTCTTCGGCGCGCTCCAGCGCGGACGCGACTCGTTCTTCCCAGCGGCGACCGCGGCCTGCGTTCTCTTTGCACTCGTTCAGAGCTTCGCCGGTCCCGGACTGCTGCGCCCGGCAGCAATCCTGTGTCTTTCGGTGATCGTGGGACTGGGGCTGTCGCAGAGCGTCAGCCAATCCTCATCACGATAGAACGCCGATCATCAGACGGCGCGATCGCCGAGTGACGCCCAGTAGTTCGGGTTCTTGGGTGACTGGATGCGGACCCAGCGATAGGGCTTCTTCGACCACGGTAGGATGTGACCGGAGAGATTGTCCAGCACGAGATCGCCGGAGAAGGTGCGCACCACGACCACGAGATGATGCTCGCCCCAGGTGGTCACGACCTCGCTGAGCAGCACCGAGCGCGCCGGAAAGCCCTTGGCGATCAAATCGTGGCGTTTTGTCACAGCGTAGTCGTTGCAGTCGCCGCTCGCCGGATGCAGCAGCCATTTCTCGCCGCGCAGCCCCTCCAGGTTGGCCTCGGGACGGATCGCGGTGTTGATCCTTTGGTTGACCTCTTGCATCTGCGCCAGCCGTTCGGCCGTAAGCTTCAGACGACCGCCCCTGAACACGATCTGCTGCGGCCGCGGCCTGCACTCGTCCTTGTACTTCAGGCAAAAGATGGTGAACGCCATCGGTGCCAGAGTTGGCTGATCGAACTTGATGTACTGGATGGCACCGCGCAACCCCAAGGGCGCGCCGACGAAGGCGGCTTCCGCTCTCTGCTGCAACCCCGCAGCAACGACGATTGCGGCCACGGCCGCCAGGAACTTTACAACTTTGCGCATGTCGCGCTCCCCTTCTTGTAGGAAAGGACGCTACGCGAGACCTCTTGAAATACGGCTCAAAGGCCACGCGATCCTTTAATCAAAATGCGGGCGCGTTGGTTGCAAACAATTAAGAATATCGATGTGTGACTGGTTCTGCTAAGAGCGGTCACGACGCTCGTGACGCTGGATGCGATTCGACCGACCTGATGGGCCTTTCCTCACGCTTTCGAAAGAAGACCAAGCCTCGGCTTCCCGACGGCGTTCGCGTCTATGCGATCGGCGACGTGCATGGCCGCGCCGATCTGCTTCAATCGCTGTTAACCGTGATCGACGCCGATCTTGCCCGCTCGGCCCCCCAACGAGCCATTCAGGTCTTTCTCGGCGACTATGTCGACCGCGGCCCGGACTCGCGCGCCGTTCTTGATCTCTTGATCGCGCGCTCGAAATCACACGAGACGGTCTGCCTCAAGGGCAACCACGAAGTCTTCCTGCTCGAGGTCCTCAAGGACCCCGCCCGCTTGCAGGAGTGGCGCCACTATGGGGGCCTCCTGACGCTGGTCTCCTATGGCATCAGGCCGACCATGAATCCGTCCGCGGAGCAGCAGGTCGAGCTGATCGAGGAATTGAAGCGCGCGCTCCCGCCCGAGCATCTCGCCTTCCTCCAGCAACTGCCTTCCTCCTTCACCTGCGGCGATTTCTTTTTCGTTCACGCCGGCGTCAAGCCAGGCATCGCGCTCGATCGCCAAAAGGATGAGGATCTGCTCTGGATCCGCGAGGAATTCCTGGCCTCCGAGGAGCGCTTCGGCAAATATATCGTTCACGGTCACACGCCGGTCAGCGCGCCCGATATTCGACCAAACCGCATCAACATCGACACCGGCGCCTACGCGACCGGCAACTTGACGCTATTGACGATCCAAGGCGATAGTCTGCTCGCAATTTAAGAGTTGAATGTCGGACCCGTCGTCGGCTCGCGCTCATAGGCCTCGTCAATTCCACCATGAATCGCATGATCCTGCTTCGCGTCATCGGCATCTTGACCGCAATCGTGCTGGCGCTTCACGCCGGCATGGCGTTCTACGGCGATCTCATACGGCCGAACTTTCGTGCGAGCGACTTGTTCTCGGGCGAGATTCCGCCCGACAAGGCCAAGCTGGCAGCTGCCGGTGGCCTTGCATCTTTTTCATGGGATGGCGAGCTGCTTGCGAATTACGCGGCAGCGATGGCCGCTGACTTCCTTCACCGCCCCTCCATCGACGCGGCCGGCAGGGCCAGCGAGAACAAGGCAGCTCAAGGTGCCGTCGTGGCCGCCTTGAAACTATCACCGATCAGGCCCGCGCTATGGCTCACGCTCGGCACGCTACAGGCTCAGGCCGGCGAGGCGGTAACGCCTGCGGTGAAGATGTCTTACTTGACCGGATCGGTGCCGATCGACGTTGCCTTCTCTCGCGTTCAGACCGTGACGTCGAGCGCGGCCGCGACCGATGAAGAGATCAAGCTCCTGGCGCAGTCCGACATCCGGTCGGCGCTGGCCAATCGCTCTCGTTACGAGCCCCTGCTGATCGCGGCTTATGTGCAGGCGACGCCGCAAGGCAAGTCGCTGCTGCTCGAGACCACGAAAGTGACCGACCCCAAATTCAACGAGATTATGCGGCGATACTGAACCCGTGCGAGCTTCGTTGCCATCGCTCCTGGGGCTGCCGCGAATTCCTCAGCGCACCGATTTCGGGTTGACCGGCACAAAGTCGTGGTCGCGGCGCGGTTGCTCGGATCGCCCCTGGTAGACGAACATGCCTTTCTTGGTCGCGACGATGTCGCCTCGTTGCAAGCTCTCGTCGTTGAGGAGACGTTCGCTCGCGACAAGGTCCGGATCTTCCGGAATCGGCTTGTAGAGCTCTGGATGCTTCCGCCGCTCGCGCGAAACCTCCTTGGCGCGGCGCCGCGCGTCCTCGATCCGCTGCCGCCATTCGTCGCGCGTGATCTCCGGCTCGCTTGGCGGAAGATAGTCGTTGATCGAGGGCTCCGGTTCGGTCTGAGCGAGACACAAGGACGGACAGGCAAGACTAAGGCCGAGCACACCGGCAACGATGATGACCGCCTGAGGCAGCTTCCCAAACCGCGTCGACGCGTTCGCACGCTGATGACTCCAGGCAGAGCGACAAGGACTGCCATTGACCAATTTCCTCATCTCCAGCTTTTCAGTCTATACCTTTGCCGATTGCAAGAAAGCCAATTCGCGGGGCAACCTTTCCACTTAGCTCGCGGGGATTTCAGCACCTGGGGGCCTTCGGGGGCCGTCCTATCAAAAAATTGAAAAACAACCCATGCACAGTAGCCGGCACCAGTCGGATCAATGGGTTACGCCTTTTCCGAAATTCGGATTGACTCGTCGGGCAAAACAGGGGCAGGATGGCATGATCCGGAAAGAGGCCGACGGATGATTGATGTATCTGAGATCCGCGTCATTTGATCGGCTTGAGGGCAAACGCTCTGTTCTAAGACCTCGTTAGGTCATTGCTGTTAACTTCGGCACGCGCTGGTGGAGTTGCCGAGAATGCGTGCAAGACTGTTATTGCTGTTAAGTATTGCCGTCGCGGCTTCCTTCATGTCTGGCCTGACGGCGGACGCCAGTCCCGTCTGCATCAAGGAGCGGACGCCGTTTGCCTTTTCGGAAGATTCAGTGAGATGGACCATGTCGATCGCGCCTGGGGCAGATTGCATCCAGGGACTGCGTTGGTCGTATATGCAGATTTTCAACGTGTCGGTCGTGAGCGGACCATCATGGGGACAATTGGCGGTGGTCGGGTCCGGCTTTCGCTATTCGGCAGGAAACGAAACGCCCGGCGCCGACAAGTTCACGCTGGTGATCTCGGGCAAGAGCCGTCATCATCGCGGGACATCGATCCTGGAGGTCGAGGTAAACCCGCAATAGCTGTCTCACGACGCCACCTTAAGGTGCAGGCAGGGCTAACGACGGCTCGACCCGCTGCCCCGGGTTCTGTTCCCGTGATAGGGGCGGGCGTATCCGCCCCTCGTCACGGGAGGCTCGATTCGACTCGGAATATTTGGCGTCGCTGTGGACGGCGAGGGCTGCGACGGGTTGACGATGATCACGTTGCGATTGGGCGTCGACGGATCGTTGACGCCCTGGGCCCAGGCGCCGGCAGGCACGACAAGCGCGAGTGTGATCAAGACTAAGCGTTTCATGCGAGATCTCCCGAGCAAGAACGTCAGGGAGGCGAACACCGTTCCTTCACGGCTGCTTCACGGTTCCTTGCGTGACCTCACCGAGGCACGGCAATCAGCTTGCCATCCCGCCAGACGCCTTGGACCGCCCTTCCGGCAGGAAGGCTCCCCGTCACATTTCGGACGGCGGTCGGCCGCGACGCGGCCTGGATGGTCTGCGCCTTTTTCGTGGGCGTTGTGATGATGCTGGAGCTGGTGGTGTTGGCCTGATCCTTGACCCCTTGCGCCGAAGCGGGCTGAACCAGGAACGCCAAAAATGTGATTGCTGTCAAAATGCCGCGCATCGTCAAACACCGGAAAGAGGAGCTGGGCGAAATGTCACAGGTTTTTGCCCAAAAGCAAGCTCTTCGAGACATGTGCGCGTAGGATCGAGGGATCCGGGGATGAAAAAGCCTAGCGAAACAGCTGTATCCGGGGTAGTTGATCGGCCTTGATGACCGAGCCCGGCGACACTGCAGCCAACGCGGACGAGATCAAGGCTGGACTTGTCCGCCTGTTATCAGGGCGGATCCGCGAAATCTCCGACGACCCCGGGCAGATGCGGGACGTCGTTTACGAATTGGCCCGCATCAGGCTGCTGGAACAATTCAACCACGCCGATGCGCGGGAGGCGCGCGCGCTCGAGCAAGTGCTCGAACGCGCCATCCGGGAGGTCGAACGGTCCTTTGAGCGAAGCGAGCCGTCCTCACCGGCAAGGGCAGCCGCCACTGTCGTGGCGAATTCTCCGCCGGACAACGCCCCTGCTCCGCCGCCCATTCCGACGCCGCCGGCTATGGCTTCGCCAGCCCCTTCGAAGGCCGCGGAAACGCCACGCGGACCCGCGGCACCGTCAAGATCGCTGGACCAACTCAAACGGAGCGGCGTCTTCAAATCTCTCGTTCGATTGACCGCGATCCTCCTGGTCATTGCGGGCGTCGGGGCCGCGGCTGCCTATTGGTCGCGATTGAGGACACAACCGACCACATTGTCGCAGGTGGCGCTGCCGCTCGAGCGCGCACCCAAAGGCCCGGAATCTCAGCCGGCTGTCACTCCGACTCCCTCGGTGGGCGAAACCGTTGAACGGACCCCGAATAAGGAGCCGACACAAGCTGCACAGCCGTCGATGCCTTTGCCGACGACATTCGGCGTCTACGCCTTGAGCGAGGGCCAGCTCCATGAGCTCAAGCCGGTGCCCGGAAAGATTCCGGACCGGCGCGTCGCGATCTCGGCAGCCATCAACACGCCGAGCGCAACCACATTGATGGCCGGCGACGTCAGATTCATCGTGTTCAGGCCCGACGGGGGTGTCGATGCGAGCGGAACCGAAGTTCGGGTGGTCGCGAAAGTCTCCCGGGCGATGGGCGTCGATGCCACCGGGAAAGCCGCCATGGTCAGCGCCGGCGATTCCTGGGTCATCCGCAGCATGTCGTACCCCTACAAGGTAGGTCCGGTCGAAGACCAGTCGAGAATGCTGTTGCTCCAACCGGAGCAAGACGGCTTTACGCTCGCCCCCGGTCGCTACGTCGTGGTGGTCAAGGGCATGGGCTACGACTTTACGGTCGCCGGAACGGTCACTGATCCCAATCAATGCGTCGAACGCATCAATGCGGCGAACGGCGCGTTCTACTCGCCCTGTCCGCCGCCCCGACGCTAAAGCGCTATGAGATCAGGATGTATCGTCATCGCGCTTCAGGTTGTTGTTTGAGCATGATCTTTTCGGAAAACCGCGGCGCACTTTTCCGGATCATGCTTTAAAGCATGATCGGTTCTGATTGAATCAGAACCGAAGCTCTAGATTCTTGTTTTGACGCGTTTTCTTCACGCGAACCGGTATCCGCTTCGCTCGAAAACGCTCCGGCCGTAGCCACCCTGTTCTTATTTCGCCGGCTTGTTGTCCTTTGGCGCGTCCGCCGGCATGTCGTCGACCTTGCCATTGTTGGCAACGCATTTTTGGAAGTATTCGCGCTTATCCTTGGCCGTTCCCTTGGTGCTCCCGGCCGCGGGGTTGCCGATCTGTTTGGGCGGAAAGGCCTTGGCCATCGCCGCATCGCATGCGCGGGCCACTTCCGCCGTGATGGCCGAAGCCGTCGCCGGCGCGGCCAGCGTCAAAGCGCATGCCAATCCAACCAACGTCCTCAAATTCTTGACTGGCACCTCTTTCGCTCCTTCAATCCGTGAATGGCCGCCGAACCATATCAAAAAGGCTCGAAGCGCCCAACGGCAAAGCAGCGCCGAATTGTCACGCGGTCTGCCCTGCCTGCCGCAGGGCTATCGGAAATGACTCTTGGCGGCGGCCTGCGCGCACACGCCTCGTCCTTCGAGACGGCGCTTACGCGCCTCCTCAGGATGACGCTAATCGGCGTCAGCCCCGTTGAAACTGCTGCCGCGCATTCCGTCCTCATCCTGAGGAGCCCGCCTAGAGCGGGCGTCTCGAAGGATGGCCGCAGAGCGCGCAGCAAGATCCGCGATACTAGCTGTCGAGCTGCGGCGGCTTGAAATCGGGAAAGCGCGTGAGCATTGCGGTCTTGACGAACTTCAAGTGCGCGATGGTGCTTGCCAATTCCTTGAGCCGTCGCTGGCCATTCGAGATGTCGGCCGCAAAGAGATCCTGATGATAATTGTCGAGCGGCTCCCGCTCGAGATACTCATCGGTGCCGTTTCCGAAGGTGACGGATGCACGTGCGAGAGCATCGTCAACACGCCGGTTGAGGCCGGCCTGCTCCCTCTCCGCCTCCTGCAATGCTGTTTCGATCGCCGCCAGCACGGCACCGATCCGCGCGCGGTCGGTCTCTGCGTCACGCTCGACGGAGCGGGCTTTAAAACCTTTGTCCTCACGGCGGGAGCCGAGAAGATTGTGTGCGCGCGCTCTCAGGAACAGCTGAAACATTTGGGCCATCCCACATTCGAGATTTAGGCGGCTACCATCGGTCAGACATAGTTAACAAAGCTTAAATCCTGCGCCCGCTCCGCCTGGCTTTGTGCGATCCACGCCCGCCAAGCCCCTTCGTGCTTGGAATAGAGCTCAAGCCAGCGAACTTCGTCGGCCGCAACGGTTCCGTCGTTCACGCAAATCTCGGACGCGAATTGCGCTGTCTCGTTCGATGAAAGATCCAGCGCTTCGAACTCCGCCGTCTCTTCTTCCAGCGAAAGGCCGATCAGGACGCGACGCCCCTGGGCGTCGACGAAATACCTGCGGGGCGCATTGTGCCTTTGATCAATCATTCGATTGGCCCTCATTCATGATCCAAGGCCCCGGAAGATCTTTCAACCGCCGATCAAAGGTACAAACAAAAGCGATCAAAATGAGGACGCACGTCGCGCCCAGCAACGCAATCAAATACGCCATCTACGCCCACTCATGCGGGCCCCGAGAAAATCGAGGCGGCTAAACTCTTGCAATGAACCGATACGTTTTAGGTTGCCTTTCCGAAGCTCTCAAGGACCGCACCACGTTAACCTAACCGCACATGGTTATCCGACCTTGCCGCGAGGCAAGATCAACTTCCGACCGAAACATCGCGCCCATGGTTCTGCCATTAGGATGGATGCTCGCTTTGTCTCACTCCCATCGATGCCGGCGTGTAGGGCGCATAGAGACGATATCGTTCTGATCGCTTGCGCGAGCGCCACGCTCGCACACCATAGCCACAGCCAAAGCCAGCTGCAAAAATCGACATCAAAACCAGAATCGCAAGCATTTGGAATGTTCCCAATTTTCGGAACGCTCCTCCCGGTACATTTCAACGTGATGTTGCGACGACTGCAAGGTCATCGGCGCTGAAATTTTTGTCAGACGATCATGAAGTTTGTGCAACATGGTGCTTGAAGTTTGGTCGCGCGAAAACCTAGGGGCAGGAGAGCATGACGAAATCTCTCATTGTTCGAGAGCGATATCCAGCCGACGATGTTAACCCCTGTTCACCTCGGCAAGCAGCCGCAAGCTGCAAGCGCGCTGGTGGTCGAGCATGTCTGTAGTTTGCGTGATGAAGCTACCTCCGACACATTTTTCGCACGTGGCTGCTGGCGATTGCAGACAATTCCGACGAAACCTCCGTGGTTATACGGAGCGTCATACACCAACTTCATCGCGGTAAGGTTGAGCGGTTAGCTTAATCCGCAGTGTTTGTTGCGAAGTCTCGCGTTTCGCTTATCCATCTTCGCACCGGGCTCCCCCAAGTCCGGCCCCACCCAAGCAAAGCCGTCGAGCGAACATGGGTCGCTTGGCGGCTTTGTCCCTTGTGTCGACGAGAGGATCATTTCGGTTATGGCGCGCAAGCCCTGGTCGTTCAAGGAAGACCGCCGGCTCATGGAGCTGGCCAAGTCTTCGGCTTCGCTGGAAGAGGCGGCGAAAGTTCTCGGGCGCTCGACTGATGCGATCAAGCGCATGGCGTTGCGGCTTGGTCTTTCGTTGAAGCCGAAGACGAACAAGAAAGGCTAGCCTCGGAAAGAGAGAGTCGAGGACGGCAGCGCCATCATCGCGGTAACGCTCCTCTTCGACCCAGCCGCAGCTTTCGCCTTGGCAGGACGGAACCAAAGCAACCATTGGGTGTTTGATTCCAGACTTCACAGCGAGGTCTGGCAGTGCTCCACTTTGCCATTTCCGCGATATTGGCTTGGCTGGCGATCAACGTCGCTTTCGTGGTGCTTCGGCTGCGAGCCACCCGCCATCCCGCCACGCTCCACAGCGATAGGCCGAGCCGACCTTCTCCAGAAGTCATTTCTGTCCGCCATCGCGGCGGGCGGTGAGCGCCAATTGAGCCGCCTGCCTGCGGCGGTCGGTCCGGCCCGTTCACAGGCCAGGCCCGTTCACAGGCCAACTGTACGTCTTCTTCTGGGCCCCTCTAGAGGTGGTTCCGTAGCTGGGGCATCCCCGTTCCTTCGGCCCGTTAAACGCTATCTTAGTCCCCGCAGGCTAGGATCAATTTTCAAGCCTGCCCTGAATTTCGCCCGGACCGGATGAGATTACAGCGACCCGACCTCCTGTTTGCGGCGCTCGTGCTTGCGAGCACGATGGCGTTCGCCCTGGCGGGCCATTTCGCCGCGGAGGCCGTCATTCGCCACCAGCAGGCGCATCAGCTGAGCGAGTTGACCGAGGTCGTTCTGCGCCGCTCCGAATTTGCGGTCGATTTTGCCGCGGCCAGCCTGGACGAGCTCGCAAAGCGCAATCTCGCCAGCTGCGAGCCCGCGGCATTGCAAGCCATCCGCCTCCACGTCTATCAGCGCTCGGCGATCAAGGACGTCCGCCTCGTCAACCCGGACGGCTCGGTGATCTGCTCGGCCTATTCCGAGACGCTCGAATTCGACAAGGGATGGGTGAATCGCCGCGATATGCTGCCTTCGCGCGACAAGGCGCTTTCGCTGTTCCGCGTGGAGCAGTTCGGCGGCGACGCCTTGGGCGTGCTCAGGGACATCAATGGCAGCTCCGCCCTCGTCGCCATTGTCGGCATCAACGCCAGCCTGTTCGACATCATGCCTGCCGAACTGCGGGCGCACAGCGAGGTGATCCTCGCCTTGAGCAGTGGCGAGAAGCTTGGCGAATTCCAGACCGACGCCGGCAAGTCCCTGCTGGAGCCGATCAGCTTCGACAGGACTTCCACGCGCTTCCCGCTTCATGCCACGATCGGGCTCGAGCATGCGGTGCTTTCGAGCTGGAATCACGAGGCTTATTGGCCCGCGCTCGCAGTAGCCCTTGGACTTGGCGCAATCTTTGGCATCCTGCTAGCACGCAGCCGCCGAATGGAGGGGCCCGTCGCCGATCTCGACCGGGCGCTGGCGGCCGGCGAATTCAAGCCGTACTACCAACCGATCTTCGATCTCAGGACAGGTCAGATCAAGGGCTGCGAGATTCTGGTTCGCTGGCTGCGCCGAGATGGCTCGGTCGTCCCGCCGATGAACTTCATTCCGCTCGCCGAATCCAGCGGACGCATCCAGGCGATGACCTGGCAGATCCTGGGATCGGCGCTCGCCGAGCTGAAGCCATTGCTGAGGGCAAACAAGAATTTCAAGATGTCCTTGAACGTCGTGCCCGGGCATCTCCTGAGTGCGGGCTTCGTTGAAACGCTGCGTCGCAAGGTTCTGACCGCAAGGGTCTCCGCGCGCCAGATCGTGGTCGAGATAACCGAGCGCGACGAGCTCGACGATCTCGCGCGCGCCGCGGCGGTTGTCGCCGAGCTGCGGGACCACGGCTTCCGCGTCGCCATCGACGACGTCGGCGTCGGCCATAGCGGACTGTCTCGACTGAAGGGCCTCGGCGCCGACATGATCAAGATCGACAAGTTCTTCGTGGACACGATCACGGTGGACGCGTCGACGACGACGATCGTGGAGATGCTGGTGGCGCTCGCGAGAGACCTCCATATGGGCGTGGTCGCGGAAGGCATCGAGACCGAGGAGCAGCTCCGCGCACTGCTCGCGTCCGGCGTAGCGGAGGGCCAAGGTTATCTCGTTGCGCCGCCCCTGCCCTTCGCCAAGTTTAGTGAGCTCGTCGAGTCGCGCCGGGCGGCGCAGTCAGGCGCGGCGGTCTCGAACGATGCGGCTTTGGTGGCCTGACCGTCGAGGGAGAACTTCCATTTCCCTAACGGGGGTGAGCCGCCAAACGGTATCACCGTGCTTGTGCCAGCGGAGCCTTTGGCGGCGGCCAGCGCCTTTAACGATATTTTCGTCTTTCGAACCAGACGGGCGCCCAACCTTGTATGTTGGCGCCATGCGCAGGAGCCACCTCATCGCAGCCGCGAGCATCTGTCTAGCGCTGATCGTCTATGCCACCCTGGCGAAGCTGGCGGGAAGACCCGCGCTCATGGGACATCACGAGGCCTATTGGATCGTCGTGATCGAGCGCTTCAGTGCCTATGGGCTGCTCGGCTTCCTGCTTTCCTTCCTGCTGCCGGGGCGGCTCGGTTTGGCTTGCTCGCTCGTCATGGCGGTCGCCATGGGGCTGGAGCTGATGCAGGCGTTCATACCCGACCGGGATGCGGGCTTTCTCGACGTGCTCCAGAAGGCGGCGGGGGGCACCGTGGGTGTCATGCTCGCCCAGATGATCCTGGCGTTCTTGCCGAGACCGCCGTCCTGAAGCGGCCGGTATCGCTTGAGCGAGATGACCGGTGGCACGCGCAACCGGGTCCTTACTTCATCATCTGGCCGCGCAATTCACCGCCCGGGTTCGCGGCCGTATGGATGTTCGCGTACCATTTTCCGGTCAGCAGATCTGCCGCCTGCGCGTCGGTGAGTGTGGCACTGCCCTGGATCGGGCTTTGCACCGTCTTGAACGGGAGGACGATGCCGGCGTTCTTGCCGGCTTCGCCGGGGCCATGGAAATGCGCCCCCATTGCCGGTCCCGTCAGCCCAGCATAGGTGACGGTGTAAGTCAGAACCTTCGTTACAGTGTCGTAGCTGGCTTCTGCCTTGCCCGATCCGGACGAGCTGTTCGGGGGCACTTCATTGCCTCCCTTGAGCTCGGCTTGCAGCTTCACGGCTTCCGCGTTTGCTATTCCGCTCGCTGCAATGACGCTTCCAACCAGCGCGATCGTCCCCAACAGTGCCACCGACGGCCGACACACGGCTTTGCTCATGCACTCCTCCTGCAGGCTTCGCTCCCCATCGCGATTTGAACACCGACGACAGCCGGAAATTCCGCTGCAGAGCTTATGCTGATTCGGGACAACGAGCGCGGGAATTAGCCTGCGGCGTAGGCCGGAACATGCGGAGGTTCAGGCCACCCCACGCCTGCTGTGGAGCTGGGTGGGAGCCAGGAGCTCGGCCATCTGCCGGTGGGTGTTGTGCAGCGCCTCAATGGCGCAATCGAGTTCGAAATCAGCCTCACGAACGGATGCAAAGAACCTGGCCGTCAGTGCCAGATCGAGTTTGACCCGCGTCGTCCCGTCGCGACTTTTGCGACGATCGAGCGACAGATGGATGGCGCGGTCCCTGGCCTCCATTGCGCCGCAGCCGCAAAGCGCGCCGAGCTCGTCGTATGTCATCCAGATTTGAGGCATGTTCTTCCACCACGCTTGATCGGCCGCGAGGCTAGCTCCCGCTTCTAAAGGCAGAGTTGCTGCAGCGCGGCCGCGGCGTGATTTCGAGACAACAGCGTCAATGCAACGCTAATCACGGTGCTGGGCGCGCGTGGAGCTGCGCGATTTCATTTGGACGGGCCTGTCGTGAACGGATGCCGCGGCCGGTAACGGCTGTCGGGCCCCTTGGGCAGCTTATCTGCGTTCAGCCTCACGACTGCGCTCCTGACGTCGGCAGGCGGCGCGTCTTCCTGGCTGTAGATCAGCGTCGCCTCGAACTTCACGTCAGGCGCTTGCTTCGCCGTCCCCGAGCAGGTCGCCATGGCACCGCTGAAGACGCCGGAGAGATAGACTTCGACCTCGTCACGTCCGAACACGGTTGGCGGGCCCTCCGCATGCCGGCGCGTGGTCAGAACGGCAGTGAAACGCTGGTCGTCATCGAATTGATAGGAGCCGCCATAGGTGAAGAAGCTGTCGCTGCCCGAAATCCGGCCCTGGGACAGATGCACAATGCCGGTGCCTTGCGCTTGCGCGGTTCTAAACCATGCCGCGTATTTGCCCTCTTTCAGCATGGAAGCATCCGTCGTGAATTCCATGCGTATTTGCAACGAACCGTGGGGCGCGACAATGACCCAAGCGGCGTGCATTCCGCCACGGTTAATGCCTCGCAAAGTCAACCTGTCAAATTGCTGAAGCCGGCAGCGACGTCAGAACAGTTCTATGCCGTCATCGGCAGTCTCGACCGCCTCGACCCGGCGCGTAGTGGCGATCGACGCCAGCCCGAGCGTTTGCAGGAATTGCCTGTGGACGTCCCGCTCGCGCTCCATCGTATAGCGCGCGAAGAGTTCATCGAGCACGGCCTCGTCCTGCGGACGCGGTTTCTGCGCGCCGGCACCGGCCGTCTCGAGGCGCGCAGCGACCGCGGGCAAAGCCGCGGAGCCTTCGCCGAGCGTGCTCATCAGGCCTTGCGCCGAATTCATCAGCCCCTCGAACTCCGCGCCCTCAACCACGAGCCGGCTCATCAGCTTGCCGAGCCGTTCATTGCCGGCCTCGACCTCGCGCAGCGCCTGAAGGATCTGCGGCTCGAGCTTGGCGAGCTGCGTGGGATCGCCCTGCACGCGCAGCTCCTTCAACTCCCTGGCCGAGCGCTCGATGCCATCAAGCACCGGCCGCAAGCGCCCTGCCCCCGCCGAGACCTGGTCGGCGGTCGTCTTGAGCTCGTTGGCGATGACAACGAAGGCGCTGCCGCGGCTGCCGAGATGGCTTGCCTTGAGACCGGCATTCATCCCGATCAGCGTGATGTCGACGGTCGCCTCGGCAAGCCCGGCGATCGCCTGACGAAACTTCGTCAGCGTGTCCTCGACGATCGCAAGCGCTTCATCCACCGAGCGGCCAGCGCCCTCGCAGGTGGCAATCAGGGTCGAGGCGTGCGCCAGCGTCTCTTTGATGCGCGCCAGGAACGATGACGACCCGCCGTCCTCGCCGCCGAACAGCGTGCGGCCGTGGCCGACGACACTGCTCGCATCGTGCAGGATGGCGGTCAGCGCGCGAACGATCTGGCCGATGTCGCCGCCGAACTCGCGCTGGGCATCCCTGAGCTGGACCGCCTGCAACTGGCAAATCGCGCGCGCGCCGTCATTGCTCGCGACCGGTTCGGGAACGAGGCTCGGGGCGGATTCCGAGGCGAGGCCGAGGCCGTGCGCGACATGCTCGAGGCGCTGGCGCGTGCTGTCGCCGGCCTGCAAGGAGATGATCGCGCTCCCCACCGCCTCGGCGATCTTCCTGGTGCTGGAACTCGCGAGGTCGGCGAGACGGCTGCTGTTGCGGCGCTGATCGTGCAATCCGGAATAGGCTGCACCAAGCTCGACGCTCTCGGCCGCCAGTCGATTCCGGTAGCGGCTCTCGAACTCCTTCTGCCGGCCGAGTGCGGTGGCGACCGCCTCGGACAGGCGCTGCTGATCCCGCGCGCAGCCCTCGATCGAGCCCTGCACGGCCCTGCCGAGATCATAGGCCTCCTGGGTGAAGGCGAGAAAGCCCTCGCGGTCGCCATCGAGCGAGGCTGCCTCGATCCGCGCGCTGCGGGCGATGATGGTGATCATCTGGATGTGTTTGAACACCGGCTTGAGCAGCGAGGATGCCTCCGCGGTGCTCTTGCCGATCGTCTCCAGCAGGGCAGTCTCGGCCGGAAGCGCCTGCGCCAGCTCGCTGAGCTGTGCGGCGATCTCCTGCAACGCGGTCGCGGCGCCCTCGATCTCTGCGCCGGAGAGTTCCGAGGACAGCGTCGCGAGACCTTGGTTCAGCTCCTTGAAGATGAGGTGGCCGCGCCCGAGCTCGTGACCGACGCGCGCGAACACGTCTTCGATGCGCGAGGAAACGTCCTCGATCGCGGTGATCGCCTCATTGAGCGTGTTGGCCGGAATGACGGACATTGCGATCAACCTGCCGCCGCGGCGTGGCCGGCCTGGTACCAGTGCATGATCTCGCGCGGAATATGATGCAGCGATACGACCTTCTCGACGCCGCCATGGGCGATGGCTTCCTTGGGCATGCCGAACACCACGCAGCTCTCTTCGTCCTGCGCCCGCGTCGAGGCACCGAGCTTGCGCATCTCCAGCATTCCGCGCGCGCCGTCGTCGCCCATGCCGGTCATGATCACCCCGAGCGCGTTGGCGCCGGCATGCTGGGCCGCCGAGCGGAACAGCACGTCGACGGACGGACGATGCCGCGACACCGGAGGGCCGTCCTTGATCGCGATCTGGTAGCGCAGGCCGATGCGCTGGAGCAGCATGTGACGGGCACCCGGCGCGATGTAGGCGCAGTCCGGCAGCACCGGCTCGCCGTCCTCGGCCTCCTTGACCCGGATCTGGCAGACACCGTCGAGACGCCTGGCAAAGGCCGCGGTGAAGCCTGGCGGCATGTGCTGGACGATGACGATAGGCGGACAATGCGAGGGCAGCATCTCGAGGACGTCGTTGAGCGCCTCGGTGCCGCCCGTCGAGGCGCCGATGCACACGATGCGCTCGGTGGTCGGGCGGACCTTGCCCTGCACCGGCGGCGGGATGATCGCATCGGCCGTCAGCTTCTTCTCGACCACCCGACGCTGCGCACGCGGGCGCACCCGGGCGCGGGCGGCCGATTTCACGGCCTCGCGCAGCCGCGTGGAGCATTCGAGCAGCGCCTGCCGCGTGTCGATCTTCGGCTTCGGCACGATGTCGACCGCACCCGCCTCGAACGCCTCGAACATCACGTTCGAGCCCTCCTCGGTCAGCGAGGAGCAGATGATCACCGGGATCGGACGTTGCGCCATGATCTTGCGCAGGAACGTCATGCCGTCCATGCGCGGCATCTCGATGTCGAGGATGATGACGTCGGGAATTTCGTTCTGGAGGCGGCGCGCCGCTGCGAACGGGTCCGAAGCCGTTGCCATCACCTCGATGTCGGGATCGTCGTTGAGGATCGTCTGCAGGATTTGGCGCACCGACGCCGAATCGTCCACGATCAGTACGCGAACTTTCTCCTTCGGCATTTTTGGCGGCGCTCCGATCAAACCTGGAAGATGGTGGGCTGGACCTGCTTCAGACCAGGCACGGCGCTGTGAATCATCGATTCCGAATGCCCGACCAGCAGATAACCGCCGGGCCGCAAATGGCTGCACAGTTGCTCGATCACCTTGCGCTGGGTCTCGCGCTCGAAATAGATCAGGACGTTGCGGCAGAAGATGATGTCGACGTCGCGATCGACGGGATAGGACGTATCCATGAGATTCATTCGCATGAAATGCGTCATGCGCCGCAATTCCGGCACCACCCGCACCTCGCCGCGCGACTTGTCCCGCGACAACAGGAAATATCGCTTCACGAAGTTTTCCGGCACCGGCGCAAGCACGTCGCGCGTGTAGATGGCGGTTTTGGCGAGGCGCAGCACCGCAGTCGAGATGTCGGTCCCGAGGATGCGGTATTGAAACCGCGAGCCGTTCCGCGTCATGTCGTCCAGCACCATCGCGGTCGTATAGGCTTCCATGCCGGTGGAGCTTGCCGAGCTCCAGATCTTCAGGTTCGCATTCTTGCGTCCATGCGACTTGAGCAGGGCGGGGACCGCGACGTCCCGTATGAATGTGAAGTGCTGCGGCTCGCGGAAGAAATCGGTCTTGTTGGTCGTCACCACATCGATGAGATGAGTGAGCTCGGTATCGAAATGATCGGCCTCGAACAGGTTTTCGACGTACTCGTTCAGATCCGAATAGTTCAGCGCGCGCACGCGCTTGTGCAGCCGCCCTTCCAGCATCAGCCGCTTGCCCGGCGGCAGCTTGATGCCGACCTGGCCCTCGATCAATTGGGCGATGGTCCGGAAGTGGCGGTCCGACAGATGCACGGCCGTATCCTGCACGGCGGGCATCATGGCCGCCTGCCCCGGTCCGGGATGGCCGCCTGCAGTGAATGTCGGGCCGTCCTGGCCATCTTGAATCCTACGCGTTCACGTAACCGCTGAAAGCGGACCGGTCCACCGTCATCGAGCGGGCCGGCCCGCAGAGCCCTCGCGGACCTAGCGCTGGAAATCGGCGTCCCGGTCGTCCCCGCCGTCGTTCATGTCGAATGCGAAGCCGCCGCCATTGGCAGCCTTCAGGGCGCGCACCGGCTTGCCTTGCGGCTTCTTGGCCGGACGCTCAGTGGCCGCCATTGTCGCCGCCTTGGCCCGCAACTGATTGACCGCCCGGTCGATCGGGGCAGCCGCGTGGCTCTTTCCGCCGTGCTCGATGCGGAAATAGGCGATTGTCGACTGCAGCTGTTCGGCCTGCGAGGCGAGCTCCTCGGAGGTCGAGGACACCTGCTCGGAGGCGCTGGCGTTCTGCTGGCCGACCTTGTCGAGCTGCTGAATCGCCTGATTGATCTGCGCCGAGCCAACGTCCTGCTCGCGGCAGGCCGCGGTGATCTCCTCGACGAGCTCGGCCGTCCTCTTGATGTCCGGAACGAGCTTGGAAAGCATGGCGCCGGCTTCCTGCGCCACCTTGACGGTGTCGGCCGAGAGCGTGCCGATCTCGGCGGCGGCGGCCTGGCTGCGCTCGGCGAGCTTGCGCACTTCGGACGCCACCACCGCAAAGCCCTTGCCGTGCTCGCCGGCGCGGGCGGCCTCGACCGCCGCGTTGAGCGCGAGCAGGTCGGTCTGGCGTGCGATCTCCTGCACGATCGTGATCTTCTCGGCGATGGTCTGCATCGCGTCGACGGCGCGGCCGACCGCGGCGCCGCTGGCCTCCGCGTCCTTGGCGGACTGCGCCGCGATCTTCTCGGTCTGGTTGGCGTTGTCGGCGTTCTGCTTCACGTTGGAGGCCATCTCCTCCATCGAGGAGGAGGCCTCCTCGGCGGACGAGGCCTGCTCGGTCGCGCCCTGCGAGAGCTGTTCGGCGCTGGCGGAGAGCTCCTGGCTGCCGGCCGAGACGTTCTGCGCCGCGGTGAGCGCCTCCGATACGATCTGCCGAAGCTTCTCCACCATGCGTTGGAGCGCGAGGCCGAGCGTGTCCTTGTCCGACAGCGGCTTGGCTTCGACCATCAGATTGCCTTGCGAGATCTCATTGGCGACGGCCGCGGTCTTGTTGAGGTTGACCGTCATCGCGTTCAGGGACTTCACGAGATCGCCGATCTCGTCGTTGCTGGACGCATCGATCTTCTGGCTGAGATCGCCGATCGCCACAGCATCCGCCAGTCCGACGGCCTTGGCGAGGGACCGGCTGATATTGATCGAAATCCAGACTGCGCTGATCGCGGCAGCGATGAGCGAGACGACGATGAGAACGATGAGGATCAACTGGGCGCGACGGCTGTCTTCATTGGACTGCACGGCCTGCTCGGCCATCTGCCTCTTCGTGTTCGCGACATAGGCTCCCATCGCCTCCGTCGCGTCCGCGACCACCTTGCGCCCGTCACCCATCGAGCGCTCCGTTGCCTTGGTCTTGTCCGTCTTTGCCAGCCTGATCGTCTCTTCCTGGTAGACATTCATCCTGGCGTAGACACTCGCAAAATTGTCGAGCAGCTTCCTGCCACCTTCACTGGCGAGCGCATAGACCTCGTCCTTGATCTTCGTCGCCTCCTCGCGGAGCTTGGCCGCGTTCGCGGCGAATTCATCGACTTCGCTTGGTGTTCCCAGAATTGCGTTCTTTTCCGCCCTGACCTGCTGCCAAATGATCCTTTCGACTTCGGATGCTTTCTCCATCCGCTTGGCGCGAAGCACCATGGAATCTGCAGTCGCGGCCATGTCGGCCAATTTCGTGTAGCTCACAGCGCCTGCCACAATGAACAGAAGGATGACGACGCCGAAGGCGCTGGCAAGCTTGGCTTTGACGGTGAATCTCATGTTCGATCTCATTGGTTCAAATTGGGATTGCTACTCGGCAACGCTTTACGCTTCGCAATTCATGCGGCGCGAGATGCATCGGCATCACGCCCCTCCGGGATCTCGTCATGCGCCATCAGCTTGGCGAGATCGAAGATGACGACGAACTTTTCGCCCTTACGGCCGATTCCCGCGGCATAGTCGGATTGCCATTTCCCGCCGACTTCGGGGATGGGCTCGATCGCCTGCTCGTCGATATCGGTGACCTCAAAGACGCAGTCGGCAACGAAGCCGACGCCGACCAGGCGATCTTTCATCGGTACATCGAGGATGATGATCCGGGTTGCTTCAGTGGCAGCGACGCTCGGCAGGCCGAGCTTGGTCCGGAGATCGACGATCGGATAGCCGCTACCGCGCACGTCGATCATGCCGAGCAGGAAATCCGGCGCATGCGGAAGCCGCGAGATCGGCCGCATGTCGAGAATTTCGCGGACGTTGCGGATGCTGATGCCGAACGTCTCGCCGGCGAGCCCGAGCGTCAGATATTGCGAGGTTGCGGCCATGATGCAGTCCAGGGGTCCGAAGGAGGGTCCGAAGGTTTGGAAATGAGCATGGTCCGGTTCGAGGCCGGACCAGTCAGTCAGCGTTGAAACTCGGCGTCGCGATCGTCCTCGCCGTCATGCATGTCGAAGGCGAAACCGCCGCCGCTTGCGACCTTCATCGCACGCGCCGGCTTGCGGACGGACGCGGGTTTCTTCGCGCCCCGGTCCGCCGCCGCCATGTGCGCAGCCTTGGCACGGAGCTGGGTCACGGCACGGTCGATCTGCGCGGGCGCGGCACTCTCGCCGCGGCCGGCATGCTCGATGCGGAAGAACGAGATGGTCGACTGGAGCTGCTCGGCCTGCGAGGCGAGCTCCTCCGAGGTCGAGGACACCTGCTCGGAGGCGCTGGCGTTCTGCTGGCCGACCTTGTCGAGCTGCTGGATGGCCTGATTGATCTGGGCCGAGCCGACGTCCTGCTCGCGGCAGGCGGCGGTGATCTCCTGAACCAGCTCCGCGGTCTTCTTGATGTCGGGCACGAGCTTGGACAGCATCTGGCCCGCCTCCTGCGCCACCTTCACACTCTCGGTCGACAGCGTGCCGATATCTGCCGCAGCGGCCTGGCTGCGTTCGGCGAGCTTGCGGACCTCGGAAGCGACCACAGCAAAACCCTTGCCGTGCTCGCCGGCGCGTGCGGCCTCGACGGCCGCGTTGAGCGCGAGCAGGTCGGTCTGACGGGCGATCTCCTGCACGATGGTGATCTTTTCGGCGATGGTCCGCATCGCCTCGACGGCGCGACCGACAGCGACACCGCTGGCTTCGGCATCCTTGGCCGATTGCGCGGCAATCTTCTCGGTCTGGTTGGCGTTGTCGGCGTTCTGCTTCACGTTGGAGGCCATCTCCTCCATCGAGGAGGAGGCTTCCTCCGCGGACGAGGCCTGCTCGGTCGCGCCTTGCGAGAGCTGCTCGGCGCTGGCCGACAGCTCCTGGCTGCCGGCGGAAACGTTCTGCGCCGCCGTGATCGCCTCAGCGACGATCTGCCGGAGCTTCTCGACCATGCCGTTCAGCGACTTGACGAGATCTCCGATCTCGTCGTTGCTCGCCGAAGGTATGGTCTGGCTGAGGTCACCCTCGGCGACCGCGCCTGCGAGGCCAACAGCCCTTCCGAGCGAACGACTGATCGAGATAGAGATCCAAAGCGCAGCCCCGATCGCAACTGCCAACGAGATGCCGATCAGCGTCATCAGCAAGAATTGCGCCTGGTGCCCCTCTGCCTTGGATTGGACGGCCTGCTCGGCCATCTGCTTCTTGGTGTTGACGACATAGGCGCCCATCGCCTCCATCGCGTCTGCGACGACTTTGCGGCCGTCGCCCATCGAGCGCTCCATGGCCTTCGTCTTGTCCGTCTTCGCCAGCCGGATCGTCTCTTCCTGGTACGTATTCATCTTGGCGTATGCGGCTGCAAAGCCGTCGAGCAGCTTCCTGCCCGCCTCGCTCGCCAACGCGTAGACCTCATCCCTGGTCTTCGTCGCCTCCTCACGCAGCCTGGCTGCTTCCGCTGCAAATTGTTCGGCCTGGGCTTCCGTTCCGAGAACGGAGTTCTTTTCCGCGCGCAGTTGAAGCAGGATATCCTTTTCGATCTGCGTCGCTTTCTCCATCCGGCTTGCGCGCAGGACCATGCTGTCAGCGGTGGCCATCATGTCGCCGAGCTTCATATAAGCCACACCGCCCGCAAGCGCGGACAGGATGATGATCAAGCCAAATGCAGTGGCAAGCTTTGCCTTGACGGTAAATCTCATTTCCAGCCTCTACCCCAGTCTCGCCCGAGACCCCGTTTCAATTCAGAATGCGTTCCATGTTGGGAACGATGACGAACTCTTCCCGCCATTTGGCGATGAAGCGAATGAATTCCGGCTTCCAGTGCATGCCGACGCGCGGCGTCTGCTGCACGTCGGTGTGCGAAATCTCCGTGACCTCGTAGACCTTGTCGGCGGTGACGCCGACCAGCACAGGCTCGCCGTCAAGCTCGATCTCGATGACGACGATGCGCGTATCGGCCGAATTGTCGAGTTGCGGCATGCCGAAGCGGACGCGGAGGTCGGCGAGCGGAATGACGTTGCCGCGCACATTGATCACGCTGGGAACGAAGGCGCGCGCGCCCGCGACCTTGGTCACCGGCACGGGATCGATGATCTCGCGCACGAGGCCGGCGTCGAGCGCGAATTTCTCCTCGCCGAGGCCGATCATCACGACCTGCATCGCGTCAGCCTGGCGCTCGCCAGCCAAACCCTCGTTCATCACGCTGCCTCGCTGATGTGCTTCTCGACCTTCGACTGAGCCAGCGCGACGAGCTGCGCGACGTCGAGGATCAACGCCGCCGTGCCGTCACCGAGGATGGTCGCGCCGGAGAACATCGTGACATCGGAATGCAGCTTGGAGAGCGACTTGATTACGGTCTGGTGGTTGCCGATGATCTGATCGGCAACGAGGCCGACGCGGGTCTCGCCGGTCGAGATGATGATCGTCTTCTGGTGGCGGTCGGGCACGCCCGATGCGCTCATGATCTCGCGCAAGCGCAGGAACGGGACCAGATTGCCGCGCACGTTGAGGAAATTGCGGCCGCGCGAGCGTTCGTCCTCGGCCGTGAGCTCGACGCATTCTTCCACCGCCGACAGCGGAATGATGTAGCGGCCTTCGCCGACGCGGATCAGGAGGCCCTCGATGATTGCGAGCGTCAGCGGCAGGCGCAGCGTCACGGTGGTGCCCTGGCCCGACCTGGTCGACAGGTCAATCGAGCCGCGCATGTTCTCGATGGTGCGCTTGACCACGTCCATGCCGACGCCGCGGCCTGATAGCGCCGAGATGGTCTGCGCGGTCGAGAAGCCCGGGTGGAACAGGAATTGGTGGATCTCGTGATCGGTGAGCACGGCCCCCGCCGCGATCAGCCCCTGCTCTTCCGCCTTGGCGCGGATGCGCGCGGTGTTGAGGCCGCCGCCATTGTCCTTCACGGTGACCAGCACCTGCGCGCCGGAATGGACGGCGGCGAGCTCGATCCGGCCCTGCTCGGTCTTGCCGGTGGCAGCGCGCGTCGCGGTGTCCTCGATGCCGTGGTCGATGGCGTTGCGGATCAGGTGCACCAGCGGATCGGCGAGGCACTCGATCATGGTCTTGTCGAGCTCAGTGTCCTCGCCCGAGGTGACGAATTCGACCGGCTTCGACAGGTCGCGCGACAGATCGTGCACCAGGCGGCGGAAGCGGCCGAACAGCGAGCCGATCGGCACCAGGCGCGCGCCCATCGTGGTGTCGCGCAAGGAGGACGCAAGGCGCTCGATCTCCTCGGCGATCATCTTGATCGAGAGGTCGGAGCCGGCGGCGGCGAGCTGGGTCAGCCGCGCTTGGGCGATGACGAGCTCGCCGACCCGATCCATGAGCTCGTCGAGGCGCTCGGCCTGGACGCGGACTGTGGCGATGCCGCGATCGTCGCGCTTGGCCTCGGCCTTCGGTTCCGGCTTTGATTCAGATTTCGGCTCCGCCTTTGCAACAGGCTGCTCGACGACCGGCGCGGCAGCAAGCTCAACCGCCGGCACAGGCATCTCGGCCAGCGGGGCCGCCGGCTCCTCGTCGAGCAGCTGGAACAGCGGTACCGGGGCGGGTGCCTCAACATGCTCCAGCGGCGAAAGCGTCAGCTTCATCTCGTCCTGGACGAACATGAAGACGTCGTCGATCGCGTCCTTGTCGCAGGCCGCATGCAGCTTGACGTCCCACTTCAGATAGCAGTCTTCGGGCTCCATCTCGTCGAGGAACGGGATGCCGTCCGTGATCGGGACGACGAAGCAGGGGCCGAGCTTGCAGAGGTCCTCCAGCAGGTCGAGCGGGTTCGAGCCGTTGCGGAGGACGTGGGATTCGAATTCGAGATTGAGGTGCCAGCCGGCCTGCTTGCGCGCGCCGGGGACCAGCGGCGGCGCCTCCTCGATCTCGGCGACGGGAGCAGCAGGCTGGTCGGACGAGACGAAGCGCCTGAGGTCGTCGAGGATGGCTTCGCCGATGATGTCGTCGGTGGACTGAGGATCCTCGATCAGCGCGCGGATGTAGTCCTTGGCGGCGAGCGCGACCGAGATCAGCTCCTGCGTCGGCTTGATCTCGCCCTTGCGGACGCGGTCGAAGGCGGTTTCGAATTCGTGCGTGAACGAGGCGACCTTGTCGAAGCCGAACATGGCGCCCGAGCCCTTGATCGTATGCAGGGCGCGAAATGCGGAATCGACTAGCTCGCGGTCGTCGGGACGCTGGCCGAGATCGAGCAGAGCCCCTTCCAGAACTTCGAAGAGCTCGCTGGCTTCCTGACGAAAGACCTCGGTCGGGTCCATTGCGCTCATGCACGCACCAGCTTGCCGACGACGGCGAGCAACTGCTCGGGCTTGAACGGCTTGGTGATCCAGCCGGTGGCGCCGGCGCTCTTGGCTTCCTGCTTCACCGTGTCGTTGGATTCGGTGGTCAGGAACACGATGGGCATGCCGACCGCGCTCGGCAGCTTGCGCAGCGCCCGGATCAGCTCCAGCCCGTTCATGACGGGCATGTTGAGGTCGGTGATGACGAGGTCGAGCTTACCGGCCTGGGCCTTGGCAAGCCCCTGCGCGCCATCGCCGGCCTCGATCACGTTGTGACCGGCCGGCTCGAGCACGACCTTGATCATTTGCCGAATGCTGGGGGAATCGTCGACGGTCAGAATCGTGGCCATCAGGTGCCATCTTTCTTTTGCGGGAAGTGCTGATCCATCATCGCCTCGCTGGCAAAGCCGGCGCGGCGAAGGGTATTGCGCAGAGACTGGGAGAAGGAGGTCAGGACCACCGGGCGGCCTTGCGCCTCGCCCGTCTTGGCGGTCGACAGCAGAAGCTGGATCGAGGTGACGTCGGCCTTGTCGACGCTCGAACAGTCGATCTCGAGCCGCTCCTGGCGGCCGAACGCCTCGCGAATGAGGTCGTAGACGCTGCGAATGGCCGCAATGCTGCAATCGGCGGGCAACCGCAACGACCACTTCGGCTCCGTGGGATTGAGCGCCATCGCTGCCCCGCCTTTGCAAAATTCCGATACACGTTTAACGCGAATCGGATGAGCAAACCCCTAACGCGGGACTCCGTACAACTACGGGTCACACTCCCGCGTAATTCGCGCAAATGCATGCAAGCGTGCACAGCCTGCTGAAATCTCATGCGCGGGCGAGCATTTCCTTGAGCGCCATGGCCTCCGTACGGGCATTTGCTTCGCGTTAAATTCGCTCGGGTTATGCGTGGGGTTCGTGCCTTTGCCAGCGAAGAGAGCCCCGGCCGCCGATGCTGACCCAAGCGCTTCTGGTTGATGACAGCCGTTCCGTCCTCAACTTCCTCAAACGTCATATCGAGGCCGAAGGTCTGGTCGAAGCCACCACCTTCCTCGATCCCGTCGAAGCGCTGGCCTGCGCGCGCGAGCGCGTCTTCGACCTCGTGCTGGTCGACTACGAGATGCCGCATATGGACGGCATCAGCTTCATCCGTGTCTTCCGCACCCTGCCCGGCTGCGCCGACATCCCGATCGGGATGATCACCTCGCGACAGACCGATGACCTCAAGATGGAAGCGCTGCAGGCCGGTGCGACCGACTTCCTGCCCAAGCAGCCGCAAAGCGTCGAGATGACGGTACGTCTGCGCAACTTGATTCAGCTTGGTGCAGCCGTGCGCAAGCTCAGCGATCGTGCCGCGCATCTGGCCAGCGACGTCGCGGCAGCAACACGAAAGCTCGGCGAGCGCGAGGAGGAGATCATCCTGCGGCTCGCGCTCGCGGTCGAATACCGCGACAACGACACCGGCGAGCACACCCTGAGAGTCGCCCGCTATAGCCGCATCATCGCCGAACAGCTCGACCTGCCGGCCCGGCTCTGCCGCGACATTTATCTGGCCGCGCCCCTGCACGACGTCGGCAAAGTCGCCATTCCCGACAATATCCTGCTCAAGGCCGGCAAGCTCACCGAGGAGGAGATAGCAGCGATCAGGACGCATGCAACGATCGGCGAGCGGATCCTGGCGGATTCCAGCTGCGAGCTGATCCGGCTCGGAGCACAAATTGCCGCAGGCCATCACGAGCGCTGGGACGGCGCGGGCTATCCGAACGGCCTCAGGGCGGACGCGATTCCGGTCGCCGCGCGCGTGGTCGCGGTCGCCGATGTCTTCGACGCCCTGACGACCCGTCGGCCCTATAAGGAGCCGATGCCGCTCGAGGTGGCGCGCAATTATCTGGTCGAGAACAAGGGTCGGCAGTTCGATCCGGCCTGCGTCGAGGCCTTCCTGTCGCGCTGGGACGAGGTGGTCGAGATCGCCGCCGGTCGGCTTGATACCCGATCGCCGATTTGAACCTGTTCCTGATAAAGTGCACCAATATCAAAGAGTGATTCTGGTCACACTTGCCTGGGCGCGCCGCTGCTAAGCATCGGACCGGGACGGGGACCGGCAAAGCATCGGTCGAACTGAATGAGAATACGCATGAGAAGCCTGATCGGCGCCCTTGTCGGCGCCTTCTGTGTTGCGGGCCCCGCCCTGGCGGAGACCCCGGCCGCAATCGTCGAGGATGTGCAAGGCAAGATCGACGGCGTCGAGTTCATGGACTATGTGGCGCCGGGCAAAATCATCAAGCTCGGGCCCAAGACCAGCATTACCCTCAGCTATCTCAAATCCTGCTTGCGCGAGACGATCAGCGAAGGCGTCGTCCTGGTCGGCACCGAACAGAGCACCGTGCAGCTCGGCGACGTGCAGCGCGCCAAGGTGCCCTGTGATACCAAGGCGGCGCAGCTCTCCGAACGCGAGGCGAACCAGAGTGCCGCGACCACGTTCCGGACCATGCGGTCCGATGCCAAGGGAGCTCCGTCCAAGCTGCCGACGATCTATGGCGTCGCGCCGCTGGTCCAGGCCAAGAGCGGCAGCACGCTGGTGATCGAGCGCACCGACGGCAGGGAGCCCACGATCAGCGTGCCGCTCAAGAACGACGTCATGATCCGCGGCAAGTTCTATGACTTTGCCAAGGCCGGCAAGTCACTGACCCCCGGCGGCAGCTATCTCGCCATTCTCGGCGCCAAGCGTTACGCCTTCCAGGTCGACGCCAGCGCGACCGCGTCGCCCACCCCGGTGATCGGCCGCTTGCTGCGGCTCGAATAGACGGCCTCGACAACACGATGCGGCGGATCGGCAGGCGGGACATCGTTGTGGCGATCCTGATCGCGCTCCTCGCGGGCGCGATCGTCACGTCTCCGCCGCTCCAGATGCTGCAAGGTCTCTCGCTCGACATCCTCACGGCGATGCGCGGCAAGCTGGTCGGCGAGCGCCGCGAACTTGCAACGTCGCCAGTCGTCGTGGTGGCGATCGATGGAGAGACCTACGACACACCACCCTTCAAGGGATCGCCGACCCAGACGTGGACGCGCGAAATCGGCCGGGTGCTCGGCAGCATCACCGAGGGCGGCGCCAAGGTCATCGGCTTCGACGTGATCTTTCCGAGCTCGATCGAGCAGTCGGAGATTCCTTTCGGCGACATGGCGGTCGGCAGCCGCATGAAGGGATTTGATCGGGATTATCTGATCGCCCTGCGGCAAATCTCCGACAGCGGCAAACTCGTGCTCGGCGAAATCCTGAGCATCGCTCATCCGGAAGTGCCCTATCGCGCACAGCAAGTGGCAGTGCGCAACACCATCCGCGCGCTCAATGTCTACACCGACCACGACGACGTGATCCGCCGAATGCCGTTGAGCTTTGCCATCGAGGGCAGGTCGGTCCCCGCGATGGCGGTCGAGCTCGCTGCGCGTGCGCTTGGCGCAAAGCCTGAAATTGCGTCGTCCGGCGCGACCGAATTGTCCGGCTATGCGATCCCGAGCGCGATGCCGAATACAATGACGCTCAACTTTCGCGGGCTGGGACGCGACGTCCCGACCTTCTCCTTCGCCGACCTGCGCGCCTGCGTCGAGAAGGGCGATCGCGATTTCTTTCGCCGCGCCTTCGACGGCAAGGTCGTGCTGCTTGGCACGGTCCTGAATTTCGAGGACCGTAAGCTCACCTCGATGCGCCTGTCTGGCGGATATGACGGCACGCCCGCCGCGCGATGCGCCCTGCCCGCGCCGGAGCGTGGCGCGCAACGGCCCCGCAGCGATGTCGCCGGCGTGTTCGTGCACGCCACCGTCGTTCGCAACCTGATCGAACGCGATGCCGTGACCGAGCTCGGCTTTCCCGCACGGAGCATTCTCACGATCGCGTTCGCCCTCGTCATCGCTTGCGCCGCCTGCATGCTTGCGCCGAGCGGCGCGCTGATTGCCTGGCTCGGCCTCACCGCCGTTTACGCCGCAATGGCCGTCGGTGCGTTCGTTCACGCATTGGCGCTGCCGCTGACCGAGCCGGCGCTCGCAAGCCTTGCGGCGCTCGCGATGATGATCGGCTACCGCTTCGTGCTGGCCGATCGCGACGAGCGCTTCCTGCGCAAGAGCTTTGCCCTCTATCTCGCCCCTGAAGTGATCAACACCATGGTTGCGTCCGGCAAGATGCCGGCGCTCGGCGGCGAGATGCGCAATGTCACCATGTTCTTCTCCGATCTCAGCGGCTTCTCCTCGATCGCGGAGACGATGACGCCTGGCGAGCTTGTGACCCTGATGAACGAGTATCTGTCCGCCATGACCGATATCATCGAGGGCCATGGCGGCTACGTCGACAAATATATCGGCGATTCCATCGTCGCCATGTTCGGTGCTCCGGCCGACGATCCCGCACATGCGCGCAATGCCGTCCATGCCGCGCTGGAGTGCCACCGGAAGCTGGCGAAGCTCAATGCCGGCAATCCCGCTTTCGCCGGCCATGGCCTGTCGCACCGTATCGGCCTCAACAGCGGCGAAGCCGTGGTCGGCAATATCGGCTCGCGCCGCCGATTCAATTACACCGTGATGAGCGACACGGTGAACGTGGCCTCGCGGCTCGAGGGCGCCAACAAATATTACGGCACCGCGATCATGGTCTCCGAAACCACGATGGCGCAGACCGGCGACAACTTCGCCTGGCGCGAGCTCGATGCGATCAGGGTGATGGGACGCGGCGAAGCGATCAGGGTGTTCGAGCCGCTGGCGGAGAGGGGCGCAGAGAGCGCCGAGCAAACAAAGGTAGCCGCGGCGTATGCCGAAGGGCTGGCCTGCTGGCGGGCAAAGGATTTCGCTAAGGCGGCTGATGCGTTCGATGGCGTAGCGAAGATCGATCTACCGTCATCAATGTTCGCGGAGCGCGCAAAAGCATTAACTGCTAATCCGCCACCGCCGGAGTGGACGCCGGTAAACACGTTGGAAGGGAAGTAGCGACGTCAACCGCGGGCGTACTTCCCTCTCCCCTTGTGGGAGAGGGTGGCTCGCCGCGCAGCGGCGAGACGGGTGAGGGGTCTCTCTCCGCGCGCACTTCTCTCAATGAGTCCGTGGAGGGAGACCCCTCATTCGGCGCTTCGCGCCACCTTCTCCCACAAGGGGAGAAGGGAAGACGTCCGCGCTAGACGCGCCCCTGCCTAAAACGGCAGCCCCACATAATTCTCCGCGAGCAGGCGCTGCGCGGTCTCCGACGAGAGCAGATAGTCGAGCTCCGTCTGCTGAAGCCGGTCCTCGTATTCGAGCCGGTCGGGGAAGCGGTGCAGCAGCATCGTCATCCACCACGAGAAGCGTTGCGCCTTCCATATCCGCGCCAGCGCCTTGGCGGAATAGCCCTTGAGGCCGGAATCGTCGCCGTGCTGATAGTGCGCGAGCATGGCGTGGTAGAGATAGTAGATGTCGGAGGCGGCGCTGTTCAGTCCGCGCGCGCCGGTCGGCGGCACGATGTGGGCGGCGTCTCCCGCGAGGAACAGGCGGCCATAGCTCATCGGCTCGGCCACGAAACTGCGCAAGGGCGCGATGCTCTTCTCGATCGACGGACCGGTGATCAGGCGGCCGGCGACCTCGACCGGCAGGCGGCGCTTCAACTCGGCCCAGAACGCATCGTCGCTCCAGTCCTCCACCTTGTCGGTCAAGGGCACCTGGATGTAGTAGCGGCTCAGCACCTGCGAGCGCAGCGAACAGAGCGCGAAGCCGCGCTCGTGCTTCACATAGATCAGCTCGGGCGACACCGGTTTCGTGCGCGACAGAACTCCTAACCAGCCGAACGGATAGACCTTCTCGTATTCGCGCAGCACGTCTTTCGGGATCGACTTGCGGCTGACGCCGTGAAAACCGTCGGCGCCGACGATGTAGTCGCAATCGATACGAATGGTCTCGCCTTTCGAACGATAGGTCACGTAGGGACGGTCCGACGTCAGATCGCGCGGCGTCACGTCCTCGGCATTGTGCACGACCTTGCCGCCGAGCCGGTCGCGCGCTTCGTAGAGGTCGCGCGTCAGCTCGGTCTGGCCGTAGACCAGCACAGAATTGCCGCCGGAATGCTTGTGCAGGTCGATCTGGGAGAGCATGCCGTCATGGGCGATCTCGAACCCCCGATGGATCTCGCCCTCGCGGTCCATCCGCTCGCCGCATTGCGCCTCGCGCATCAGTTTTGCAAAACCGTGCTCGAGCACGCCGGCGCGGATGCGGGCCAGCACGTGATCGCGGCTGTATTTCTCCAGCACGACGGTATCGATGCCCTTCAGATGCAGCAGCTGGGACAACAGCAGCCCGGACGGCCCGCCGCCGATGATACAGACCTGAACTTTCATTTTTGCGTCCTTCCGTCGGCGCTATTTTGCAGATTCAAAGCCGCAAACCGATGGAGGGTTTCGTCTTTGTCTTGTACTATTCGAACATGAGAAGCACAGCCCCTGCCCCGGCGATCCGGGTCTACAATCTCTTTGGCGAGTCCGGTGACCTGCCCGACGTCGTGCATTGCGAGACCATCGCGTCCCGCTCGGTGCTGCACGACTGGACACTGGCCGTGCACCGCCACGCCCGGTTGCACCAGGTGCTCCTGATCGAGCGCGGTGGCGGCGAGGCAACGCTGGACGGGCGCGTGGTATCCTTGAGACCGATGCAGATCGTCAACGTTCCGGTCGGACACGTCCACGGCTTCCGCTTCGTGCCCGATACCCAGGGCTGGGTGCTGACCATCGCCGCGGAGATCCTGGACGAGGCGCTGCTTGCGGCCGAAGGTCTGCGCGGAGCCCTGTCGCAATCGGGCGTGGTGCGCGGCACGCCGCAGATTCGCGCCACCATGAAGCAGATCTTCGCCGAACACGCCGCCCGCGATTTCGGCCGCGCGCATGTGCTGCGCGCATTGTCGTCGGCCATGATCGGGCTCGTGGCGCGCGCGCTCACGAGCGAGAGCGGCGGCAACGGTTCAGCGGAAAGCGGATTGTTCCGCCGCTTCGAGGCGCTGCTGGAGCAGCATCATCTGGAGCGCTGGAGCGTCGCCGACTATGCCAATGCGCTGTCGGTGACGCCGACGCATCTCAACCGGATCACGCGGGCGGCGACCGGCGACACAGCCTCGCATTTGATCCTCAACCGGCTGATCCGCGAGGCGCGGCGCAACCTCGTTTACACCAACCTGCCGGTCTCGACGATTGCGTACGCGCTCGGCTTCGAGGATCCCGCCTATTTCAGCCGGGTTTATGCCGCGGCCACCGGACTGTCGCCGCGCGCCTTCCGCGCGCAGCTCCATGAAAGCTGAGGCCCCGGATGCCAAACTTCCAAGCGTCGCATTCTACTCGCGCGCGCTTTCCCGCCTGCCATGGATCGGCTCTTCCTCGGGATGCCTCTTATCGTAATGGAGGAAGAGATCGAGCAGCGCCAGAAGCACAATGACGATACCGAAGCCGATGCTGAGGTGCATCGCGCGCGTGTGCAGGAAGCCAAGCAACCAGGGCGACACGATGAGCCAAATGCCCATCAGAACGTTGAGCCACTCCTCCCAATCCCGATAGGCGATGATGGCAGCCAGCGACAGGGTGCCGATGATCGCGCTCGTTACCCAGAGGTCGATCTTGCCCTGGCTGATCGTCAGCTTGAACAGCCACGGGGATATGAAGAGTACAGCGGCGAGAAACAGATTGTAGACGTCAGGGACCGTTTCGCGCTCTTGCAACCTGCTCATGACACACCTCTCAACGAGGATATGTTGGAGGAAGCATTCGCCAGCGCTTTGGTTCCCGATCAACGCGCTTGGCACAATAGACTTTGGTCGCAGGCTGTGGTGTGAGCCGACCTGCTCAATCCGGCGTCTTCGCAGCCACTTACCTTCGTATATAGGCCCTTTACCTCAGTACAATTGAGTAGGGCATGCGCGCGCTTTAGCGTGGCTGCATTCGGCGCCCTGGCGCTGGTGGCATGGAACCTCCCTGACCTTGGCGCAAGACGGCTACCCCTGTCTGGTCGTCTGCGCCGCCTTTTTCAGCAAGCCATCGGCGCCTTCAGTGTTTTCCGGCTGGCAAAGCGTGCCCTGTCGGCTGGACCGGCTTTTTTGCGGAACTGGAGATTTGTGCACAATGTCTTCTCTCGAGAAGATCGCACTCTTTATCGATGGCTCCAATCTCTATGCCACCTCCAAGGCGCTCGGCTTCGACATCGATTTCAGGCGATTGCTCGGCGAGTTTCAAAGCCGAGGCTCACTGTTGCGCGCCTTTTACTACACGACCGTCATCGAGGATCAGGAGTTTTCGTCAATCCGCCCGTTGATCGATTGGCTCGATTATAACGGATACACCGTCGTCACCAAGCTCACCAAGGAGTACGTCGACGCCACCACCGGCCGCCGCAAGGTGAAGGGCAGCATGGATGTCGACCTCGCCGTAAGAGCGATGGAGCTCGCCGAGCACGTTGATCAGATCGTGTTGTTCTCGGGCGACGGGGATTTTCGTTCGCTGGTGGAAGCCCTGCAGCGCCGCGGTGTCCGCGTGACGGTCGTCTCCACGCTCTCCACTCAGCCGCCCATGGTCGCCGACGACCTGCGCCGACAGACGGACGTATTCATTGATTTGGCAGAGCTGAAGCCAAAAGTGGGGCGTGATCCCGCCGACCGGCCGCGCGAGCTGCGGCAGCCACCGCAATTCCTCACGCGCGGATCGATCAATCGGGGCGACCGGGTGGAATGATCTCGGGACGGCCGCCGCCCGTCACACGTCGAAGAACACCGTCTCCTCCGGCCCCTGCAAATTGATCGTGAAGGCATACACGACCTTGCCGGCGCGTTCGCTGCGCGTGGCAACCAGCGTCTTGCGGCGCACCGGCGGCTCGACCAGGTTGAGCACGGGGTCGGCGGCATTGGCGGCCTCTTCATCCGAGAAATAGAGCCGCGTGTTCAAGCCGATGTTGATGCCGCGTGCAACGATCCAGACATTGACATGCGGCGCGCATTTGCGGCCCGCCTTGTCGATGATGGCACCGGGCTTGATGGTCTCGAAGGTGACGAGGCCGCTGTCGAAGTCAGAGCCGGCGCGGCCCCAACCACGAAACTCCTGCTCCAGCGCACCCGCCGAGCGGTCGGCCGCATGGTTGTAGCGGCCGGCGGCATTGGCCTGCCAGATCTCCAGCAGCACGTCGCGCAGCGGCGTGCCGGTACCATCGAGGACCCTGCCTTCCAGCGTGATGCGTTCGCCCTTGGTGTTCGGCGTCACCAGGACATTCGAAAAGTTCTTCTCGAAAATGTCGAAGCCGGCCATTGCCGGGATCAGACCGATATGAACGTAGGGACCGGCGGTTTGCGAGGCGGTTTCCTTGAGGTAGTTGAGCGGCTGCGGCATTGCTCAGTTTCCTTCGGAGCGATTTTCGAAATAGGTGGATCGCTGGCCGCGCAGCACGATGTCGAAGCGGTAGGCGAGCGAGTCGAAGGGTGTGGAGGCGTTGAGATCGAGCGGCGCGACGAGGCGGTCGAGCGCGTCCTTGTCCGGGATCGTCGTCAGGATCGGGCAGACCGGGATCAAGGGATCACCCTCGAAATACATCTGCGTGATCAGCCGCTGCGCAAAGCCGGAGCCGAACACCGAGAAGTGGATGTGGGCGGGGCGCCAGCTATTGACGTAGTTGCGCCAGGGATAGGGCCCGGGCTTCACGGTGCGGAAGTAGTAGTAGCCGGTGTCGTCGGTCAGCGCGCGGCCGCAGCCGCCGAAATTGGGATCGATCGGCGCCAGATAGGTGTCCTTCTTGTGCCGGTAGCGGCCTCCGGCATTGGCCTGCCAGAACTCGACCAGCGTGTTCGGCACGCCGCGGCCGGTCTCATCCAGCACATGGCCGTGGACGATGATGCGTTCGCCGACGGGATCGCCGTCCTTGGCGTAGTTGCGGATCAAATCATTGTCGAGCGGGCCGAGATCGTTGTGGCCGAACACCGGCCCCGTGATCTCCGAGACCGAGTTCTCCAGCGACAGCAATGCCTGGCGCGGCGAACGCAGCACCGAGGACTTGTAGCCGGGTGCGTGCGCCGGCGGATGGATCGAACGGTCGCGCTGGAAGAAGCCGCCATCGCGGGGCGTGAACGGCTCGGGGCGGTTGAGGCGGGGATCCTGCAAGGCTGCGAATGGAGCCTTGGCATTCATCGGCGTTGTCTCTCCCTTGGCGCCCCGGGGTCCGGGGGCGCGGCTTATCGGGAGATCATGAGCCGGTCTATTCCACAGATAAATAGATTGATTATAATATATTGCATGAAAGAAATCGATCATTTGGCTCTCGACGGCCACGCGCTCGAGCTGTTCCTGGCCGTGCTGGAAGAAGGCTCGGTGACGGCGGCCGCCACGCGGCTCGGCCTGACGCAATCCGCCGTCAGCCACGCCCTGAACAAGCTGCGGCGGATCGCGGGCGACCCGCTGTTCGCCAAGTCCGGCCGCGGCATCGTCGCCACGGCGCACGCCCAAGCCCTCGCGGCGAAGGCGCGCGCGCTGATCGACGAGATGCGCAGCTTCGCCGGCGGCGTCGCTTTTGCGCCGGCGCAGGCCCAGCTATCGCTAACGATCGCCGCCAATGACTTCCAGCGCGACCTGCTGCTGCCACGGTTCTTCGATCATGTCGCCGCGCAAGTGAAGAGCCTGAATTTGCGCGTGATCCCCTCGCAGTCGCCCTCGCCTGCGATGCTGCGCGAAAACCGCTGCGATCTGCTGATCACGCCGTTGCCGCCCGCCGGCGTTGACATCGTGCAGAAGCGGCTGCTGAGAGATCATTACGTCTGCTATTACGACGCCAAAGCGCGTGCGGCGCCAAGCGGCCGTAGCGCCTATCTTGCCGCGCGCCACATCACGGTCGTCTACACCGACAACGAGCGGCTCGACTTCGACCGTCGCCTGGCAGCCAATGGTTTCCACCGTGACATCGCCATCTCCGTGCCGAGCTTTTCGGGCGTGCCATCGTTCCTGCGCGGCTCGCAGATGCTCGCGAGCATGCCGAGCCTGCTGGCGCCCGGCGTCATGCTGGGCTTCGCCCACGTGCGAATTCCCCTGGCCTCGCGCACGCAGACACTGGCCGAGCTGCCGATGTTCATGGTCTGGCACCAGCGCTACCAGAAGGATCCGGCCCATCGCTGGATCAGGAATCAACTCGAGACTGTCGCGGCGACGGCCACCGCCTGAGCGACGGGCCGCGGCCTGCGAAAACCTGATTCCCGCCAAAGCCACTGGTTGCGCAGGGGGAGCCACGCTAAAATCCCTCTATGACCGTGACCGACATTGCGAGCCGAACCTACAATCACAGCTGGCGGCTGGATCCCATCATCCGCAGCCTGCTTGATACCGATTTCTACAAGCTGTTGATGTTGCAGATGATTCGGGAGGATTACCCGGATCAGCAGGTGACCTTCTCGGTCATCAACCGCTCGCGCCATGTGCGTCTCGCCGAGATCATCGACGAGGGCGAGTTGCGCGCCCAGCTCGACCATGCCCGCACCATCCGCTTCTCCAAGAAGGAGCTGATCTGGCTTGCCGGTAACACCTTCTACGGCAAGACCCACATGTTCTCGGCGGACTTCATCCGCTGGCTGGCCGAATTCCGCTTGCCCGAATACGAGCTGCGCAAGGTCGAAGGCCAGTACGAGCTGCATTTCCACGGCCCCTGGACCCACACCACCATGTGGGAGATTCCGGCACTTGCCATCCTCAACGAGCTGCGCTCGCGCGCAGCAATGAAGGACCGCGGCCGCTTCGAGCTCGACGTGCTCTACGCCCGCGCCAAGGCCAAGCTGTGGACCAAGGTAGAGAGGCTGCGCAAGCTGGAGAATTTGCGGTTGTCCGACTTCGGCACCCGCCGCCGCCACGGCTTCCTCTGGCAGCGCTGGTGCGTGGAGGCGGTGAAGGAAGGCCTCGGCTCATCCTTCATCGGCACCTCCAACGTGCTGCTCGCGATGGACAACGATCTCGAAGCCATCGGCACCAACGCGCATGAGCTGCCGATGGTCGCGGCCGCGCTTGCCAGGGACGACGAGGAATTGCGCTGGGCGCCGTATCGCATCCTCGACCAGTGGCGCCAGACCTATGGCGGCAATCTCCTGATCGCACTGCCGGACGCCTTCGGCACGAAAGCCTTCCTGCGCGATGCGCCGGAATGGGTCGCCGACTGGACCGGCTTCCGCCCCGACAGCGCGCCGCCGATCCAGGCCGGCGAGGAGATCGTCGCCTGGTGGAAGAAGAAGGGCCGCAATCCCAAGGACAAGCTGCTCGTCTTCTCCGACGCGATGGACGTCGGCTCGATCGAGGAGACCTATCACCACTTCGCCGGGCGTGTGCGGCTCTCGTTCGGCTGGGGCACCAACCTCACCAACGACTTCGTCGGCTGCGCGCCGGACGGCTCGTTCAATCTCGATCCCATCTCGCTGGTCTGCAAGGTGTCGTCGGTCGACGGCCAGCCGGCCGTCAAGCTCTCCGACAATCCGGAGAAAGCGACCGGCCTGCCCTCGGAGATCGAGCGTTACCTGCGCGTGTTCGGCGATGCCGGCCGCGTGCGCAAGCCGGTGCTGGTGTAAAGTGGAATCGCATTAGGTCGAATCCATTGCCGCGGGCTCGCTCACCTCTCCCGCTTGCGGGAGAGGCATAGGCCGCCTTCGGCGGCCGTCATCTCAAGAGACGCCGAGGCAAAGCCTCGGCTATTGAACCTCCTCCGAATGAGTGGACACCTGTAGTAGGCTCATTGAGCCCGGAGGTGTCGAATGGAACGTCAACGTCGGTCATTTACCGAAGAGTACAAGCGCCAGGCCGTTGAGCTGGTGGTGTCGAG